>Ga0315295_10000926_pt1 | contig 25065 bp, 16 predicted proteins | sample YL17G14_0_MG_FD_204453 | JGI IMG/M metagenome (GOLD analysis project Ga0315295, IMG submission 204453) | Sediment microbial communities from Yellowstone Lake, YNP, Wyoming, USA - YL17G14_0 | ecosystem: Environmental > Aquatic > Freshwater > Lake > Sediment | place: USA: Wyoming | collected... | reverse complement strand
TGGGCGTTCCGAGATGGCGGTCGAGGCAGTTGTAGGAAACGTTCAGCTTGCCGTCGGCGAACCAGGTGTGCTCAATCGTCCGGGTCTTTGTGTCCCAAGTGTACTCCAGGGACTTTGTCGGCTTCTTGAACCAATGAAGGCTTTGGGCCTGCTCAAGCCAAAAAGCGTCCGGATCGTCAATGGACTTCTTCCACATCTGGTTGTACTGCTTCATGCTGCTTATATAAGCATTCTTCTTGACTGCTGCCGGCGGTGGAAACGTCCGGCTTTCGGTCATAAGAGAATCAATACCCTTCTGTCCCATGTATTCTCCTTTGTGTAATTAAAAGTTGTTGCGTGTTATGAGCTTTTATTCAAGCTCTCTACCGAATTCCGTACAGAGTTACCCAATACTGCTATCACCCTCTCGGTGATAGAAAGGTAGGACTTTATCTCAATATTGAGAAAATGTCAACCCTAAAGGAGTCGCTTTTTCAGAATTTATAAATTAATGAGGTTTGCGCTCTCAGACTGTCGCCGTCGCCGGTGCCGCGGTATTCCGTCCGCCAGTGCGAAAGCTCAACGGCCCATTCCGTGTTCTTGTTCAGTGAATAGAACATATTCACGAACACCGACCGGTTCAGCGTTCGACCGGGGTTTGTTGAGCTTGCATTATTGACGTTTCCTCTTTCCACGTCGTCCATTGAGACTCCGAGGTTGAACCGTTCCTTATCCCACGGTCCGAGGCTGGCCGCAACCCATCCGCCCTTGCTGCCGATTTCTTCGTACTGGTTCGCTCCGGCGGTTGTCGTCACGCCCTGTCCGATCCCACCCAGGTAGGCATCCAGGTTCTTTCCGGTAAACACTTCGCTCTTGATCGAGAGCCACGTGTTGATCGGCTGAGTAAGGTCGAGGTTCAGAGACCAGCTCTCGAATTCCTTATTTCGACCGTCGGTGGCGATGTCGTACTCCTCCTGCGCCAAGTGGCCTGAGACGCCCACCGTCGAAACTTCCGGCCCACCCAGCGGAAGCGACATGCTGGCCCTGGCCTGCAAGGACGGCAAACCCGAGTCCTCGCCCGAATCGGTGCCCGCAACGGCGTCGGTCCGGCCAATCGTTCTGGCAAGTGCACCTTCCAGCTTCAAATTCTCTTGCGGACCAACCTCGTATTCCTTCGTCAGGCGGATCTGGGGACGCCGATAGCCGATGTTGCCCACCCACCAGCCGACGCTATAGTTCAGCGTGGAAGGCAATAGCGGGCTGATCACGTCGGAGGTCTGGCCGGCGATAAGGCTGAACCGATCCGCCGGCCAATCCAGCTTCATATAGGCATGGCGCATCATTAGGCGCGCCTTGTTCTCGCTACCGCCCTCGTAGAAGTCCACTTCCACCCGGCCGCTCGCCTTCATGACGCCGTCGTCCGGCCCGCTGAGTAACGCTCCCAACCGTGTTTCATTGGCGGTCATGTTGAACTGGTCGTCTTCACTGTTGGCATTCTCCCGCTCGACCCACTTGGCGTAGTTCCCATTGTCGATCCGCGAGCTGTCGTACGCGGCGTCGAGCTTAAGGTAGCCGTACAGTTGAATGTCTAAATTCGACCATACCGGCTTCCTGGGCGGCTGTGTGTCCGCTGACGTGCCGCTCTGCATCACGGCTTTCTTAAGCTCTGCCATCTCTTTGTCGAGCTTATCAACTTTCTGCTGCAGCTCGGCATTTTTTTTGGCCAGGCCGGCGTCATCGGCCGCCAGGCAAGTTGTCCCAATGTTTGCCAGCAGGATCAGGCTCGCTAAGATTTGCAGATTCTTCATTGTGCACTCCTTTCTCTTTCAGATTCTCCTGTTCGTATCCGGATTCAAAATGCCTTTTGAACGGAATTTGGTATTATACGGAAGCAGAAAACGAGGTAAACAATATTCCTGAAATTTTTGGGGGGATTCCACAGGAAACCCAACAATTCCCAGAAAATACGTGACAAAAAGGCTCGTGTCCGCTAAGTTATCAGGTGCGGATGCCTCCGGAGGATAGTCGAAGGATGGAGGCATCTGTTCGGGAGAGCTCTATGCGAGAACGCAAGGCCCTCAACGGAAGGGAGAAGCAAATAAGGAGAGTCCCCCTTCAGCGGACACTGCTAATTTGTGTCTGAAAGCCACGAGTATGCGATTGCATGACATCATCGACACTCTGTCAGACAACTACTGGCTGCGAGAGATTGGGCGCTTGGCAATGCATCGAGCTACCTATTCACCAACAAAAGAGGACTTCAACTGGATTGAGGCAGAATTCGAGAAATGTCTCTCAGCAAGAAAGACAGGGCGAGCGATAAACTGGGCGGTAGCCGGATTCTTATTTTACCATGACGAATTCCTGAGCAGTCTTCGGAAAAAAGGGTGGCTAAGACCCTCCAAGCACATCTTTAACACCAAGATTCCCCAGACTGTCGTGGCTTCACTATTAAAGCATTCTGGTGATCTGGGTCTGCCCAACTCCACGGTATCTTATCTAGAGTCCCTCTCGGCTCTTCTCATATTGGCTCCTGAAGCAGAGAGTAAAGTCCGAAGACTCTTAGCAGCTATGCGGGATGGGAAGGCAAGCACAATGAAGGGCATGATGGCCACGATAGATATGCTGTTTATGACCGGTTGCCCTGGTGACAAGAGCCGCCCATCCTCTGACGTCCAATTCTACAATCCAGAGGTACTAGCAGAGGCTCTTTCCTATATCATCAATCTGTACCACTGTGAAATCGAGCCTTTATCGAACAGCATTGTGGATGAGAGGTTGATGTGTCATGACGTGTACCTCAACATGGTGATTGAAGCAGCCCATATAAGAATTCTTAATGAAGTCGAAATTCTGGTGGATACACTTGACTACCATGTTTTTTTCGAAAATAGAGAAAGCGCCGTATGCGTGATTGCACCTACTCCGGAGATCGAGAAAGCACATAGGAGCGGATTCATCTCTCACAGTATGCACAAGCTAGCGAGACAGCGACAGTACGAATCCCTTGAAGTCTTATCACTACAAGCTGCAGGCGAAAAACTTTATGAGAGTGTAGGTGAGAAATTTGTACACTTAAAAGAGAAACCGTTCCCTAGATATGTGTTTGAGGTACCGTTGGCCGAGTCACTCCAGAAGGTTCTCACTGAGGATGACCTATTTCGCGAGGAACTTTTTATTCTTGAGGCAACCAGTCGTGAACTGATGACTGACGTGCCAGACTTGCTAGCTTTTGAGATACTTCCAGGTATTACATTGTGCGAGTTGCTAAAAGTGCAACGTTCGCTCAATCTGATAAGATCGTACCAAGCTGCGCATTTTAAGAAGATGCTCCCCAAGGCATTTGGACTGGTGATGCAATCACTCGTCCCTTCCTTCACTTTTGACAAGCTCAATGAAATAATCGGATTCGTCGTAGGTAAAGAGAAGGCGGCCCAGATCATTGATTTCTTATCATGGGCACCTGAAAGTGGACGTATTTTTGACATACAGTATCAACCCCTTGTAAAAACCAAACATGGGTATCTTGTACCTATGAATATTCTGAGTTCATCACATGTTATCCGAAACTCCCTATGTCTTAGTCGGCTCCGTCTTTACGCTGACGGAGTTGATGATCCACTCCCGCGCACTATCGGTACACCTCTCAGAAATCATACCACTTTCGTGGCAGAGAATGTTCTGTGCGAGCATGAAGCCTGTCGAGGTGAAATCGATGTTATGGCTTCTCTGGATGGGCAGGTCTTCATCTTTGAGTGCAAGAATTCACTTATTCCCTGCAATACTTACGAGCTGAGGACAAGCTACGACGCGATTCAAAAAGCTGCTTTCCAACTAGACAAACTGACGGAGGCGTTCCAGAATCAGTCCTTCACCCAGTACATCAGCAGGAAGATCCAATGGGATATCACCTTCCCTGTAAAGCCTGTAACTTGTATCGTTGTGGGAAACTGGATGTTCTCCGGCTACAGGGTCAATGGCCACGCAGTCCGAGGAAGCCATGAACTCGCGTCGTTCATAGAACAAGGGACGATTGCGGGGTCAAAGGGTGACCGCGTTAACCTATGGACAGGAGAAAAGTTCACAGGTGAAGAACTTCGCAAATACCTTGTTGATGATTCCGTCCACAAGAAAATCTTTTCGTGTATGGAGCCATACGTTGAGAAGTACCAGTTCGGCGACAAATGGCTACACGTTCATAGTTATTGCCTGAACGGATTTAAACTCTATAAGACACTAGGCCTCAAGATGCCGGAAGAGGGCGGCAACGCGGAGCATGCCTAGAGCATAGTAAACGCCACGAGGAGGAAGCCTGAACATCCCACGTGTCACGCCGCAACTAAGCGGCGTCGATTCCGGCGGCCCGTTTGGCGGATTCGACGGTGTTGTAGAGCAGCATGGTTATCGTCATCGGACCGACGCCGCCGGGCACGGGGGTAATCAGCGAGGCCTTCTCCTTCACGGCCTCGAAATCCACATCGCCGACGAGCCGGTAGCCTGCCTTCTTGGTCGCATCCTCAACGCGATTGACGCCCACGTCGATGACGACCGCCCCTTCTTTGACCATGTCGGCGGTCACGGTATTGGGCTTTCCGGCGGCGGCAATGACGATGTCCGCCCGCTTCGTGTGCGAAGCGAGGTTCTTTGTGCGGGTATGGCAGACCGTCACGGTGGCATTGCCTTTGTCATTCTTCTGGATGAGCATGTTGGCCAGAGGCTTGCCGACGATGTTGCTTCGTCCGACGATGACGACTTCAGCGCCGGAAAGAGTAACGCCGTTGCGAATCAGCAATTGAATCACGCCGTGTGGCGTGCAGGGCAGGAACGCCTTCTCGCCCACAACCATTTTACCGACGTTCATGGGATGAAATCCATCGACGTCCTTGACCGGGTCGATGGCCAGCAGCACCTCAGACTCGTTGAGGCCCTTCGGCAAAGGCAACTGAACCAGAATACCGTTGATTTTCGGGTCCTCGTTCATTTTCTGGACCAGCGCCAGCAGGTCCCGCTGCGAGGTGCTTGCGTCCAGACGATTATCATCGGAGTAAATCCCTATCTCTTCGCAGGCCCGCTCTTTGGCCGTCACATAGGACTGCGAAGCAGGGTCTTGGCCGACCAAAATAACGCCCAGCCCGGGTACAATGCCCTTCTTTTTCAATTCGGCCACTTCCGTTTTTAATTCCTCCCGCATATCCGCGGCCACCTGTTTTCCATCGATAATTTGTGCCGTCATCAGTTACTCCCTGATCAAAGGATTTACAATTTGCGATTTGCGATTGCCGATTTGAAATCGCAAATCCAAAATCGAAAATCGGCAATGTTTTAGAACAGGCCTTGCACCTTGCCTGTTTTGGCATCGACGTCGATGCGTCGAAAAGCCGGATCCGAGCCCGTGCCGGGCATGAGCTTGATGGCCCCCGCCACGGGCACGATAAAGCCGGCTCCTTTATATACCATGATGTCGCGAATCGGAAGCTCCCAGCCTCTGGGACGGCCTTTGATATCCGGATCGTGCGAAAGGCTCAGATGCGTCTTGACCATACACGTTCCGAGCTTGCTGGCCATCGGATCAGCTTCAAAGGCCTTGGCTTTTTCCAGTGCCTCATCCGTGTAAGTCACGCCGTCGGCCCCGTAAACCTCCTTTGCAATAAGCTCGATTCGCTTTCGCAGAGGCGTCTTCAGATCGTAAAGGAACTTGAATTTATTCTTTTCATCGCAGGCATGGATGACCGCTTCAGCCAATTCAATGGCGCCCGCGCCGCCCTTGAGCCAGTGTTCGGAGACGGCGACCAGGGCCCCGTTTTGCTCGGCGACTTTTCGCACAAGGGCAATCTCGGCCTTGGTGTCGGTGTAGAAGCTATTGATGCACACGACCGGCCTAACGCCGCTCTTTTTGACGGTTTCGATGTGTGCGATAAGGTTTTCACAGCCCTTCTCGACCAATTTGAGGTTTTCTTTGACATATTCCTCCGCGAGGGGCAATCCCGGCTTGACGGCTGGCCCGCCGCCGTGCATTTTCAAGGCACGAATCGTCGCAACGACGACAACTGCGTTGGGTGTGAGTCCTGATAACCGGCATTTGAGGTTCCAGAACTTCTCAAAGCCGATATCCGCACCAAAACCGCTCTCTGTGACATGATAATCGCCCAGCTTGACCGCGAGTCTGTCGGCAATAATCGAGCTTTGCCCGATAGCGATGTTCGCGAACGGTCCGGCATGCACGAAAACAGGCTGGCCTTCGATGGTCTGAAGCAGGTTCGGATTGATCGCATCGACCATCCAGGCGGTCATCGCACCATCGACTTGCAGGTCGGCGGTCGTAACTTCATTGCCCTTCTTATCATACGCGACGACGATTTTGCCCATCCGCTCGCGCATATCTTTGAGGTCCTTGGCCACGGCCAGAATCGCCATCACCTCGCTGGAGACGGTAATGGCAAATCCCGAATCCATCTCGTAGCCGTCCATGTCCCCACCCTTGCCGATGGTAATGCTGCGAAGAGACTGGGCGCAAAAATCCATGACCCACTTCATCTGAACCCGCTTCGGATCGACGTCAAGGCGTTTGAGCCCTCGTTCGGCCAGCTTCTTATCATCGTAATTCCTCTCGTGCTGCATACGGCTGGTTAGCGCAACCATGGCCAGATTGTGGGCGTTGGTGATACAGTCGATGTCGCCCGTCAGACGGATGGAAAAAGGCGTCAGGGGAATACACTGGGCCAGACCGCCGCCGGCCGCGGAGCCTTTGATATTGAACGTCGGCCCGCCGCTCGGCTGTCGGATCGCCCCGACCACGCGCTTGCCTAATTGACCGAGACCTTCGACCAGCCCCATCGTGGTGGTCGTTTTCCCTTCGCCCAAAGGCGTCGGCGTAATAGCCGTCACGTCAATATACTTTGCGTTGGGCCTGCCCGCCAGCCGGTCCAGCGCCTTGATGTAATCGACCTTTCCCAGGAGACGCCCCATGGGCAACAGTTCATCATCCTCAAGCCCTATCTCTGCGGCCAATTCACCAATGGGTTTCATAGTCTTCTCGGCAGCCTCGGCAATCTGCCAATCCTTCATCTTTGTCGGATCGAGCTTCATAGTTCCTTCCTCAGATTAAACAATCATTTTTTAGCGGGAATTGTACAGTCTCAGGAACCCCGGAACAACAACAAATCGGGGCCGAAACACAATCTTTGTGGATTTTACATTAACATCGAAAAAATAGTGTAACCTGAGAGGCAAGCAATTTCGAATGCCAATTAACCGTTGCCGCCGGGTCCGCGGGAAGGTATAATGCCGCCACATTGAAGAATCAATTGCGCTTTTTGGAGAATTGTTTTTCGGGCGGCATGATATGCAACATGGCAAGAACGCACCTCTCGACAAAACTGCGGCACTGAAAATATGCCGGTCCATGGGACAAATCACGCCGGACAGCCTGATTCCCATCCTCCAGAAAATCCAGGGCGCATACGGCTACCTGCCTGCGGAAATCCTGTTTGAAGTCAGCAAGCAGACGGGCCTCCACGTCAACCACATGTTTGGCGTTGCGACTTTTTACGAGCAATTCCATCTTGAGCCTCGCGGACGCCACACAATTAAGTGCTGCCGGGGCACCGCGTGTCACGTCAGGGGAGGCCGGGAAATAGCGGGCGCGATAAAACGCGAGCTCGGCGTCGAAGAGGGATGTACCACTGAAGATATGCGGTTCACGTTTGAAACAGTAGCATGCCTGGGGACGTGCTTTTTGGCGCCCGTTGTCATGGTGAACAATGATTACTACGGCACCGTTACGGCAAGCCGGATAAAATCGGTCATCGAGAAGTACGTGTGAGACAAATGAACGCCGGGAAGATACGTTCTCCTGAAGAGCTGAAAAAAGCGGCCGAGCGGGCGCAGAAGGCCCGCCGGAAATACCGCTGCCGCGTCCTGGTCTGCATGACAGGCTGCCGGGCGCTCGGGGCGGCGGACGTCGTGGCCGCATTCCGGGAGAAGCTGGCCGCCGCCGGGCTCAATGAAGAAATCGAGGTCGTCGAGACCGGCTGCATCGGATTATGCGCGCGTGCACCGGTCGTGCTCATCGAGCCTTACGACTACCTCTACGGGCACGTCAAACCGCAGGACGTCGATGAAATAATCGAAAAGACGATTCGCGCAGGAAAGCCCGTTGAGTCGCTGGTGGCCTCTGAAAACGGCAAGCTTCTGCCGACAATCGGCGAGGTCGGCTTCTACAAAGAACAGCAAAAAGCGGTGCTGGCAAACTGCGGCAGGATCGACCCGAAAAAGATTGAGGACGCCATCGCGCGCGGAGGCTACCAGGCCGCATCCAAAGTGCTGTTCAATATGACCCCGCAACAGGTGATCGAAGAGGTCACCAAATCCGGCCTGCGAGGCCGCGGCGGTGCGGGCTTCCTGACCGGTCTGAAGTGGCGATTTTGCCGCGAATCGCCGGGGAATGAAAAATATATAATTTGCAACGCCGACGAAGGTGACCCCGGGGCCTTCATGGACCGGGCGATGAAAGAGGGTGACCCGCATCGAGTCATCGAGGGAATGATTATCGCCGCTTACGCCATCGGCGCTTCGCACGGCTTTATCTATGTACGGGCCGAATACCCCATCGCCGTCGAGCACGCCAACATCGCCCTGGACCAGGCGCGGAAGCTCAGCCTGCTCGGGCAGAACATCTTCGGATCGGGATTCGATTTCGACATCGAGCTGCGTATGGGGGCGGGGGCTTTTGTCTGCGGAGAAGAGACGGCGCTGATCGCCTCGCTGGAAGGCAAGCGCGGCATGCCCAGGCCCAGACCGCCCTTTCCCGCCCAGAAGGGTTATCACGGCAAACCCACCAACATCAATAACGTCGAGACGTTCGCCAACGTCCCGCTTATCATCAACAACGGCGCAGCCTGGTACGCCTCCATCGGAACCGAAGGCAGCAAAGGGACGAAAATATTCGCCCTCGCCGGCAAGGTGAACAATACCGGACTCGTGGAGGTGCCGATGGGCGCGACGCTGCGCCAGATCGTCTTCGACATCGGGGGCGGAATTCCGAGAGATCGCGAATTCAAGGCGGCACAAATGGGCGGACCCTCCGGCGGATGCGTACCCATGCGGTTCCTCGACCTGCCCATCGATTATGATTCGGTAAAGGACATCGGCGCCATCATGGGCTCCGGCGGGCTCATCGTCATGGATGAGAATACCTGCATGGTGGACATCGCGCGGTATTTCCTGCGATTTGTCCAGAGCGAATCCTGCGGCAAGTGCACCCCCTGCCGGGTCGGCACCAAGGAAATGCTGCATATCCTCGATGCGATCTGTGAAGGCCGGGCCGACATAGAAGACTTAAAGAAACTGGAACGCCTGGCTAAGCACGTCGGTAAAGCCTCGCTTTGCGGGTTGGGCCAGACGGCGCCGAACCCCGTGCTCTCGACGCTGCGATATTTTCGCCATGAGTACGAAGAGCATATCATTATGAAACACTGCCGGGCCGCACGGTGCGAGGCGCTGGTCCAGTCTCCATGCCGACATGCCTGTCCCGCGGGCGTCAACGCGCCCGAGTACATTGCACTGGCCGCCGAGGGCAGGCTGGACGAGGCGGCGAACCTGATCAGGCGGCGAAACCCATTCGTTTCGGTGTGCGGCCGGGTCTGCGACCATCCGTGCGAGCGCCGGTGTCGCCGAAGCGACGTCGATGAGCCGATTGCCATCCGCGCTCTCAAACGCTACATCGCCGACAATATGTCAGACTTCTCAACGCCGATAGCAAGGCCGGCGACGGGAAAAGCCCAGGTTGCAATCGTGGGAGCGGGTCCGGCCGGATTGAGCTGTGCTTTCTTCCTGGCCCTGATGGGGCGGCCTTCCGTGGTCTATGAAGCCCAGCCCATCCCGGGCGGAATGCTCACGCTCGGCATCCCAGAGTACAGGCTGCCAAAGAACATCCTGCGCGAAGAAATCGAGTTCATTCTGGCACACGGCATCGAGCTGAGGACCAGGCAGCGGATAACCGACGTGCGGCACCTGCTGAGTGAAGGATACAAAGCCGCATTCGTTGCCACCGGCGCACAAGTCGGAAGAAAGCTGCTCATCCCGGGTGAAAACCTCGAAGGGGTCCTCGACGCCCTTGAGCTTCTTCGGCACAGGGCGCTCGCGGAAGCTCGCTCACTGAAGGGACACCGAGTCGTAGTCATCGGTGGCGGCAATGCCGCTGTGGATGCCGCAGGGTCGGCTCTTCGATTGGGAGCCGAGAAGGTCATAATGCTTTATCGGCGGTCCAGGCAGGAAATGCCGGCGTATGCTGAAGAGATAGAAGGAGCACTCTACGAAGGGGTCGAGGTGCAGACTCTGACAATACCTAAACGGATACTCGGAGACCGTTGCGTGAGCGGTATAGAAACGGTGCGAGCAAGCCTGGGCGAGCCCGACGAAAGCGGAAGACGCCGACCCATACCCATCGAACAAAGTGAGACAGTGATTGAATGCGATACGGTGATCGCTGCTATCGGACAGATTCCCTCCACTGAACTGCTAACGTGGCAGGACGGTCCGGAAATAACCAGATGGGGGACGGTCAGGGTGAACCCAATTACTATGGCGACGCGCTCGGCCGGCATATTCGCGGCCGGCGATTGTATAGGAGGCGGCACCACCGTCATTGGGGCAATAGCCGGCGGCCAAAGAGCCGCTGTGAATATCGACAAATTCCTCGGAGGTGCCGGGCGACTACCGCCGGATGTTGGCTTCACGTTAACCAAGCCACCTGAGGAAAACGCGGAAAAGGCACCCGGCAGGGTCATCCAGAAGAGCATAGATCTCCACAAGCGAAGACTGAATTTCCACGAAGTTGTCCTGGGACTCGACAGCGATGAGGCCGTCCGTGAAGCGAACAGATGCCTGCGATGCGACCTTGAACAATGATTTCCCACTGAAATGACTCAACTGAAACTGACAATAGATGGTAAGCAAGTTACGGTGCAGACGGGGCAAACCGTCCTCCAGGCCGCCCTAGCCAACGGTATCGAGGTTCCCAATCTGTGTTACGATCCGAGATTGACGCCGACCGGGTCCTGCCGTCTGTGCCTTGTCGAGATCGAGGGCCAGCGAGGCCTTCAGTCCTCGTGTGCGACTCTGGCCAGGGACGGACTGGTCGTCAGGACCAACACGGATGAAATTCGGGAAATCCGCAAGACGGTCCTCGAGCTGCTTTTCATCGAGCACACGGGCCGATGCACGACCTGTGACGACAACGGGCGATGCAATCTCCAGAGATACGCCTACGAATACCAGCTCAGCGAGGAGATATTCGGCCACGCGCCCTACGCGGAGCCGGCTCGAAATTACACAACCGAGAATCTTGCTTTGCAGTATGACCCGAACAAGTGCATTCGGTGCGGCAGATGTATCCAAATCTGTGACGAGGTTCAAATGGCTCATGCGCTGACGTTCAGGCAGCGAGCCGCAAGCGTCGAAGTCTCCACGGCGTTCGATATCCCGCTTCACGAATCGACCTGCGTGCTCTGTGGCCAGTGCATCTCGACCTGCCCCACCGGCGCACTCTACGAACGGTCGGCGAAAGGTCAGGGCCAGGCCAGAGACGTGGTCAAAACCAGAACGACCTGCGTCTATTGCGGCGTCGGCTGCCAGATCGACCTGAACGTCAACCCCAGGACTAACCGCATCGTCAGGATCACCAGCGAAGTCGGCTGCGTACCCAACAACGGCAATCTATGCGTCAAAGGCCGGTTCGGCATGGAATTCGTCGGCCATCCCGACAGGCTCACCACGCCGCTGATTAAGCGAAACGGAACATTCGAGAAGGCGACGTGGGATGAAGCGATCAACCTCATCGCCGGTAAGTTTAAAGCCATAAAATCCGAGACCGGACCGGACAGCATCGCAGGGCTTTCTTCGGCTAAGTGTACAAACGAGGATAACTACATCTTCCAGAAATTCATGCGAGCCGGGATCGGGACCAACAACGTGGACCATTGCGCCCGGCTGTGTCACGCCTCAACCGTCGCGGGCCTGGCGCGGGCATTCGGAAGCGGCGCGATGACCAACTCCATCGACGAATTCAGGAACGCCAAGTGCATCTTCGTCATCGGCTCGAATACGTCCGAGGCCCATCCGGTTATCGCCTTGAGCATCAAAGAAGTGGTCGTCAGAAATGGCGCTGAGTTGATTGTCGCCGACCCCAGAGAAATCGATCTCGTACAATACGCAAAGCTGCACCTCCAGCAGCGTCCCGGCACCGACGTAGCCCTCGTAAACGCCATGATGAACGTCATCATCGAGGAAAACCTGCTCGATAAGGATTTCGTCGAACAGCGAACCGAGGATTTCGAAAAGGCCGCCGAAGTGATTAGAGAAATCACGCCGGAGATGGCCGAGAAGATTACCACCGTCCCGGCCGAGGCGATCCGGCAGGCGGCCCGCACGTTTGCGAGCGCCGAGACGGCCAGTATCGTCTTTAGTATGGGCATCACGCAACACACTACCGGCACCGATAACGTGCTCGCGCTGGCGAATCTGGCTATGCTGACCGGCAACGTGGGAAAAGAATCGGCCGGCGTCAATCCGCTGCGAGGCCAGAACAACGTCCAGGGCGCCTGCGACATGGGCGCGCTGCCGAACGTGTATCCGGGCTATCAATCGGTAGAAGACGCGGCTATATGGGGGAAATTTGAAAAAGCATGGGGCGCCAAACTGCCAGCGAAGAGCGGCCTGACCGTCGTGGAAATCTTCCATGCGATTGAGGAAGGCTCGATCAGGGCGCTCTATCTTATGGGGGAAAATCCGGCGCTGTCCGATCCGAATCTGAACCGAACGCGGCAGGCCCTCGAAAAGGTCGAGTTCCTGGTCTCGCAGGACGTCTTTCTGTCGGAATCGGGTCAGTACGCCGACGTGGTGCTGCCCGCTTTCTCCTTCGCGGAGAAAAATGGGACCTTCACCAACACGGAGCGGCGCATCCAGCGGGTGCGAAAGGCCGTCGCGCCACCCGGCGAGGCCCGCGACGACTGGAAAATCGTCTGCGATATCGCCACGGCCGTCGGCTATCCCATGAACTACGAGAACGCCTCGCTGATTATGGACGAAATTGCATCCATGACGCCCATCTACGGCGGCATCTCGTTCGACAGGATCGAGACCGTCGGCCTGCAATGGCCCTGCCCGGATAAGAATCACCCCGGCACGAAATACCTGCATACGGCTAAGTTCACCAGGGGCAAGGGAAAGTTTCACGCGGTGCGATTCAAGGAGCCGGCGGAATTGCCGGATAAGAAATTTCCGTTTGTTCTTTCGACCGGCAGGCTCCTGTATCAATATCACACCGGGACCCTCACGCGAAAAGTGCCGGCCATCAATCAGGTCTCTCCGACGGGATACGTGGAAATCCACTTCCAGGACGCCAAAAAGCACAGGATCAAAGACGGCGACTCGGTGGAGGTTTCTACCCCCAGAGGCTCGGTCGTGACCAAGGCGCGCGTCGGTACGACGGTCGCCAGAGGCTGGCTCTTTATGCCGTTCCATTTCGCCGAAGGGCCCGCTAACATGCTCACCAACGACGCCCTGGACCCCATCGCCAAAATACCGGAGTTTAAGGTTTGCGCCGCAAACATAAGGCACATGTAACCAGGACATTGAACCAAATTTGAATAAAGGAAAACATTATGGCTACACAATCCAACGACAAGCTTTCACGGCGGAGTTTTATCCGCAGCGTTTCTTTGATTGCCGCCGGTGCCGTGGCCGGCTCGCTGGCCGGCGCCGGATACGCCGGCGCTTCAGCCAATATCGAGCGAATCGTCAAGAATGGCCGCATCAATCAATCCGTCAGCAAGTGGTGTTATGGAAAAATCCCGCTTGACGAATTTTGTGTGATCGTCAAGAAGATGGGCATGAGGGCCATCGACCTGCTGGGCCCGAATGATTTCCCCACGCTCAAAAAGCATGGCCTGGTCTGCTCGATGATCAACACGCACAACCTGGGCAAGGGGCTCAACCGAAAGGAAAATCACGAGGCGTGCCTGGCCAGCATCCGCTCGGCCATCGACGCGGCGGCCGAATACCAATTCCCCAACGTCATCTCCTTCCCCGGCAACCGCGAGGGCATGTCGGACGATGAGGGCATCAAGAACACCGTCGTCGCACTCAAGCAGATTGCCGGATACGCGGAAGAGAAAAAGGTCACGATATGCCTGGAATACCTCAACAGCAAGGTCAATCACAAGGACTACATGTTCGACAAGACGGCCTGGGGCGTCGAGGTCTGCAAGCAGGTCGGCTCGCAGCGAGTGAAAATCCTCTACGACATCTATCACGCCCAGATTATGGAAGGTGACATCATCCGCACGCTGCGAGACAACAAGGACTATATCGGCCACTACCATACCGGCGGCAACCCCGGCCGAAATGAAATCGACGAAACACAGGAGCTGTATTACCCTGCGATTATGCGCGCCATTGCCGAGACCGGGTACACGGGCTACGTCGCTCACGAGTTCGTTCCCAAGCGCGACCCTATCGAGTCTCTGGCCTATGCCGTGCGAATCTGCGACGTGTGACGATGTGGACGTTAACAGAGCCTAATCCGGTAAAGCTGATTGTGGGAATCCTGGCGGCCAATCATCAGTGCCTGCACACGGCCACCGAGGTGCTCACCGATAAGTTCGGCACCGCCGATTTCACCAGCGACGTCTGGCCGTTCGAGATGACCGACTATTACAAAGACCAGACGGGATCGAGGATTTTGAGGCAGTTTGTCAGTCTCGAACGGCTCATCGCCCCGGGCAAGCTGGCCAAAATCAAGCTCCGGACGAACAAGCTGGAGCGGAAATTGGCCAAAGCCTTGCATCTCCCCCTGCCCAGGCCGGTCAATCTGGACCCCGGCGTCATCGAGCCTTCGAAACTGGTCCTGGCCACAACAAAAAACTACTCGCATCGTATATATATCGGCAAGAAAATGTATGCCGAGGTGACGTTGATTTTCGACAAGGGTCGATGGCAGCCTTTGAGCCATACTTACCCGGATTACAGGCAGCAATGCTATTTCGATTTCTTCGAAAAAGTTCGTGCCCGATTGCTGGAGCAGCTAAAATCGTGCCGTCTGCAGAAAATATAGCTCCGGACGCCCTTGCGAGGGCCGTGGGGCAACTTTGGCCGGATTCGCATTCGGGATTCACTGTGTATCCGTTTTGGATTTGTGAGGAATGATCAGCTTGGCACTCCTGGCGATAGTTCTGTTGGCAGGCTCGTTCGGACTTTCGGCCGTCCTGACGGCCATTATGAGAAAACTGGCTCTGCACACCGGATTTGTCGCCCGCCCCACCGCAGACCGGTACCACCGCAGCGTGATTCCCCTCGGGGGCGGCGCCGCAATTTTCGTCACACTTTCGACGGTTATTCTCGGCGCTATCGTCGTTGTGAAGTTTCTTGCCGTCCCAGGCCATTTGGGCCGGCTTGCAGAGCGAGTGACTCTCAACCCCGCCGATTTCTTAGCCCGAATCAACGAGCTTTGGGTGATATGGCTCAGCGTCGCCGTCTTGTTCGCACTGGGCTTGTGGGACGACAAGAAACATCTGGGGCCGTTCGTCAAGCTGGTGATTCAATGTGCGGTCGCGATTGTGGCGGCGGTTTTCGGCGATATCCGCGCCGAGTTTTTCATCGAGAGCAGAGTCGTGACCAGCGTTTTGTCGGCCGTGTGGATCGCCTTGATTATCAACGCTTTCAACTTTCTGGACAACATGGACGGCGCCTCCGCCGGCATCGCGGTCATCGTCAGCTCCATTTTATTCACCGCCGCCGCCTTCAGCGGCCAGATTCTCGTCGGCGGTCTGGCCCTTGTCTTTGTGGGGACCTTGTTAGGGTTCCTGGTCTTTAATTTCCCGCCGGCGAAGATATTCATGGGCGACGCCGGCTCGCTCGTGGTGGGCTTTTTCGTGGCCCTGCTGAGCCTTCGCACGACTTACTACCACGAAGCGAACAGCGGCTCGTGGTACCCTGTCTTCCTGCCGCTGGTCGTTATGGCCGTTCCGCTCTACGATTTCGTCAGCGTTTCGCTGCTGCGAATCAGCCAGGGCAAAAGCCCGTTCGTCGGCGACACGCAACATTTTTCTCACCGTCTCAAAAGACACGGCCTGACCGATACGCAAACCGTTCTGGTCCTGTACCTGGCGACACTCTGCACGGGTCTCGGCGCGACGTTTCTCTACCAGGTTAACCTGGCCGGGGCGATCCTCATTTTCGCTCAGACCATTTTGGTATTATCCATTATCGCCGTCTTTGAAACTACGGTTAAAAATGACACAACAGTTCGCTGATCACAGTGCCTCCAAGAGCAAGAGCCTGGTGTACCTGGAATATGTTCTGCTCGCTCTGTGCCTGTGCTCAATTGCGCTTCGCACGACGTTTACCGAAGGTCCGACGATGCAATCGACCGGCGTCGCATCCAGCGTCACGGACAACCTTTACAGTCTATCGGTATCCACAGTCCTGATTTTTTCATTTGCCTTGTGGGCTGTATGGAGTTTTTGCAGCGGCAGATTCTCATACCGCCCCGCCGGCACGGAAATCGGCCTGGGCCTATTGTGCATCGCCGCCGTTACAGCCTGTCTTGCCGCCGCAGACAAGCGATTGGCCCTGACCGATGTCACGGTGTTCCTGGCTCCGCCGCTGATGGCCCTGCTGCTGGTTCAAATACTGGACTCGCCGTCCAAAGCCAAACTCGTGCTGGTCGTCATCGCCGCACTGGGGATGGTATCGGCCTACCAATGCGCGGAACAGCTCTTTTTCAGCAACCGCCTGACGATAGAGCAGTACGAGCAGGACCCGCAAAGCCTACTTGAACCGATGGGCATAGAGCCCGGCTCTCTTCAGCAGTTTATGTTCGAGCATCGGCTTTATTCCGGAGGAGTCCGAGGCTTTTTCACGACGCGAAATTCCGCCGGCTCGTTTGCACTGATGGCCTTCTTCGCGGCGGTCGTCTTGTTACTCGAAAAGTTTAAGAATCGCAAATCGGATCCATCCGCCCGCGTGTACCTTCTCGGCGGCGGTTTGGCCGCAGCGGTTATCCTGCTCAGCCTGGCGCTGACGCGCAGCAAAGGGGCGATTGCCGGCCTGCTTTTTGCGGCCGCAGCGTTCGTCGTGCTGCGCTTGTTCGGCGGCCGGCTGAGACCCTGCAGGAGGGTCATACTTGCCGCCTGCCTGCTGCTGGGCGTCACAGGCGGCTGGGCGCTTGTATCATACGGATTGAGCCACGGCCGTTTGCCGGGTGGCAATTCCATGCTCGTTCGCTGGCAATACTGGCACGCAGCGGCAGAAATGTACGCCGACCATCCCCTTGCCGGGGTCGGTCCGGGCAACTTCGCGCATTTCTACCCGCGCTACAAACCGGCGGCGGCACTGGAATCCGTTTCGGATCCGCACAATTTCCCGCTGAGTCTCCTGACCCAGTACGGCCCGCTCGGACTTGTAGGATTCTTAGCTATGGTTTTGGTCCCCTTGTGGAGGGCAACATCCCCTGAGTCTGGTGGGCATGCATTGAAAGACGGCCGGTATCAGCCAGCATTCAAAACCATCGCCACGGCCTTCCTGATCGTCATATCGGCGGCGCTGCTGATGATCCGCCCGATTCTCATGCGCACGGGCTTTCATGAAACGTTCGAGGTGGTACTTTATGTGATTGTCACAATGTATATCGCGCCGGTAGCCGTTTTTGTCATTGGCTTTGTGCTCCTGGCGGGACCCTTGGGCACGACACGGGATATGACACCCCAAATGTGGGACAGGCGTGTAGTTGCCGGCCTCTGTTGTGCCGTTTTAGGGGTGGCCCTGAATAACCTGACCGACTTCGCCATCTTCGAGCCGGGCGTACTCACCGCCTTTTGGGCCATCATTGCCTGTCTTGTCGCCATAGACTCGCATACGAGCCCGCGAACGCCGCTTAATCTGAAAACCGCCCCTATCGCAAATATACTCGCCGTAACCGCCGCTCTGGCAATGAGTTGCGCCTATCTTAGCTATATCCTTGTCCCTGCAGCCAGAACCAGCAGCACAATCAATCGCGCCAACGAGGCGATCTCCGCCGGCCAATTCGACTCCGCTCACGCGATCCTCGACGAAGCCGCCAAAGCTGATCCTTTGAGCGCTGCGGCATTGTCCATGAACGGCCGGTTATATCTGCACCAATTCGAGCTGACCCATAGCAACAGCCTGCAACTGCTGACGCGAGCGGCCCAGTGCCTCCAAGCCGCCATCGCTCGCAATAACGCCGCGTTCAAGGACTTCGAGCGTCTGACGGATGCCTATTACTCGCTCGGAGAAATCGCCAGTCCACCCGAGCAAAGCGGCTGGTTCAATAAGGCTTTCGAGGCGGCGTCCCTTTCGATTGAGCGCTATCCCGGCTGCGAGCGGCTGCACTTCAAGATGGCGCAAATCGCCGAATACCTGGGTAAAATCCAGACCGCCATCGAGCACTATAGAAAAGCTATCGAGATCGAAGATCAATACCGCGCCCAGTTCAAGCTGTTGTATCCCGAATGGAAGCACATCGTCAGCCGGCTCGGCGAAGAAAAATATCAGCTTGCCGTAGAGCGAGTGAAGAAGCTTTCCGAAAAATCCGACAGGTGACTCTCCCCCTCTGCGATGGTTGTCCGCCGTGCCTCCGGCATGGTGAGGTACTGCGACACGCGAGCTACGAAATACGAGCCATTACGTCAGCAGGTATATCGAAGTTTGCGTAGGTGTTCTGCACATCGTCGTGGTCATCGAAGGCCTCCATCAGCGAAATGATCCTCTTGGCCATGTGCTCATCGCTGATAGAAATAGTGCTCTGAGGCACCATCGAGATTTCGGCCATCTCGATTGCGATTTGCTTTTCATGCAGGGTGGACTTGAGCTGTTCGTAGGCCGCCGGGTCGCACGTTATCTCGAAGACCTCCCCCGTATTTCGCATATCGTCCGCGCCGGCGTTCAGGGCGATCTCCAGAAGCTGCTCCTCGTTGGCGTTGGCCGGATTGACGGCGATCAGCCCTTTTTTGGTGAACATCCAGTTGACGCAGCCGGTCGCGCCCAGCGAGCTGCCGTGCTTCTCGAAAATCCTCTTAATCTCCGGCCCGGTCCGGCTACGGTTGTCCGTCAGGGCCTCGACCATGATCGCCACGCCGCCCGGACCATAGCCTTCGTAGAGCACCTCCTCGAAGTTCATCCCCTCCATCTCGCCGGTACCCTTCTTGATCGCTTTTTCGATGGTATCCTTGGGCATATTCGCGGCTTTGGCCTTGTCGATGGCATATCGCAGGGTCAAGTTTCCAGACGGGTCCCCGCCGCCCCGCTTGGCCGCCACGATGATCATTCGAGCCACTTTGCTCCAAACCTTGCCGCGTTTGGCGTCCAAAGCCGCTTTCTTATACTTTATGCCCGCCCAGTGTGAATGACCTGACATACGCGCTCCTGACCAATACCAAGAACAAAAAACTGTGAGTTATGGACCAACTAACGGATATTATACTTTACATTCCCCGCGCCGCTAAGACTTTTTTAAAGAAATGTCCGCCCTCAAGCCCCCCACCACCCTGTGTCCTGTATTCTGCATTCGTGCGCAGGCGCAGGCGTACCGGCTACCACGGCGAAGAGGGACTTGAATTCACCCTATTTTCCGGTCATTTCTTTGAATTTGTCATATACTTTTCGATCATCCTCGTATCCGTTGAACTCAAACGGCTCGTATTGGTTGAGTTTGCTGTGCATGAAGCCCCACGAGCAGCCGTTTTCGACACAGGCTTGCAGCGCCCGTGCCCCTTCCGTGCCGACCTTATCGTCTTCATTGCAGACGATGGGCTTGCTGTATTTCTTCAACGCCTCAATCCGTGCAGGAATATCTTCGACTTTCGTTCCGTTGAAATGAATCAGGATAAAGTCCGCCTCCCTGGCGATCAGGTCGTTCATCCTGCCGTGGCCCAGCCCGCTGGTGGAGACCAGCAGACCCGGCCCGGTTTTCTTCGCAAGCCGAATCAGCTCGACCTCGCCCTCGGCCGTCTTGATAACGCCGTGATCGAAGCCGTTGTGATCGTACTCATTTGCAATCTCGATGACAACGTTCGTAAAGCCGTTCTCCTTGACCCAGTTGACGGCGTTCACGACGCCGCGCTTTACCGCCTGCTCATCACGCAGGATTTGGTCCTGCCTTTGATAAAAAAGTCCCAAAATGACGATCATGCCCCGCTTATCGCACTCTTCGATGACGCGCTTGATCCGGCTCATGTAATTTGTCCGCAACGTGCCGTCCGGCGTGAAAGCGGAATTGACCGCGCCTTCATAGCCCGGAAATCCGCCTTGCAGGTTCAGCGTGAATGCGCGCACGCCGCACGTGTTGTACTGCGGAATCTTCGAGATGAACCGGCCGGTGTTTTCGTTCGGGTCAAAATCCGGCCGTTTCGCGTCTTCGAACGTGCTGTTGACCATCCGCACGTTCATCAGCAGCCCTTCCGCGGCCGTGCTGGGATAGGTGACCTGGCCGTTGATTCGCCATTGCGTGCCGTTGACTGAGACAGTCGTTCCCCCTGCCGCGATAGAACCGGCACACAGGAAAACTGTCATGAATAACATTCTTTTCATAACAAAATTGTACGATAGCCGGCCCCGCCTATCAAGAAGCAATACGCTTGAGCTTCGGGCATTACGAGTCGCAGGATTTCGCTGATTCTTGTACCACCGACGCTGTTCTCAATTAGCTGAAGCCCTGAGCCTGCCGAAGGGGAAGCCGAAGGAGAACACTGAGGGACAAATCATAAACTTGTGCCCGTGAAAGCGGGTATCGAAAATCGTCAATCATAAATCGACACGGCCGCCCCACCGTTATTTTTGCTGACCAACAGACTCACGGGTGCTAACCTAAACCTCACGGATGCCGAACGAGGCGGTTTTGACGTATCTGTTTGGAGAACCATACGCGAGATACGAAAAGACCTTAAGGAAAGGGAGAAATAAGTAAGGCGTCCCTAATGGCGTCCCTGGATTTATCGTCATTTAGGTTGCAACAGGGGACCCATTCATCAACTATCCCGCGAAGCGCAGGGCAGGCACGGATTTTCAGGGATTTAAGGAAAAATGACGCTGTTTTTTAAAACACAGATGATTTGATAAATGCTATTGTGTCTTATTTGTCATCCTTAATGATCTTTATATGCATCTTATCAGTCATCATAATTTTCCCGTTTTTGACAGGCAATGAAAAACTTAATGTTTTGCCCTTTATGGGTTTACGAAACTTGATTGGCAACAATCGTTTCCACAAGGGAATATGTATATGATATAATTTATCCCAATCCTCGGATTTGACATTCTCGAAATCTTTTCCTCCTGACGTCTGCCTATAGATCGCAGCGATAGCGTTACCTATGTTCTTGCTTTTGAAAAGCACTTTATCGCTTTCTCGCTGCTTCATTATAAAAAAATAATCCTCTTTCACGTTTTCTTCTTTGAAGAAATGTTCAATATCCAGAGGTATTATCAGAGTTGTCCTAAGAATAAAACTTTCTGCCACATTCTGATCCGACATAAGGACATTTTTTGCATCATTGGAGAATGGATATATTGAACCATGCTTAGGATGGTTAATAGCGAGCTGGAAGGGAGGCAGAGGAAGACTGCCGCAATTAGTTATCTTCATAATGACCCCAATTCCATAGGGGGTTGCTAATTGCTGTGGCTCAATATTAATCCTCACTCTATCCTCGACGCATTTTCGCCAAATACGGTCAGCGAAAACACCCATAAAAGCCCAACAACCATTGATAAAAATGCTTTCAACGTTCATTTTCCTCGGCAATCCTTAAATAGATTTTCCACATAGCAGTTTTCAGCAATAAGACATAATCTATTCTCCTTCAATCGACAGTAACTGTCAAGATAGGCAAGATTTGCCTTTCATTGGATAAGAAACGAGGATATATTATTTCCAGTCTGAAAGGAAATATTTTTGTAAAAGAGAAATTCTCATTATGGCACGATACTGGATAACAACGCATTGGCCACCAGAAATAATTGGAGGCACATTTATTGATTATGGCGTTTACCTTTATGATGGAACTCAGAGCGTTGGTGTAGACATTGAACTTGGTGACCGTGTATGGATTTATCAGAGCAAAGGTGGCAAGGCAGTTTTGCGGGAGCAAACGGACGGCTCAAAATACAAAAGTAAACGAGAACAAGGTAAAGAGGGTGTGATTGCACTGACGGAAGTTGTCAATAAGCTACACGATATGGGTGGGGAACCAGAGGAATATGTTGACCATACACGCCGCTGGTGGCGATGGAAAGCAGATACGAGGTTGATAAATCAATCCGGGTTCATACCACGAAGAGAATTGGGTATTCTGCTGTACAACTCGCCAAATTGCCCTTTCCACGGTTTTGGAACAAAAAGAAGCGGTTTGAAACAAATCGGCGAAGACGTCCATAAAAAACTATTAGATTCTTTTAATCGAAATCAACCATCAGAAACAAAACCCATTAAGAGAGATACTATGTGTTATGGCCGTAAAGGTCATGGAAAAGGCGGCGAAGGAAAGACGCATAAGATGCTGAAAGAAGAGGTGGCAGCGAAACCATCCGAAATATTAGGAATCGAGAATTTATCACTTATTCAAATGGAATATCCGTTTCCTACAGGTGACCGGATAGATGTTCTTCTGAAAGATGCTGAAAATAGATATGCCGCGGTAGAAGTAGAAGTGGCGGTTGATTTAGATGATATATCTGGCGTTCTCCAAGCGATTAAATACAGTCGTATGTATGCTGTTGAGTGCCGCCGTAAATTCGAGGAAGTTCGAGCTTTTCTGGTTGCCCACAAGATTAGCGATGATGTAATGAATTTATGTAATATGTATGGTATCGAGACTTTTGTGGTCGAACGTTCTTAGATACTAAGCTAATTATGGTTGGCCAATAAGACGGAGTTTTGTCTATGGCAATTGAACAGGCAACTAAAAAGTTAAAAATTTCTGAAGAATCGGGGAATCGGGGGATCGGGGGATACCATATAATGGCACTAAGTTAAGGGAATTGGGGCCCAAAGAGTAGCTTGTTTACCAGCGAAATCACTGAGATTTCCGATCGAACGGGCCTCTTGGCCAGCCTCGAAATCCCTCAAATGTGCTTAACTTAGTGCCATTAGGGAAACTATACCTACTTTTTACTGAACTTGTCCGGGCTGCAAATTCGGACACCTTTGCTGGCTTCGGTTGGGGGGATGATGGGAAAGTGATGTGGGAGATTGCCGTGGGCGTTTCTTCTCCACGAAGTAGTGCCAGACAGACCACTTCCCGCGCCGAGACTGGCGCAGAATCCACAGCTATCAGAGATACAGCTTAGCCGACGGAATCAGCGCAACGCCGGTGGCGAGCCGCTGAATCAGGATTTTGCCTGGCGGCCGTCACCGAGGCGGACGACGGCGTAAACAAGCGTCCCGAGCAATCCGGTCAGAAGCGCGATCACAATCCATAACCCGGAGCCGCGGCCCAACTGGCGTATATCCATGTAAACCCACACAGCCACAAGGATGTTGACAACCAGAATGACCAGCAGCAGCGGATGCGCCTTATCCTTGTTCATTCCTCGCACATGCTCGAGCTTGAGCCTTTGTCCTTCCAGATCGAGCTTCTGCATCTCGCGCTCCATGTCCATTTTCGCCTGGCGCTGCTGGAGCTCCATGTCCCTCTCTTTCATCGCCATCTGCGCCTCGAGATCTTCCGGCACAAACTCCTTAGCCAACACCGCCGGGCAGGCGAACATACTGACCAGCAAAAGGCCCATCAAAATATGCCGCTTCATCTGTTATCTCCTTTCAAAATTCACCTAAACCCGCAAGAATCAACAATTTACTGCCATCCAGTATTTCGGCCGATTGACCGCCCTACTGAATCTTTTTAGCGAAACACCTGCGTCTCAGGCGCCGAGCAGCACCTGCGCTCCCTTGCCCTGCTGGATCAAGGGGATATAGCTATCCAGCTCCTTCAGCACAGCCGAATCGGTCAGGTCCAGGGTCGATTTCTTCTCATGAGCCATATAGGCGGCCATTACAAGCATTGTGATCTTCCGGCCATACTGGAAATTCAGCAAAGCATCGTTGCCCTTCTCAAAGGCTGCGAGGGCATCCCGCCATTCGGCAATGTAGCCGTAGAGGTCCGGCTCGTTGGGCTGAAGGACCAGCGCGCCGCGCGTCGCCTGCGCCTTTTCGAGGGCAAGCTCACTATCCGCCACTGCGGCGGCGGCCGCATCACTGATGAACAAACCGGCGGGCGATTCCAGAGAGTTGACGGTGTACGAATAGCCCGGACCGAACGCCTCCATAAGCAGCCGCAGGCCGGGGGCGTCGTACATCCAGGAATTCGTGGCCTGGGCGATGCTGCAGACGCCCGTTTGCGAATCCTTGAACTCGAAGGTCACGTTCGAGTAATCCTCAGCGGGTGTAACCTTATAGTCCACGCCTCTTTCCTTGAGCCGGCCGATCCAGGGCTTCTTGCCCCACTTGAGCAGGGCCATGTTAGCCGTCACCGAGACGGGCGTGAGGCAGTCAAGCGGCCTACCGCTCGGGGTCAGCACGTACATTGCGGCGGCAATGCTGTGGCAGCCCATGTCGCAGCAGACGCCGCCGCCCTGCCGCGTCGGGTCCCAGAACCACGGCTCGTGAGGCCCACCGTGCTCCTCGGCGCTGCGGGCCAAATGCACGGACCCCATGCTCTGCTCGACCGCCAGGAGCTGGCGCCTCGCGGCGACGATAGAGGGCATGTGAAGCTGGTTCTCGAAATACGCCGTGGGCACGTGGAGGGCCTCGGCCATTCGGGCCATGGTGTCCGCTTCCTGGAGGTTTCGGGCCAAAGGTTTCTCGCAAATGATTCCCTTGATTTTGGCCCCGTCTTCAACGGCCTTGGCGATGTTTCGCATGATCTCGACGTGGAAAGGATTCGGGGCAAAAATGCAGACCACGTCAACGGCCCGGCACAGGTCTGCAACGTTCTCGAATACCCTGGTATTGCCCAGGCCGTCCTGGCGAGCGCGCTGGGCCAGCGCCTCGGCTCCGACCGGGGCACAAACGCC
>Ga0315295_10000924_pt1 | contig 25078 bp, 24 predicted proteins | sample YL17G14_0_MG_FD_204453 | JGI IMG/M metagenome (GOLD analysis project Ga0315295, IMG submission 204453) | Sediment microbial communities from Yellowstone Lake, YNP, Wyoming, USA - YL17G14_0 | ecosystem: Environmental > Aquatic > Freshwater > Lake > Sediment | place: USA: Wyoming | collected... | reverse complement strand
TCATCTCTCAGGAGGGGAGGTCTGCACACAGCCGCACAACTCCCAAACCGCCGCCTCGCGCCTTACAATCAGGAACCGGGAACATCAGCCGTGGGCTTTTCAGGTAGCGGCCAAGGAGGCTTACAGCGAAGGAAGCACTTCTTTATGGGGCGTTTTGCTCCCGATCCGCACCCTTTAAGGCCTCTCCAAACGATTTCTAATGGCAGAGAAGCCCTGTTCACTACAAAATGCACCCAAAACCCCCAATTCAGCACGTCATTTCCATAAAAAACATGCATCCACTTATAGCTGCTAACGTACAATATAGGAACCCGCAAGCTAAAACAGAGCTTCCCGAAGGGTTTGGCGGTCTATATTCCGTGGGCGACAACAACCATATTCGCGGGAGCAAAGTGCCAGGAAACACTGAAGTCTGAACCCATACTATAGGTCAAGGTTTTGCCATTAAGGAAGAGAAGGGGAGATCCGGCAGTAAAGACTAAAATGACAAATGGCAATAGGGCACCGACAGGGGCATGTGCCGTCTCAAGAGCGGTGCAGGTAAAAGCGCGAATCACAATCTTTTAGAATCGTCGCATTTGCGGCGCGAGCGGGGGAGATAATTGCCATAAGGGGGGAAAGGATCGACTTATCCCAGAAAATGATGCGAAATCTAAAATATGTGAAGAATGGTCATGGATATGGCATGAAGGACCGAAGAACGTCTTATGTGCGGGGATCTCGTAGGAAGAGAGCCGGTCTCGTTGGCGAAACAAGCGAATATGCTGTTGTTTCACGTGAAACAAAAAGGGGAAAAAGAAAGGGCAGGGATTCGTTTTGGGAATGCAACGAATAGAAGGAGGCGATTTCGGAAGAAGAGGAGCACGCAAGAAGCTTGGCGAGAGAAAAATCCAGGAGTTGTTTCACGTGAAACAACGCAAAAACAGGGATTGGCATGATTTAACGCGGGATAGAATTAAAACCAAAAGAGGAATGAGGAAAAAGAGAGAGAAACTTTAGACAAAGAACCCACGCAAAAAGCATAGACATACAGGAAAACGATAATGATGGTCATGGAAAGAGATGGTTTGGCGGCGGAGTTGAGGGCAGCCATAGATCGCGCGGCGGCAAAGATAGGCTTCGAAGTGGACGATGAAAGGCTAGAAAAAACGGAAGCCTACCTTGATGAGCTGCAAAAATGGAATAAAGCGTATAACCTGGTTGGAAGAAGGGTCGGGACAGAGGGCTTGGTAAACTTGTACGTGGACGCGATAACGCCGTTATGTATTCGAGGCTTGTTCGACGGCAGAAAGGAGGTATTAGACATTGGAAGCGGCGCAGGGCTCCCGGGAATCCCGCTCTACCTGCTGGCAGGACCGTTTCCGCTTACGCTGGTGGAGTCCCAAAGAAAGAAGATAACGTTCCTGAGGCACGTGTGCCGCAAGCTTGCCCTGGAAGGAATAAGAGTATATCCAGGAAGATTAGAGGACATGACCAGGGAAGAAGACCAGCTAAACGCATATGAGATCGGGCTGGCGCGAGCCGTGATGGACCCATTACGCCTGATAAAACTCGCACGACTACTGCTGTGCGAAAGTGGACAAATGGTGGTCTTCGTGGGAAAAGGCGATGCGGACAGGATCAGGAAGGCAAGCCTGGACTTGAACGAAAAGGGCTTGAAGTTAGAGGCACTAAGATCCACGCAACGCATTGTGGGCAAGGAGAACTACCTGGCGGTTATAAGAAAGACAGGCCGCTGAGTCTGCGGCGAAAACCCTGACGGCGAAAGCCGCCCAGGAGAGACTAGTCGCGAGGTGAGGATCAATGGATGTGGAAGAGAAGAACACTGGGTTAGAAGGGGAAGAGGCAAGTGTAGGGATTGAAAGAAAGGAAACGAACATAGGCATGACAGATGATGAGGCAAGCGTAGGGGGAGAAGAGGAAGAGGCAAGCACGGGGGCGGAACCCGATGAGTTGGAGATGGAGCCCGAGAGCTTACCGGATGTCGCGAGGGTCGTAGCCATCGCCAATCAGAAGGGGGGCGTGGGAAAGAGCACGACAGCGATAAACCTCGGAGCCTATCTCGCCATGGAAGGACAGCGGGTCCTGGTGGTCGACCTGGATCCACAGAGCAATGCCACAAGCGGCCTTGGGATGGGGTCCAACGTGACCGAGCAGCAGATATATGACGTTCTCGTTAACGAAGTGCCCTTGGAGGAAATAATAGTCCAGACCTCGACTGAGGGGTTAGACTTGGCGCCCTCGTCGCTCAGACTGGCGGGAGCGGAGGTGGAGCTGGTGTCGCTCTACTCGCGTGAGGGACGCCTCAAGAAAAGCCTGGAGACTATAAGAGAGAGATATGACATCATCCTTGTTGACTGCCCGCCATCACTTGGACTTCTTACCGTCAATGCCCTGGCGGCAGCGGACGAGGTGATGATCCCGATACAATGTGAGTACTATGCACTTGAGGGCTTGGTGCTGCTGCTACGCACCATAGAGAAGATCAGGGTCTACCTGAATCCGGACCTGCGCATAGGCGGCATATTATTGACCATGCACGACACACGCACTAATATCTCGAAACAGGTCATGGAAGAGGTGCGAAAACAATATCCCAACGAGACATTTAATGCCGTTATACCGCGGAATGTGCGCCTGAGCGAAGCCCCCAGCTACGGACAGCCCATATCGCAATATGACCCGCTTTCCCGGGGTGCGCAGGCATACCAAAGTTTAGCAAAGGAAGTGATATCCCATGGCTAAGAAGGGTTTGGGCAAAGGCCTGGGCGCCCTGATCACCTCGAGCACTGCGGCTGAGCAGCCAAGACACGAGATGATCCCCATCGACAGCATCTCCCCCAATCCAATGCAGCCCAGGAGAAGGTTCAACGAAGAGAGCCTGGAGGAATTGGCCGAATCGCTAAAAGAGCATGGCCTGGTGCAGCCGATAATCGTCCGACCTTCGGGAACCGGGTACGAGATACTGGTGGGCGAGCGCAGGTGGAGGGCGGCCCAGCTGGCGGGGGCGAAGTCTATCCCCGCGGTGATAAGGGAAGCGGAAGCCTCCGAGTGTCTACAGATCGCATTGGTGGAGAACCTCCACCGCGATGATCTCAACGGCATTGAAGAGGCAACGGCTTACCGGCAGCTCATGGAGGACTTCGGGTTCTCTCAGGATGAAATATCGCAGAAGGTAGGCAAGAGCCGTTCCACGGTGGCCAATGCCCTGCGCTTGCTTCAACTTCCAGTAGAGGTTCAAGCTACGCTCGTCGCGGAGGAGATCACGCCCGGACACGCCCGCGCTTTGCTCTCTCTCCAGGGGGATCCCTATCAGGCAGTGCTGCTGCAACGCATCATCGAGGAAGACCTGTCCGTACGGCAGACGGAGGAGATCGCAAGGAAGCGAATGGGCGGCGAAGAAGAGCCCGCGCAGAGAGAGAAGCCGCAGTCGCTAGGCGAATATGCCGACCTCATATCGGCAAGCCTTCGCGCAAAAGTGCAGGTTGTACAGGGAAAACGCAAGGGAAAGATAATCATAGAGTTCAAGGGGGAGAAGGACCTGCAGCGTCTGCTGTCCGAGATAGGGGTCATCGCTCCGGGCTCGGAATGACAGGTATAATTTACCAATACATATTTAAGCCGGCCCACCCGGGCGTCATTGCCCTCGCCAGACCGGGGCAGATCAACCCGCAAGAGCGCGGCAGCATGCATGGGCGATGCCCCGGTCCATGACCGGCCCGCGCGAAACCATACAACCAGGTGGAATACGCGCTGGTGCCGTCCGTTAGGTCCGGCTTCGCTGGCTCAACTGCGGCAAGCTGCAGGGCAAGCGCTAAGCGTATTTATCCATAGCGAGCTTGATCAGGCTATGTACGAGCTCGTTGAAGTCAAGGCCCGCCGTTTCAGCCGCCATCGGCAGGAGGCTTGTTTCGGTCATGCCCGGACTGATGTTAAGTTCCAGGACCTGGGGAATGCCCGCATCGTCGATGATTATGTCCACACGCGAGACATTCAGGCAGCCCAGGACACGATGGGTACGCAGCGCAGCTTCGGTGGCCCGCCGGGATACGTCGTCGTCAAGCCGGGCGGGGCAGTAGTACTCGGTGAGCCCCGGAGTGTAGCGGGAGTCAAAGTCGAAGAAGCCGCTGCGCGGAACGGTTTCCACGAGTGGCAGCGCCTCGAGTTCTTCGTTGCCGAGGATGCTCGCGGCGACCTCCGTTCCTTTTACATATTTTTCCAGCAACACCCGGTCGTCGTAATGCAGGGCCGTGCGCACCGCTTCCGGGAGTTCGTCCTGCGAAGCGGCGACCTTGACCCCCAGTGCTGACCCCTGGGCGACGGGCTTTACCACCAGAGGGAACCCGAGCTTCTCGCCTACAGCTGCGAGGGCGTATACGGCACCCATTTCCTGGAAGGTCGCCTCGCTCAAGACGAAGAACGGAGGGGTGGGGATGCCTTCACGCTGGAAGATCTCCTTGGAGAGAGCCTTGTTGAAGCCGATGGCGCTGGAGAAGACCCCGGGTCCGGTGTAGGGGATGTCGAGGATCTCGAGAAGCTCCTGTACGGTGCCGTCCTCGCCGAACTTGCCGTGCAAGGCGATGTAGACGAGGTCCAGCCGCTCCTCCTTCAGGGTAGGGACGAGGTTTTCGTCGACGTCTAGGTCCATCACTTCGTGTCCGAGCTCGCTGAGGGCGCGGGAAACCCTGCGCCCGGAACGCAGCGAGACGTCACGCTCCAGGGACCTGCCGCCCATCAAAACGCCTATGCGCATACCGTTCAACCCCCTAGTGATCATCATGAGCCGGTCCCTCATCGGGCTGCGGCGCCTTGAAGCCCAGGGCCCTGGCAAGAGAGATCTCGCGCTTGATCACCTTGGCCAGCCGCTTGATGCCCTCGTGAACCGTCTCGACGTCCGAATAACTGAAATTGAGGCGCATGCAGTTCTCCCCTCCCTCATAGGGGAAGAACCCGCTCCCCGGAACATAGGCGACCTTTGCGTCGACGGCAACCGCAAGCATCTCCGAGGTCTTGACGAACTCCGGGAGGGTCGCCCAGACGAAGAGGCCGCCCCGGGGAAGGGTCCAGGTGGCGATGCCTGAAAGGTGCTCTTCCAGGGCTCCCAGCATGGCATCGCGCCTGCCGCGATAGAACTCCAACAGTTGCTGGACCTGCCCCCGCCAATCCTCCTCGGTGAAATAGCGGTGGGCGACCATCTGGGTGAAGGAGGAGGTGCAGAGGTCCGCCGATTGCTTGGCAAGAAGCAGTTTCTCCAGGATGGGATGGGGCGCGGCTATCCATCCTATACGCATCCCGGCGGAGAATATCTTGGACAGGGTCCCGAGGTAGATGACCCGGCCCTCGTCCAGGCTGCGCAGGGTGGGGCTGGGCGCCCCCTCGAAGCGCAGCATGCCGTAGGGATTGTCCTCGACCACCAGGCAGTCGTGGTCATGTGCGAGCTCCAGGAGGCCGAAACGCCGTTCGGCCCTAAGGGTTATTCCTGCCGGATTCTGGAAATTCGGTATGGAATAGATGAACTTTGCCCGCTCCCCCCTGGCGGCCAATCCCTCCAACACCTCGGCCAGATGCTCCAGGACCATGCCGTCTTCGTCCATGGGAATGGTGTGGATATTGGGCTGGTAGCTGAGAAAGCTGTTCAGGGCGCCCACGTAGCTGGGCGCCTCGGTGATGATATGGTCACCGGGGTTGATGAAGATCTTGGCGATCAGCTCCAGGCCCTGCTGCGCGCCGTGGGTGATGATGATGTCCTCCGGGAAGCAGGGCGTCCCCTCCTCCCGCATCACTTCGATAAGGCTGTGTTTGAGCGGCGCGTAGCCGTCGCTGGGACCGTATTGCAGGGCGGCGGCATGGTCTTCCGCGAGCACCCTGCGCACCGTCCTCATGATGATCTCGGGGTCGAAGGCCTGGGTATAGGGCAGCCCACCCGCCAGGGAGATGATGTCCGGCCTGGCAGTGACCGCGAGCAAGTCCCGGATCTCCGAGGAGAGCATGCTCGAGGTCCGGTGCGCATATTGTTCGCTGAAGGGGTCAAGGGTGAACCTTGGGGACATGCCGAAACACCTCTTCAGTGTGGGAGAACCACGTGGTCACCCCCGGTTTTATTTATGAGAAGTAGTATAAAGCATTGTATTCGGGCGGGATAGCTGGGGCAGCGTGTCCGGGAGCGGGGTCCTGGTTAAGAAAGGCCCTGGTAGGGTCGATAACTGCAGTGCGGGAGGCGGGTCAACCTTGACTTGAGGTCCGAGCGTGCCGGGACAAGTGCCGGGGTACTAAGGTAACGACATACGGGGGCGACAGCACTAGAGAGCCGCGGAGGTCTTGTGGTGATCCGCGGGTTCCTTGTGTAACGGGGACATCACGGAGAAAGCAGATGAAAAGGTCTGACCTTAAAGACGCACACGAGACGCCGGGGGACAGCGATGTCGGGTTGGATATGCTCGTGCGCTTGCTGCAGGAAGAGATCGGCCTGAACCTGAAGCAGTACAAGCCGAACTACCTCAAACGACGCATCGGAGTCCGCATGAGGGCCACCGGGTGCAGCGATTACCTGCAGTACCGGCAGTGTGTGAAGCGGGACCCGGAGGAAAGCAGGCGCTTGATCAACGACCTTACCATCAACGTCACCGAGTTCTTTCGCGACCAGGACGTTTACGAGGTGCTCCGCAAACAGGTCATCCCGCAACTGATGCAATATAAAAGAGAGGGCCGTACCTGCAGCCTGCGGGCCTGGAGTGCGGGATGCGCCAGCGGGGAGGAACCTTATTCGCTGGCCATCCTCTTCCTGAACGCCCTGGCGAAGGAGAAGGACCCCCAGTCATGGGCACTCCGCATCACCGCCAGCGACCTCGACGACAAGGCCCTGGAAAAGGCCAGGGCGGGCAGCTACGAGTCGGTGAAGCTCCCGACGGGATTGATCCTCGAGGATTACTTCAGCAGGGAGAAAGACAGGTACGTGGTGAGCGAGGAGGTCAAGCGACCGGTGAGGTTTCTGCTCATGGACATCATGCAGCACCCGCCCCTGCGCCACCTCGACCTCATCCTCTGTCGCAACGTGCTCATCTATTTCGAGAGAGAGAGGCAACACCGCATCCTCGAGATATTCCAACGCTGCCTGCGGCCGGGCGGCTTTCTGGTGCTGGGGAAGAGTGAGGCGATCATCGGTGCGTTCGAGAGCGGCCTCGTCCCCTACAGCAGGAGAGAGAGGATCTACCGCAAGGAAGGAGAGCCGGTCAAGGAAACGGCCTCCAGGCAGGCGAAAAAGCGGTGACGGCCGCACAAGCCACGGGATATCCCGGCATGGCGACAGGACCGGGAGCGGCGTGGAGGGCGGACATCATTCAGCGGAAGGCCATGAAAGCCGAACAATAATGGGAACGCGGCCGGCCATACGGCCGTGCGTTGCCCGCAAGGAAAAACAGCGTAAAAGCCCAGCAGGAAGGGAGAACGGCCCGACAGGGATAAAACTAATATGTAATAGTGCCGAAAAACCAGATGGAGGCAGTTTTAAAACGCGCTGCCCGTCCAGGATCGAACAGGGAAGGCCGCCGCATCAGCGGCGGCTTGGAGATGGTGGAGGGATAGTCCATGAAAAAAACCGCTGAAGCGAGCGAACAGGACCCCGGAAGCAGGATCAACACTCGCACGCTGGCTTACATCGCAGTCGTAGTCTTCATGGCTCTCGTTGTGGCGTTCGGCGTTGTCAGTGTGGCCGTTCTGGCCGTGGGGGCCTCCAGGGCGGGGGATGCCGCCAGGGCGTCAGAGCCCGGGGAACAGAAGGAACTCGTGGATTCCGTCGACGGGCTCTTGAGCGGCGCCCTGGTAGTGGCCATCATCCTGCTCATCCTGGAGATAGTCCTGGCGGCCCTGGCCACCTTCCTGTTCTATCGCTGGCTTTCCGGGAGCATGAAAGATATGACCTGGCAGGTGCAGCAGGTCGCCGCGGGAGATGGAGACCTGACCCGCCAGATCGTGGTCAGTGACCGGCAGACCTTCGGTGGCCTGGCCGATTCCATCAACGTGATGATCAGTGCCTTGCGCGGCTCGGTAGCGGAGATAGGCAAGATAGCCAGCGAGCTCAACAACAGCGCGGAACAGATGTCGGCGGTGATCCAGCAGATGAACGCCTCCAGCCAGGACATCTCGAGCACCATCTCCCATATCGCCAAGGGAGGGGAGGAACAGGCCCGACGCGTGCTGGACACTTCGCACACCATGGAGATGATGAGCTCCTCCATGCAGGAGATGGCGGATAAGGCGGACCTCTCGAACCAGGCCTCGATGGAGGCCATCGAGACCGCCCAAAGGGGAGCCGAGGCCGCGGTGGATACCGCGAGCGCCATGGACGTGATCCGCGATGCCGCCGAGGCGGTAGTCGAGGCGAGCACGGGGCTGGAAGAGCGCTTCATGCAGATCGGGATCATCGTAGACGTCATCACCAGCGTAGCCGATCAGACCAACCTTCTGGCCCTCAATGCAGCCATCGAGGCCGCCCGCGCGGGTGAGCAGGGACGCGGCTTCGCGGTGGTGGCGGAGGAAGTGAGAAGCCTGGCGGAGAACTCGCGCAAGTCGGCGGAGCAGATATCCAACCTCATCCGCGAGATCCAGGCGGGGGTCAACAAGATGAGGGGAAGCATAGACTCGGCCATCGACCAGGTAAGGGGTGGGACCGAAGTCGTGGAGAAGGCGGGGAAGGCCCTGCAGGAGATCGCCGTATCCATCCAGAGCACCTCGCGTTATGCAAGCGAGATCGCCGATACCACGCGGGAACAGGTCCTGGGGAACGACGAGGCGCTGAAGGCCATAACGGAGATCGCCAGTATCGCCGACGAGACCGCGGCCTCCTCCGAGGAGGCATCGGCAACGGTGGAGGAGCAGACGGCTTCCATGCAGGAGATGGCGGCGGCGGCGGCCGAGTTGGCGTCGATGGCGGAGAAACTGAACCAACTGGTGAGCGGCTTCAGGGTCTAAGTGAGGGTGGAGATGGAAAGCGAAGAAACCAAGTTCAGGCGGGAAACGGCCAAGATACTGGCGATCTCCGCGGCCATCGCGTTTCCCCTGGGCGTGGGCGGGGCTATCGGGCTTGCCTACGCGGCGACTGAATTATCCTGGAGCCCCGCTCTTACGGGACTGCTCTTCGGCTTATGCCTGGTGACGCTGATCGTAAGCGTGGCGGTCTTCTATCTGGCGCGCGTGTACCTTAAGCCCATCCAGAACATAGAGTCCACCATCAGAAAGATGAACGAGAAGGATTTCACCGTACACATCGAAGCGCCGTTCAAGGAAGGCATGTTCAAAGACCTCTTCGATGGCCTGAACGAGCTCTCGGAATCGATGCGCGAGATGCTCAGGGAGCAGTCCGATACGGCGGACCAGCTGACCTCGGCGAGCGACATGATGTCCAGCGTGTCTCGCGAGACCACCGAGACGGCGCAGGATACGGCGAACACCGTCTCCCAGTTAGCCCGCGGCTCCGAGGAGCAAGTGCACGCGATAATCCAGGCGCAGGGCACGGTAAACGAGATCGTGGATGAGATCAATATCGCAGCCGAGAGAAGCCAGGAAGCCCAGCAGTTCAGTGCCCAGGCCCAGGAGACGGTGGAGAAGGGCGTCGTAGCGGTACAGAGGGCGACCCAGAAGATGCAGCAGATAAAGAGCACCGTGGACGCCTCCGCGAACGCCGTCAGAGAGCTGGGCGAGCACTCTGCCCAGATCGGCCTCATCGTGGACGTCATCACCTCCATCGCCGACCAGACCAACCTCCTCGCCCTCAACGCGGCCATCGAGGCCGCGCGCGCGGGCGAACAAGGCCGTGGTTTCGCGGTTGTCGCCGGCGAAGTGCGGACCCTGGCGGAGGGATCGGCGAAGGCCGCTTCGCAGATCGCCAACCTGGTGCGGGAGATCCAGCGCGGCATCGAGCACACCATCGACGGCATGGAGGGTGGGACCCAGGAGGCGGAAGAGGGGAACCTGGTCGTAGCGGAGGCCCAGTTCATGTTGCGGGAGATCGATGGCGCCTCGCACAGCATCGCGGAAAGGGTGTCCGCCATCTACGAGGCGACCCAGCAGGTATCGCAGAAGAGCGGCAAGGTCGTGGAGGTGATGAGCTCCATCGCCGGCATATCACAGGAGTCGGCGGCATCCACGCAGGAGGTATCGGCCTCTATCGAAGAACAGACCGCGGCCATGCAGGAAGTAACGGCCGCAGCGCAGGAACTGGATGAGATTGCCAATCGGCTGCGCGAAATACAGCGGGAATTCAGGGTATAGTCCCGGCACGCCCGTTTCGTTGTGAGCGGGTGAGAGTTGGGATATATTGAGCTTATAACGATTGGATGCGCGCCGCGGCGCAGGAGGAGATGGTTATGGCGGACGAAAGCAGAGCAGCGGATGAGATCCAGCTGGTCGTCTTCAGCCTGGGACGCGAGGAATTCGCCGTGGGGGTCACCCAGGTACGTGAGATCATGCGCATGGAGGAGATAACGCGCATGCCGAAAAGCCCCCATTTCGTAGAGGGCATCATTAACCTGCGCGGTCAGATCATCGCCGTGGTCGAATTGGCAAAGCGGCTCAACCTGGAGACAGGGGAAAGGAGCGGCGAGACCCGCATCATCGTAGTGGAAACGGAAGACATAAAGGTAGGGATGATCGTGGATTCGGTATCCGAGGTGTTGCGTGTGGCGGCGGACGCAGTGGAGCCGAGCCCTACCCTGGCCACGGATATCTCCGCCGCATATCTGCAAGGAGTCTTGAAACAGGACAACAGGTTGATCATCCTGTTGGACTTGACCAAGGTGCTCTCACTGGAAGAGATGGTGGGGCTCGGGTTTTGAGGCCTCAAAGAACGTGAGCGAATAGAGAGAAGGAGGAAAGGAGGAAAGGATGGCGCCGACCGTGCTGATCGTCGACGACGCCCTCTTCATGCGCATGATGATCAGGGACATCTTGTCCAAGGACGGCTTTGAGGTGGTTGGCGAGGCCGAGAACGGCGTTGAAGCGGTGGAGCGTTTCAAAGAGATAAGGCCGGACCTTGTGACCATGGACATCGTCATGCCGGAAATGGACGGCATCGAGGCGGTCAAGCAGATAATGAAAATAGACCCCGATGCCAAGATCCTGATGTGTAGCGCGATGGGGCAGCAGCCTCTGGTGGTAGAAGCGCTGGAGGCGGGTGCGAAGGACTTCATAATCAAGCCGTTCCAGCCCTCAAAGGTTATTGAGGCCGTGGAAAAAGCCCTCAAGGACTAAGAAGGGTCTCCCCGTTACGGGGAGGAGGTGAAACTGTTGCCCCAACAAATCCGGGTACTTATCGTTGATGATTCCGCTCTGGTGCGCAAACTCCTCAGGGATGTCATTTCCGGGGATCCCAGCATGGAGGTCGTCGGCACCGCCTCCAACGGCGTAGAGGCCATACGTGCCGTAGCCGAGCTCGAGCCGGATGTGGTGACCATGGATATCCACATGCCGGAGATGGACGGCCTCACGGCGCTGGAATACATCATGCGCAAGCACCCCCTGCCTGTGGTGATGCTAAGTGCCCTGGCTCAGAAAGGTGCCACGGCTACCCTGAAGGCCCTGGAGCTGGGGGCCGTGGATTTCATAACCAAACCCTCCCATTACCCGTCGGCGGTAAAGGAGGTGCGTGAGGAAGTCGTACTGAAGGTGAAGACAGCGGCGCACGCCCGCGCCTATGTCCTGAAAGGGCAGGCGCGCAGGAAGATGAAGAGGAAGCCCGCAATCTCGAAGGGATCGTCGGTCGGCGAAAAACTGGTGGTCATAGGGGCTTCGGCCGGTGGGCCGAAAGCCCTGGCGGAGATAATGCCCCGCTTCCCGGAGAATACGCCGGCCGCCATCGTCATCGTACAGCACATGCCCGGCGTATTCACCCGGTCGTTCGCCAGCCGGTTGAACAACATCTGCTCATTGCAGGTCAAGGAGGCGGAGGAAAACGAAGAGTTGCAGCCCGGCCGGGTCCTGGTAGCGCCTGGCGGTAAGGACCTCGTAGTCATCTCGGACGACAGCGGGTCGGGCAGGATCGAGCTGATCGAGTCGCAGAACCGGGTGGGCGCCTCACCGCGCATAGATGCGACCATGGTGACCGCCGCCGAGGTATACGGGGCCGAGTCCGTAGGAGTGATCATGACCGGGATGGGCTCCGATGGAGCGAGCGGTATGGAGAAGATAAAAAAGAGCAAGGGAGGCACCATCGCCCAGGACGAAGAGACATGCCTGGTGTATGGCATGCCCAAGGTGGCCATAGAGAGAGGCTGCATCGATTGGGTGGTCTCCCTGGACATGATACCGGACAAGGTCATGGAGCTGTTGTAGTAGCTTTAACGTTGCGTTTGCATGAAAGGGATGCCAGAAAATGGACATGGACATCTCTCAATATAAAGAGCTCTTCATAAGCGAAGCCCAGGAACACCTGGAGGCCTTAAACCAGTCCATGGTCGACCTGGAGAAGGACCCGGGAAACCCGGACGTACTAACGGAGATATTCCGCTCTGCCCATACCCTCAAGGGCATGTCGGCTACCATGGGCTTCGACCAGCTGACCGAACTGTCCCACGAGATGGAAAACGTGCTGGACGGCCTGCGCAGCGGAGACATAGAGGTGAGCACGGACATAGTGGACCTTCTTTTCGGCTGCTTCGACATGCTGGGCACCATGGTGGCGGCCATAGCCGAGGAGAGCGAAAAGGGCCTGGACACCAAGCCGCTGATAGAAGCCCTGCGGGCGGTTTACGCCGGTGAGAAAGGCGCCGTGGCGGGGATCGAACCTCCCGCCAAGCCGGAAAAGAAGGCGAAGCCGAAGGGGAAAGGCAAGCCTGCGCCGGCTCGGGCGGAGGAAGAGGCAAAACAGGAGGCGGAGCCGGAAGCTGGGGAAGTGCCGGAGGAGCCCGAGACCGAGGAGGCTGAGGAGACGGCAGAGGAGGCCTTAACCGAGGAGGTAGGGGATATCCCGCTCGAAGGAGAAGCCGGGGAGAGGACCCTGCGATTGAGGGTGACCTTGGACAAGGACTGCGTCCTCAAGTCGGTCAGGGTGTTCATGATCTTCAAGAAACTATCACAGATGGGCAGGGTGATAACCTCGCGGCCCTCCGTTGAGGACCTGGAGGACGAGAAGTTCGACCGTTCCTTCGAAGTCACATTCGCCGCAGAGGAAAGCCTGGAAGCCGTGCGCAGGGCCCTGCTCACCATTGCCGAGGTGCACGAGATCGAGGTGCTGCGTGCGGAGGAAGTGGAAGTGCCCGAGGAGGAGGAGAAAAAGGCCGGCGAGATAGTGGAGGAGGAGCAGGAGAGACCCGAGGCGGTCGATGCCGGGGCGTTTGATGGCGCGGGCGCGTCGGTCGCACCGGTGCGCACCCAGAGCGTGCGCGTGAACATCTCCCGTCTGGACAACCTGATGAACCTCATCGGCGAACTGGTCATAAACCGCACCAGGCTGCAGGAGATCGCGTCGTCCCAGAACATACCGGAGTTAAAGGAGGCCCTTGCCCAGACCGCCCGTTTGACGGCGGACCTCCAGGACGAGGTGATGAAGACCCGCATGGTGCCTGTAGAGCACATCTTCAACCGCTTCCCCCGCATGGTGCGGGATCTGGCCAAGAGCAGGGGAAAGGAAGTCGACTTCGTGATCGAGGGCAAGGACATCGAGCTCGACCGCACCATCCTGGACGAGATAAGCGACCCCCTGATGCACCTTCTGCGCAACGCCGTGGACCATGGTATAGACAGCCCGGTGGAGCGGGAGGCAAGGGGCAAGCCGCGGCGCGGGAGCATAAAGCTCATCGCACGGCGCGACCGCAACTACGTGTCTATCGAAGTGTCCGACGACGGGCAGGGGGTCGACGCGCGGAAGATATTCGACCTAGCCGAGGAGAGGGGATTCGTATCCGCGGGGGAAACGAAGCTGTTGACGGAAGAGGAAACCCTGCGGTTTCTGGCCATGCCCGGCTTCTCTTCCGCCGAAGAGGTGAGCGGCGTCTCGGGGAGGGGCGTCGGGCTGGACGTGGTGAAGAACAAAGTGGAATCCCTGGGTGGGATGCTGATCATGCAGAGCGTCAAGGGCGAAGGAACCAACTTTGCCTTGAAGCTGCCCCTCACCCTGGCCATCATCCAGGCGCTATTGGTGAAGGTAGAGGAAGAGATATACGCCATACCGCTGGGAGTGGTAGCGGAGACCGCGGTGATCTCCTCTCACGAGGTAAAATACGTCTCGAACCAGGAGGTCATCTTCCTGAGGGACGAGACCTTGCCCCTGATGCGCCTGAGGCGTTACCTCGGCCTGCCAGCTGAAAACGGGCAGGGGAGCTTCCCCGTGGTGGTGGTGGAGATGGCGCTGAAGAGCGTTGCCATCGCTGTGGACGAGCTCATGGGCCAGCAGGAGATCGTGATCACCAGCCTGGACCGGTTCTTGAAGAGAGTCCGCGGCTTCGGCGGCGCTACCATTTTAGGAACGGGAGAACTCGCGCTTATACTGGACATCCCGACTCTGTTATCCTGATAGGGATTTGACGCGGATTTATCCCCGACAAGGGGTGAACCCCCCGAAAGGAGGAATGATGGCAGAGAGGAAAGGGCTTACCCCCTTACAGCTCGACGCTCTCAGGGAGGTGGGCAATATCGGCTCCGGAAATGCCGCCGTGGCCCTTTCCACCATGGTGGATAAGAAGGTGTTGCTGAGCGTGCCTCGAGCTTCCCTGGTGCCCCTGGTCAAGGTCTCTGACCTCGTCGGCGGCGCCGAGACCCCGGTGGTCGGCATCTACCTGCACATAAGCGGCGACGCGTCAGGCAGCATGCTCCTCCTGCTGGCGGAGACCAGCGCGACGGAGTTGGCCCACCTGATGGTTACCAAGGATAAAGAGGGGGACTTGACCACCGTAGAGCAGTCCGCCCTGCAGGAGACGGGGAGCATCCTGGCGGGCTCCTATCTCAACGCGCTTTCGCAGATGACCGGGATACTGTTGCGTCCCTCCGTTCCCGGGTTCGCCATGGACATGGCCGGGGCGATAATCGACTTCATCCTGGTGGAGATAAGCCAGTCCGAGGATTACGTCCTGGTGATCGAGACGGAGTTCAATATCATGGAGCACGTGATCAAGGGGCACCTCATCCTTTTCCCGGACCTGGGGTCCCTGGACATCATACTGGGAAGGCTGGGAGTGAGTGATTGACGGAAGGTGAGGCCGGGCTTTAAGCGGTAAAACGGAGAACCGGATCATATGGAACGAGACCAGGGACCGTCCATCGTACTCAACGGAGTAGAGGCTCCCCGTGATGACCGCAGGAATGTTTGGGGTGAGCGATCGGTGTCGCAGGAAATCGTTAATGTAGGGGTTGCGGAATATTACGTGACGCATAATCCGCACGTGCTGGCCAGCTATGGGTTGGGCAGTTGCGTGGGCGTAGCCCTCTACGACGATAAACGCAGGATCGGGGGTTTGGCACATATCATGCTCCCCGATTCGAAGTCCATGACCAAGAAGGGCAACCCGGGAAAGTTCGCCGATACGGCCATCAGTGCCATGGTCGAGGAGATGGAGCGGCTGGGCTCCAAGCGCTGGGATATCAAGGCCAAGATCGCCGGGGGGGCGTGCATGTTCACCATCCCGGGCGCCGTCAACCCGCGCAACGTCCCGGGACCCTGCCTCGGGATGCAGATAGGAGATCGCAACATCGATGCCGCCAAGGACGCCCTGAAGGAGCTGAAGGTCCAACTTGTTTCCGAGGACACCGGTGGGAGCTACGGGAGGACGATGCGCTTCGATATCTCCGATGGCAAGGTGACCGTAAGTTCGATCAAGCACGGAGCCAGGGAGCTGTGAAAGAGGACAGCAGGAACGAAAGCGTGGAGGTCTCCAGGGAGGCCATCGCTGCACTGGCTGCCCAGGCGGCAAGCGGTGTGGAGGGGGCGGCGATATGCCAGCAGAAGCCCGTGGAGATCCTCACCTCCCGGGTGAAAAGGGAGTTCGTACACAAGGGAGTAAAAGTCAGCCGCGAGGAGGAGTCCTGCCGGCTCAGCCTATACCTCAAGGTGGATTACGGAACGAACATGCCTGTCCTCGCCCAGGAGGTCAGGAAGAAGGTCAAGGAATACGTGGAAGGCCTCACCGATATAACGGTTGAGGACGTCGAGGTAGTGATCGAGGACATCGAACCCCCCGTCTAAAGGATTTACATTACAACAGCCTGCATCGCGTAAGCGACAGCGCCGTCCTCGGCGCGGCGGTGTCCAGCGCCTCCACATATCCTTGTGGAGGCCTGGCACGCATACATCTGCGCAGCCACGTACGGTGGCGATAGTCATCCGTATGTTGCTCCCACGCCCGACAGCCTGCATCGCGTAAGCGACAGCGCCGTCCTCGGCGCGGCGGTGTCCAGCGCCTCCACATATCCTTGTGGAGGCCTGGCACGCATACATCTGATTTCGCCTATTCGGGGGGGTTGAAGTAGGCCATGATCGATCTGGCCAGGGGGATGGCCAGATCGCCGCCGGAACCCATGTCCCGGCTTGATTCCACTATTACGCAGGGCATGCGCGTTTCTCTCAACAAGGGAAAGCTCTTTGTCTCCGGCGGGGGCACCTCTGATTCCACGGTGAGGGATATCTCCCTATACAGGATCTCCGCCAGGCGCCTGCCCCGCGGTGAGGAGTAGCCCTTGCTCCCGAAGAAATATATGCGCACCCCTGTCTCCGGTGTCGTCTTGAGGCCCAGTACGAGGTCGGCGTTGCGGTCGTTGGCCAGGCGCGCCCGCTGGCTCTCAGGCAGATGGCCGGAAGCGCCGCCGGTTATCATGGTGGTCAACCCGCAGGCCAGGAGTTTGCCCGAGACCAGGCGAAGGGTCTCCTCGGCGGCAGCGTCCCCCTCCGCCGCATCCAGGACTACGCTCCTTCCCTCCAGTCCACGCGCTGCGAGGTCCTGCAGCGCTTCGTGTACCTCTGCGACGCTGGTATCTTTCAGGGCGTGCCTCAACCGCTGCAAGCAGGAGATGGTGGAGGAGCCCGCAATGCCGTCGACGGGAAGATCCATGTTATGTTGAAAAGCGCGCAGCGCGCGGTCCGTATCCTGCCCGAATATTCCGTCCTCGCGGCCGGCGTTAAAGCCCAGGCGGTTGAGGCAACGCTGTACCTCCCCCACGTCGTCGCCGCGGAAAGGGGGGATGCGCAGGTAGAGGAACCTGTCACCCAGACGGACGGAAGCTTCCACGAGCTCCTGCCAGGTGGTCTCATCTACGCTTCCCTCGGCGCGCAGGCCCCTTGCCTCCTGGAACTCACGCACCGCCAACGAGGTGCTCTCACCGTAGAAGGCCTCCCTTGCCTCGGCCTCGAAGCCCGAGGGAGTAAAGCCCAGGTCGTGCAGTTTTTTCTGAATGTCGCTCACCGCCAGGCCGCGGTCACCGGGGATGACGGTCCTCACCGCCTACCCCTCCTTGCTCACGGGCAGGGTGAACTTGAAGGAGGAGCCGCGCCCCGTTTCGCTCTCCACCCAGATGCGGCCCCCGTGTCCTTCGACGATGCCTTTGGATATAACCAGGCCGAGGCCCAGCCCTCCCGCGGAGCGCGCAGAATCGGTCTCTATTTGGTAAAACATGGTAAACAATCTCTCTTGCTCCTTCGCCGGGATCCCTGGCCCCGTATCCTTCACCTCTATTTCCACCATTCCCGCTTCGGCGGCGTTCCGCGCCGCCACCTCTATCGAACCCCCCTCGGGGGTGAACTTGATAGCATTGCCGATGAGATTCTCCATGACCTGGTGGACACGCCACACGTCCACGCTGACCGGCGGCAGGTTCCCCTCGACATTGTAACGGAGTTCCTGGCCGCATTGGGCGGCACGACTCTTATACTCCGATACGGCGTTGATGATCATGCCGTCAACCGGTGCAGGCCATTTCTCGCCTACCAGGCGCCCTTCCTCCAGGCGCGTCACGTCAAGGAGGTCGTTGATGATCTTGGTCATCTGGTCCGCCCGGGAGTTCATGATCTTGATCTTGTCCATCTGGAACGATGACATGTCGCCGAGCTCTCCGTATTGGAAAGCGTCAGCGTACCCCTTGATTATGGACAGGGGAGTGCGCAGCTCGTGGGAGGCAATGGCTATGAAGTCCGATTTCATCTTGTCCAGGACGGAGAGCTCCTCGTAAGCCTTCTCCAGGTCCTGGTGACCCCGCTCAACCATCGCTTCCAACCTGCGGCGATCGCTCAGATCGTGGGCGATGCCCACTATGCCCATGAACTTACCGGCGCGAAAAAGGGGGGCGGAGCTTATCTGCACCGGCAGCGGGATATCACCCTGGCGCCTGAGGTAGGTCTCGAAAAAGACCTTCTCCCCGCGTCGCCGCCGTTCCAACATGCGCTCGATCTTCATGCTCTCCTCGGGCATCACGATCTCCGTGGCCTCTCTTTGGAAGAGCTCGTCGGAACCGCTCATACCGAGCATGCCCAGGAATGCCTGGTTGCAGAAAGAGAACCTGCCCTGGGCGTCCATGGCGTAGAATCCGTCGTTGAGGCTTTCTATAAGCAGGTTAAGATAATCGGTGGTCTCCACCAAGCGGCGCTCCAGCCGCACGTATTCCGTCACGTCCTCGTAGAGCAGCAGCGCTTCCCGCACATTGCCGGACTCGTCCGCCAGGGGGTGCAGGCGCACGCGGTGGAAAAAATCCGTTCCCCTCACCGTCTGGTGGACGCGGGGCTGTTCGAACGAGCGGCCTTCCACCAGCACGCGCCGCAGTATGCGTTTCCAGTCCGCGCGGAACTCCTGGGGCATGATGTCCAGGGCGGGCAAGCCGGAGAGGGCGGGTTCTTCCAGGCCGCAGGTGTCATAGATCCACTGCATCATCAGGCGGTTGCAACGCACCAGCCGGAAATTGCGGTCCAGGACCGCTATCTTCACCGGCACGCTCTCGAAGACGCCCGCCTCGCGCTCCGAGGCTTCGAGCAGAGCGGCGCGCTCCGATGCCTCGAGGGTAATATCCCGGATCATGATCAACAGGCGCCTCTTCTTGCCGGGCTCACGCTCCAGGGGTGAGATCCACACCCTGCAGATACCCGACTGGTTCTCCAGGAAGTACTGTTCGCTGCGGCGGTCAAGCGCCTCTCCTTCAATAGACACCCTTTCAAGCAGAGGACGCCAGTTCCCGAAATACGGCGGCAGGAAGGCCTCGTCCAATCCCTTTCCCACCAGGTCGGAAGCTTCCTGGCCGATCGGGGGCAGAAATTCCCTGGCCAGCCGGTTGTTCTCCAGGATCACCCCCGCTTCGCTCACCAACAGGGCTGGTGAAGGGATCGACTCCAGTATGGAAGTATGTGCTGCACGGAGCAGCTCGGAAGGCTTGAACGAGCGGCGCAGCAACGGCATGGACACTGCCAGGGTCACGGCAGCCAAGGCAAGGGTCAAGATCGCGGAGGTGATCGATACGCCTCGCCAATCCGCCGCGCTTGCCAGCAGGGTGATGCCGGACAGGGCCAGGATGCCTGCTGCGAGCGGGAGCAAGAGCCGGGAGCTCCTCTCAGGCTTCATCTTGCTTCCCGTCCCTCCTGCGGGAACGACCAAGCTCTCCCCAGATCCATCCCCAGTACTTGGCCGTGGCGAAGACGGCGAAGGTGATGGCGACAGTCAGCGGTATGGAGGCGACCGCTATCTTGATTATCAACCCCGTGGTCAGGGCGGGCTCGGGTAGCCCCCATGCCTTGGTGACCAGCAGGACCCACGCCGCCGGAAGGGGGAGGAGGAAGAATATGATCGAAACGTAATAGAGCTTGTAATAAGGCGGCAACTCCAAGGCCTGCCCCAGGCGTTTTCCCAACACCATCAACAGGATGAGCAAGGCCCCCACAGCGAGGGGGCCGATTATATATAGGGTGGAGGCGAGGTAATTCATCTTCCCAACATCAGGCGGTAGGAGCGGTACACGATGAGCAGGAGCAGTATCCCCGCGACGGCCGGCCATACCGCGTACCACAAGTAGATGGCCACGATAGAGTCCCCCAGGGAGTAGATCAGGGTGCTGGCGCCCATGAGCACGAAAAAGAGCGGCAGCAGAAAAACATAGGTCCTGCCCTTGAACCTGCGCTCAGCCAGGCGGCAGATGCCGTAGAAATACACGAGGAGCATCGCTGTTGCGGAGGTGTTATAGAACCAGAGGAACAAGGAAAAGGTCTTCCACCATTCGTTGGTTGTCAACCGTCCCCCCTTCTAGCCGCAAACCCGCACGGGCCTGGGGCTCATTGCCCGTCCGAGCTCCGCTTGTGCTCGTCGATGATGCGCCTCACCTCGGTCAGCAGCTCCTGCTTGCTGAAGGGCTTGGTGATGTATCCCGCCGCCTTCATAACCGACAGGCCGATCATCTTGTCGATGTTCTGGGTGCGGGCGGTGATGAAGGCCACCGGGGTATTCTGGGCCTCGGGGTCGTTCTTGATACGTCGCAGGACCTCCCAACCGTCGATCTTCGGCATCATGATGTCCAGCAGGATGAGGTCGGGCTTCTCTTTGAAGGTCTTTTCCAGCGCTTCTTCCCCGGAGAAGGCGGAGAGGGTGAGGAAGCCGGCATTGCCCAGGAAGAGCTCTATGAGCTCGACCATCTCGCGGTCATCGTCAACGACAAGGATCTTCTTGGCCACTCAATCCACCTCCCCTTTCCCGGTGGACTTCGCTTTCTTTCCGAACACCTCTATGAAGGCGTCTATCTCCTTCTTGCGGGGCAGCCCCGACAGGACCCCCTCGCGGTCCGCGAAGGGCTCGCCGACGGCTATCCCCGTCTCGGTCACGCTGAACTCGCGGATCGACTTGTCGTGGGAACTGGCGCGCTGCTTAAGGACCAGTATCGCCCTGCTGATGGAGGAGTCCAACTCAACATAGCGGAGGATGATAACCGCGTCTACGAGATAGGATATGCCGTACTGGGCCGCGGTCATATCCCCGGTGATGTCCGGGTCCTCCTGCGTCACAATGGCGGTCAATTCGTGCCTCAGGAGAGCGTTTATAAAGGTGAAAGCGACCTCACGCAACTTGACCGGGTCGCGCGCGAGGCGCTCCATGTGGGATATGGAGTCGATGAGGATGCGCTTGGCCCCGAGCTCCTGTACCATGGTGTCGAGCAGCCCCCCTGGTATCTGGGCCTGCTCGAAGAATATCTCCGGGGACGTGAAGAGAATGCGCAGCATGCCGTTCTTCTCCATCTCCTGGAGGTCGAAGCCAAGGGATACCGCATCCCGCAGCAGCTTTTTCGGGAAGTGCTCGAAGGTGACGATCAGCCCGGGTTCTCCCAGCTCCACGCCGCGGGATATGAACTCCAGGCCGAGACAGGTCTTACCGGTCCCGGGCGCCCCTATGACCAGGGTCACCGATCCCCGCAGGGGACCACCCTCCATCATGGCATCGAGCCGCGCGTTGCCGGTGGAGGTCCTTTCCCTCAGCTCGCTGTCGCTCATGTCTCCTCCCGCTCGCATCGATCCGTTCGCCCGGCCCTTTCACCGCCGCTCGAATCGGCGTGAAATAAAGACATAAAAACCGGGCGCCTGGCATCCCTCCCCGTTACCGCCTCCGTCCGTCTTTATTATTATACACGTTGTCCGCCGACCCCTTGACAGACCGATCGAGAATCCAGGAATACAAGGTCCGAGGCGATCGCGGATTTTTTCATATGCCCGGTCAGCTCCGTGTGGCTGAACCTTCGAGCAGGTCAGCCGCGCATGCTATACTGGATTTTGTGATCGTGCTAAGCGGGGAGCTAGCGGTGCCCTGAACCCGCAATCCGCTACAGCGGGGCCGAATCCCCAACTGAGGCTCTCCGGTCTTGAGTATTGCGCGCAGGCAAGTGGTGTTGAAGGTCGGGTCCTGCGCAACGGGAACTTGTGAACCCCGTCAGGTCCGGAAGGAAGCAGCGGTAAGCAAATCTTCTCGTGTGCCGCAGACTAACCTGTCCGGAGCTAACTGCCCGTGTAGCGCTTGGGGCCGGAAGTCGAGGAAGGGTGCACGATCACACTCATTTCGAGATCGATGAGCCGGAGACCCCCTGGTCGTCGGGAAGTGGTGGACCTTGGCTTACGTATCCTTGTACAGGAAATGGCGCCCCCAGACCTTTGAGGAGGTCATAGGACAGGACTACGTCACCCGCACCCTGTCTAACTCGCTGCGCAACGGGAACTTCGCCCACGCGTACCTCTTCGCCGGTCCCCGGGGCACGGGTAAGACCAGCACGGCACGCATTCTGGCTAAGGCCTTGAACTGCGTGGAAGGGCCCACGCCCAGCCCGTGCAACCGTTGCAGTTCGTGCCGGGAGATAACCGAGGGCATCTCGGTGGACGTCGTGGAGATCGACGCCGCATCCACGCGTGGCATAGACAGCATACGCGAGCTGAGGGAAAGGGTTGTCTTCTCGCCGGCCGCGGCGCGCATCAAGGTATATGTCCTGGACGAGGCGCACATGCTCACCAAGGAAGCCTTCAACGCCTTCCTGAAGACGCTGGAGGAACCGCCGTCGCACGTGGTTTTCGTCCTGGCTACAACCGAGCCGCACAAGATGCCCGCGACCATCCTGTCCCGTTGCCAGCGCTACGACTTCCGCAGCGTGCCCGTGTCCATATTGGCCCCGCACCTGGCCCGAGTGGCTGAAGCGGAGGGGATCGAGGCCTCGGAGGCATCACTGCGCCTGATCGCCCGGCGGGCCAGGGGGTCCGCCCGCGACGCCCTGGTCATCCTGGAACAGGTCATGAGCTATGGGGACGGCGTAGTGGACGAGGTGGAGGTGGCTGGCTTTCTCGGGCTGGTCGAAGACGAGATGCTGGTCGAACTGGGAGACTGTCTCGCCGCCGGCGACGCGGCCGGAGCCGTCGCCCTGGTGGAGAGGGCCTATGAGGAGGGCAGGGACCTGGTCCAGTTCGCGCGGGAAGCCCAGGAACATTTCCGCCGCGTCTTCCTGCTGCAGCATGCCGACCTGGGTCCCGAGGAACTTGAGGTGGACGAAGGCGCTTACGCCGGCTTACGCCGGCAGGCCGAGGAGCTGCCTCCCGATCGCATTTTCCATTTCATCATCTCCATGCGCGAGGCGGTAAGGGAGATGCAGACGACCACCTCTGCCCGCCTGGTGCTGGAGGGGGCGCTTATCGGCATGGCGCGCAGCGAGCTGGACGTATCCGCCGAAGCCCTGTCCGCTCGCCTGGGAAAACTGGAGGGCGAGGTAGAGAAGTTGGCCAGAAGGCACATCGGCGAAGCGGCAGCTAAGGAGCCGTTGCCCGCCAGGACTGTCCAGCCCCGTGAGAAAGAACAGCCTGCCGACGGGCGCTCTATGCAAGAAGTGGAGGAGGCACCGGCAGCAACCGAGATCGGCGAGGAAGCCGTTAGCCAGGAGGTCGAACCGGAAACCGAGGCTGCCGCCGTGCTACCGGCAGACGCGGCGCAGCTGGACCTGACTGCGATAAGAAGGGCATGGCCCCAGGTAAAGGAGAAGGTCAAGGAGAGGAAGATCACCACCCACGCCTTCCTGCTGGAAGGAAAACCGCTGGAGTTCAGGGGGGGCGAACTGTACATCGCCTTTCCCGCGGACCGGTCTTTCCACCGCGGAGAACTGGAGAAGGAGGACCACCGCAAGGTCCTGGAGGGGGCCCTCGAGGAGGTCCTGGGAGTAGCGGTGAAGGTCAGGACCGGGCTGGAGGAAGAGCAGAAGAGCGGGCCGCATGAGCAGTCCGGCATGGCGGGAGGTGGACCCCAGCCGGGACCGCCCACGGGAGAGTCCGCCGCGCCCGAGACATACGATGCGGACAAAGAATGGGTCGCGCCCGGTGAGGAGGAGCCGGAGATAGCGGAGGAGAAGCCCGGAGCGGCATTGGAGACGGAGCACATAATGGCGGAGAAGCCGGAGAAGGAGAGTGCGGCGGACAGGGCGAACGCGGAAATATACGACGCCGGCAAGGTCAAGCTGGTGAAAGACGTCTTCGGAGCGGAGATGATCGAGGAGATAAAGCTGAACGAATAAGGCGCGGCCGCGCCGCCGGGGACCTGAGAGTTCCGGAGGTAGACATGAACGGGAACGTCCAGAAGATGATGAAGCAAGCCCAGAAGCTCCAACGGCAGATGTTGGAGGCGCAGGAAGCCTTGGCGGATGAACGCGTGGAGGCCACCTCAGGCGGAGGCATGGTCAAAGTGGTGGCCGATGGCCAGCAGAACGTCGTGGAGATAAGCATCAACCCCGAGGCGGTGGATCCCGAGGACGTGGAGATGCTGGAGGACCTGGTCCTGGCAGCGGTTACCGAGGCCCTCAGGAAATCCCGGGACCTGGCGGAGGAGCGCATGGGAGCCTTTACCAAGGGATTGAAGATCCCCGGACTTTAACAGGAGACCGCATTGCTGTACACTCCCCCCATTGCGCGCCTCGTGGAGGAACTCTCGAAGTTACCCGGCGTGGGGCCGAAAACGGCGCAACGCCTGGCTTTCCACCTTCTGAAGGTCCCCGGGGAGGAAGCCAGGTCTCTGGCGGAGGCTATCGTCGAGGCCCGGGAGAAGGTGACCTTCTGCACGCATTGCTTCAACTTCGCGCAGGGTGAGTTCTGCGAATACTGCATGGACAACCGCAGGGACCCCAGCCTGGTATGCGTGGTGGAGAGGCCCCAGGACATAGTTGCCGTGGAGCGCACGGGGGAATTCCGTGGGCTCTACCATGTGCTGGGCGGCGCCATATCGCCCATCGACGGCATCGGGCCCGAGGAGCTCAAGGTCAAGGAGTTGCTGGAACGGATCCGCAAGGACGACATCCGGGAGGTCATAGTGGCTACCAACCCCCGGGTGGAAGGGGAGGCCACCGCCATCTACCTTGCCAATATCCTGAAACCGCTCGGGGTGAGGGCGACGCGCATCGCCTCCGGGCTCCCCGTGGGAGGCGACCTGGAGTACGCAGACGAGGTCACCCTGGGCCGCGCCCTCAAGGGCCGATTGGAGCTGTGAGCTGGAAACAATAGCCCGGCCGGGATTAACATCCGGGCGTACGCGTGCCGGCGTACAAGGGGTCGTGTCTTCGATCTTCGATTTTCTTAATAACATTTGGTCGATCGATCCCGAGAAAGGAACCGAAGATCGAAGACACG
>Ga0315295_10000923_pt1 | contig 25085 bp, 28 predicted proteins | sample YL17G14_0_MG_FD_204453 | JGI IMG/M metagenome (GOLD analysis project Ga0315295, IMG submission 204453) | Sediment microbial communities from Yellowstone Lake, YNP, Wyoming, USA - YL17G14_0 | ecosystem: Environmental > Aquatic > Freshwater > Lake > Sediment | place: USA: Wyoming | collected... | reverse complement strand
AATCATCCGGCAGATCAACGAATACTTGAGAGGCTGGATGGGCTACTTCCGCTTGGCGGATACACCCAGCGTGTTCGAGGACGTAGACCGGTGGCTTCGACGGAGGTTGAGGCAACTTCTCTGGAAACGATGGAAACGGGGCACGACACGCTGGCGAGAGCTTGTTTCGCTGGGTGTCCCGCGCTCCCTTGCCGCGCTCGGCGCGACGGGCACCAGCCCGTGGCATATGGCCGCAAGTCCTGTGGTCCACACCGCCTTGAGCAACAGCTACTGGTTGGCTCAGGGACTGTGTACCCTCACCGAGCACTACCACCACCTAATGCACATTCCTCGACGAACCGCCGGATGCGGACCCGCATGTCCGGTGGTGTGAGAGGGAGGATGGGCGACCCATCCTCCCTACTCGATTCTATGCGAATGGTTGGATAGAGGAACTCGGTTGCCCAATCTAGAAAGCGAGGCCAGAATACCCCGTTGAGCGAAGCGGGGTTCTGGGAGTGGAGTTGTTCTGCTGGCGTGAAGAGGTTGTCCGGCCATCGATGGAGCCAGTTGGAGACTGCCACGGCAATGCGATGTGTAAGAGCTTCTTCGCCACGCTGAACTGCGAGCTGCTCGATCGGCGCCACTTTCGCTCGCAAGAAGAGTCGCGTCGGGTGGTGTTCGAATCCATTGTAGGCTGGTATAACCCGCAACGCCGACACTCATATATCAAGGATGCTTTTCCGGCGAGCAACGAGATGGTTCACGCGCATGTCAAAGTAGAGTCACCCAAGCCGCCGACTGCCCACTGGATCGGGGCAACTTCACTTGACTGGGAGCCTCGATTTGTCCCCCTAGTGCCCTCTAGTTCGCTCATCGACCGCCCATCTCCGGTCTTCGCGCATCGCAATGTGCGGTGTGGCATGCCTCTCGCGCAAGGCCGCCACACACCCGTGCTCATAATACGACCGGTCCGCCTCAAGCGTAGACGCTTCACCTGGGCGTTCTGCTGTTACCTCTCCTGCTCCGCCATGGCCAGACCAGCTTCCTGTTCGGCCTTTGCGCTGGCCCGGCGCACCTCCCCCTGGAACACCAGACCGTGCCGATTGTCGATGAGTACATTTCCCAGATACGACAGCTTGGGCTTCCTTCGGTTTCCCCTACCAGTGCAGCCGGCTGTCCGGATCAGTCCCGGACTGTTACGTAGCGTTGCGGCGCCTTTATCCCTTGAAATCCACTGTCGGATTCTCTCGGTCGTCATCCGTCTTCTCCGATCCAACCTCGTCCTGGACCCGGCAGGTCTTCAGGCTGGCCCAGGCTTCCAGGTGCGTTCCGTCCACGCTGAAGTGCTCATTGCCAGCCATGCCGCCTTCGCTGATGACCCCCCGGATCTGCTGAGAGAACAGCCGGGCCAAGTCTTGTCCCAGCAACGGTTCACGATTCCTAGAAGACACCGTCGGGTAGCAGACCGGTACACCGGCCAAACTGACAAGCCAGGGATAGGCCATGTCGAATGACCCTCTTCCCTCAACAGCCGCGCACTTCGGATCGAATACTGTGTTTGCAGCACCAGTGCTCACAGCGAAAGCTCCGGTGGAATGGACGGGCCATCGGTCCACGATTGTGTCTCGTCAAGAGACGGCGAGGGAGGTGGCCATCGCGCCCTCCCCATCGCTGTTCGGGCAGATGTGCACGAAACGGGACAGGTCCAGCACGAAGGCACCTTCCCGGGCCTCCTAGATGATCTGGAGGTCCAGCGTGCGGATCCTAGAGGATGCGCAAATGGGCTTGGCAAGAGCCTCGAGACGCTGTCGAGGTGCTACGAAGGATGCATTAGTAGGGAGGTTTCCGTGAACACCAGTTCCTGGTCAGAGTGTGTTCCCAAGTACAGGTTGCTTACAGAGGATCAGATCAAGGAGATCCATTGCGCCAGTCTGGAGATCCTCGAGACGGTCGGCGTCCAGGTCTTTCACAGCGAGGCTGCTCGGCTGCTGGATGATGCAGGATGCCGAAAAAAAGAGAACGGCATCTTCCAGATCCCAAACCGGCTTATCGAGGACGCCATCCACAGTGTCCCCTCCCGTATTACGATCTACAATCAGGTGGGAGAGGAGGCCATGCGCCTTCAGGGACGCAACGTCTACTTCGGCCTCGGTACCGACCTCGTTACCACCTGCGACCTGGAGACGGGTGAGACCAGAGAGTCGACGCTGCAGGACGTTGCAAATGCAGCAAAGGTCGGTGACTACTGCGAGGATATCGACTTCATCGCCTCATTCGCTCTCCCCCACGACGTCCCCACCAACACGATGTACCTCCGGTGCGTCAAGGTCATGCTCGAGAACTCGGTCAAGCCCATCTTCTTCACGGCCGCCGGCAAGGAGGATCTGGCCCTCATCATCGAGATGGCGGAAACCGTCGCCGGGGGCGAGGGTGCTTTGCGAGATAGGCCGTTCCTGATTCACTACTCGGAACCAACGGCGCCGCTCAGGCACTCCCACGGCGCGTTGAACAAGCTCTTCCTGTGCGCCGAGAAGCAAATCCCGATCTGTTACACACCGGGCGATATGCTGGGCGGAAGTACGCCGGTCACGCTGGCGGGAGGTATCGCTCAGGCGAACGCCGAGGCGCTGAGCGGGATCCTGCTACACCAGCTCAAGAACAAAGGAGCTCCCATTATCTCCGGGTTTGCGTTGGCGGAGCTGGACATGAAGACCTCAAGCTTCTCCTACGGTGGACCTGGCTTCAGACTCACGAATTCGGCCTTTGCCGACCTCTACCACTACTACGAGATCCCCATGTGGTCGACGGTGGGGAGTGACGCCCACCTTCTTGACGAGCAAGCCGGGATCGAGCACGCCATTGCCACGCTGATGGCATCGCTGGACGGCGCCAACCTGATCCACGATCTCGGGTACCTTGGCCAGGGCTTGCTCGGCAACCCCGCGGCCATTGTCATGTCCGACGAGATCATCAACTACGTCAAGCGCGTCCTCCGAGGCTTCGACATCACCCGCCAGACCCTGGCAATCGACGTTATCGGAGACGTGGGGCCTGGGGGAGAGTTCCTCTCGACGGACCACACATACGATCACTTCCGAGAGGAGCAGTGGCAGCCGAAGCTGATGAATCGCGACGACCCTGACACGTGGATGGGAAAGGGGAAAAGGTCCTACGGGAATGCCCTCACTCAGAAGGCTCGCGAAATCCTAGCAACGCACCAAGCCAAGCCGCTGCCTGGTAACGTGCAGAAGCAGATAGATAGCATTGCCGATAGAGCCGAGAGAGCGCTTGAGGGGATGGCGTTCGAAGCGTAGCGATCGCGTTCGAAAGAGAGTGCAATGGCTGTCCCATTGTGGCCCCCGTGCATGATGCCGGCCAACTAGCCCGAAGCGAACCGTTCAATGGCAGGGAGGAAGACATGGCTGAGATCCTGAACGATATTGCTGTAGCTGTAATCGAGGGCAAGGTGGACGGCATGAAGGAGTTGACCGAAGACGCCTTGGATGAAGGTTTGACCGCCCAAGACATACTCAACGGCGGCCTGATGGTCGGAATGAACCATGTCGGCAATGAGTTCAAGGCCGGCGATATCTTCGTACCGGATGTCTTGCGCTCGGCCAAGGCGATGAAGGAGGCAATGAAGCTTCTGAAGCCGATGCTAGCCGCTGGCGAGGCCCAAGCCACCGGGAAAGTGTTGCTGGGCACAGTTAGGGGTGACCTGCACGACATCGGCAAGAACCTGGTTGGCATGATGTGCGAGGGCGCCGGCTTTGAGGTGAAGGATCTGGGGACCGACGTGGCGCCCAACGCGTTCATCGACGCGGTCAAGGAGTTCAAGCCAGGCATCGTCGGGATGTCGGCGATGTTGACCACGACGATGCCTGGCATGAGCGACACCATTAGGGCCCTCGAGGAAGCCGGGCTACGCGACCAAGTGAAGGTCATGGTCGGTGGGGCCCCGGTCACGCAGCGGTTCGCTGACGACATCGGCGCTGATGGCTACGCACCGAACGCTGCGTCGGCGTCCGATCTAGCTAAGAGGTTTGTGGGGGAGGATTGAACCGTGAATCAGAACCTATCTGTGGATTGCCAAATCGCACAGTATCCAAGATACTGTGTCGAGGGTCCTTCTCAGCGGGAGCCAGGCGGACCATTCCGGCAGCCTCAGCAAGGCTCTTGGGGAACTGGACCTCGTGATCCTCGCGCGATCAAGAAAGGACAGTCTCGGTCCAAGACGGTACTCTCGAAAGGCGTACTGTACTGCGGGGCACAGGGCGAGAAGTTGCCGTCAATCCAGAAGGCCTTGCGGCGGTCATAGGTGAGCAGATCAATCCGACTGGGCACAATGCGTTGGCCCAGTGCCTGCAGCATGGTAACTCCGACTATGTTCTTGACCGTATCGTGTCAGCAAGAGTGGCACAAACTGGCGACCGCCAACGGTGCAGCCTTGGTGCGCGAGGTCTTCACCGGCGCCTACGCTAGCGACTTCGGCGTATGGGACACCGATGCCGGATCCGCCGGGCGTCATCAACACGCCATCGGGGCCCAGGGGCTGCGGATGCTCTTCAACAGCGTGCCTGAGTCGAACGATTATCTCGGTTCCCGCGATGTGGCCGAGGTTGCCCGATCCGCCGTATTCAACGGCCGGCCCGACGCCCTGTGCGTCTCCGGATTGACAGCTGGTGTGTAAGCTTCGCTGTCCACCCTCACCCAGGTCAAGCATGCAGTTCCGGAGACACCGGTCTTCGCCAACACTGGTGTACAGCCGGCCAACGTCCAAGGGCAACTGGTTGTCGCCGACGGCGCCGTTGTCGGGACAGCCTTCCAGCGGGACGGGGTCTTCACCAACCCGGTCGATGCCCCCCTCGTTGCCGATTTCATGGCCATTGTCAGTTCCGTGCGGAAGGCCAGCGGCTGAGCGACGATGCGGCTGTACCCATCTTTGACAGCTGCGCCTCTCGATGCGCTGGGGGACACCGTTCGCGAGCTCGAGCGGGCCGCGGTCGACGCCCTGCACTTTGACATCGAGGATGGTTCGTTCGTCCCCGTGATGACGCTGGGTACGAAAGTGATCTCGGACCTCCGGTCCCTGACCCGTCTGCCGTTCGACGTGCACCTGATGATGTTCAACCCCGAGCGGATCATCCCCGAGGTAGTGGCCGCCGGAGCCAACCGTCTCTCAGTGCACTACGAGGCCTGCGCCTACCCGAGGCGAGTCTTGCGGATCATCCACGACCTCGGCGCGCAAGCCGGGCTGGCGTTCAACCCCGCCACCCCGATTCCGGATCTGGCGTACCTTCGGCCCTACCTTTCGTTCGTCCTCCTGTTGACGTCCGAACCGGAGCTCCCCGAACCGATCTTCCTGCCCAGCGTGCTGGACAAAGTCCGCCAACACAAAGCCCGTCCCGGCACCGAGGGATTGGAATGGGTTGTCGACGGGGGGCTGCAGGCTTCCAACCTGGGAGAGGCGGTTCACGCCGGCGCCGATTCGTCCGTCGTCGGGCGGGCCTTCTTTCGCGACGGCGACCTCCAGGGCAACGCGGCCCGCTTGCGGGCAGCCGCTCAGATACCGTGAGCACGGGAGGCATCCCGGCGCCTGCGCCGAACCCGGATCCTGCCCTCCTCCTGCCGGACTCCTTCACCCTGATCGGGTCGAAGTGCGACTCGGCCGAGTCTCCCGGGCCGGATTACCGCCGGAGTGCAAGAGGAAGGCCCTGGTCTGGTAGGGGAATTGAGTGTCACGGAAGGAAGCGGGGGCTTCAAGATGGGATGGATCTCGTTGTGAGTGCGCCTGCTGGGAACCATATGGAAGAATAGAACTTGTGTCCCGCCCACGTCCATGCGGGGGGATGGGAAAGGCTGGTTCGAGGAACCTGAAACATGACATGTGCCTTTGTGTTCAACCGGCACAGCAATTGGCACAAGAGGCGAGAGAGGCTGGAGCGGACCCAATGCGAGACGGACGCCGTGCGGAACTGGCCCTTGACGAACTCCTTGCGGACTTCGATACACACAAGATTTCTGGGGCGGCAGCGCTAGCCACAAGAATGTCAGAATTGCTGGGTCAGATCGCGGAGGAGGCAAGCGCCGGAGGCTGTGAGGCGGTGACCATGGCAATTCGGGAGGCCAGCGCCGCCGTGGTCGATCGTTTCGGTGGAATCTCCCCCGTGATCAATGGGTTACATGCCATCATGTCGGCAGTGGAGTCGACGGATCCATCGGAATGGGCAACCCCGGAAGCGAATGCGAGGGTTGAGCTTGCGGTCGCGGCCTATGTCAAGCGAATAGACGATGGGCTATGTGCTGCTGCCTTGGCCGTGGGCGACTTGGTACAGCACGGGGACACTATTCTGGCGTTCACGATCGGCGAGACGGTGCTGAGGGGCTTGGTCGCAGCGCGATCGAGAGGCAAGGAGTTTGTGGTAATTGTGGCGGGACAGGACCCTGCCTACTTGGAGAGGGTGACTTGCGAGTTGGCGCGAGAGGGGATTAGAATGACCGTAATGAGCGACCTCGCGTTGGCTTGGGGAATAAGCAGGTCGTCACGTGTGATTGTGGGAGCCGACGCGATAGCATTGGACGGCAGCATCTTGTCGCGAATTGGCACGAGGGCGCTTGCAGTTGTTGCGCGCTCGGAGGCTGTGCCATTCTGGGTGGCAGCTGACAGTACGAAGATCGACCTGGCGGCGGAAACCGGGCAGAAGCTTAGACCTCGTGAGAGAGGCAAGATGAGGCTCCGGAGAGATCGGTTTCCGGCGGACACGATCTTGTTCGCCCCCGATTTTGAGATGACGCCGGGGAGCCTTGTCACAGGACTCATTACTGAATCAGGTCCGGTATGCCCGGCGGATTGTCATGCGCTGGCGAATACTCTGCCGAAGAGCCGACGTGTTATGGAGCTTCTGTCCATGCGTATCTAGTGTTCGTGTTTCCACAAACGGCTGCGGACAAAGGCAATGATCCTGGGTCTACCCGATGCTCGGTCTCTGGTTGATGCTGCCCCTTAGGAAGCTGCCATGGTGAGAGGTTCCGGGGCGCGGATGGGAACCAACTCGGTCAATCCTCCTGCTGCGAACCCTACGGATTGGCAGTCTTGATAACCATCGCGACCGCAGACTGGAGTGGCCCCGTATTGGTGGACAGTCAACGGCCTGGATGTATCTCATGCGGCATGCGCGTGGACCCTCTCATATTCTTGCCGCCGAAGCGTAGTTGAGCAATGAGTGTGGGCGATGCAGGTTCTATCAGCCCTCGATGAATGCGAACCCCGCCCTACGGGCCTCTTCGCGCGAGCGGAAGGGGCGACGATTGAGTGACGCGCGCCCGATTTCTATACCAGGAGACATGAGAGCATAGGTATGCCGCGAGTGTTGTCCCCTAGGCCATTCTACTTCGGTGAATATAGCGTTTCGCCATCGGCGTTCATCCATGGGCTCCCCGGCTCGGCGTAGAGCGTCTTCACCCTAGTATCCCTGGGCCATTCCTTCACCGCTATGAGCGATCAACTCCGGTCCGTTGTCGGAACGGTTGATGTCCGGGGCTCCCTGTCTTTCAGACAACAGCTGCAGCCGGGCCACCACATTCTGGGACGTGAGGCTTCGCGCGACGTCGACAGAGAGACACTCCCTTGTGAACTCGTCAACCACGGGCAACATCCTGAGCGGCCGACCCTTCTGGGTCTGGTCAATCACAAAGTGGCAACTCCTTACATGGTTCGGGTGCTCCGCGGGCTTGGGCGTGCTCGCTCTCTCGCTGGCCCCAACCGCCAGCGCTTGTGCTGGATGACGGGCACTTTCGGCCTTCCGTCTTCCGCAGACGATGAATGCGCTTCCGATTGACTCGCCAATCCTCTCGTCTGAACAAAGCTCAGATCCGGCGGTATCCATGACGCGGGTTCTGACGGGCCAGCACCACGATGTGATCGACCAGGAGGGGCTGGTCCTGATCCGGTCTCTCCGCCATGTATCTTTGGCTCGACCTCACCTGTCCGATGCTCCGGCACGGCCGACGTTCGAAGACCCTCCAACTCCTGCTGCATCAGGGCCACCGCCGCTCGCCCACGCGCCGGGCTCAGAATGTTCCCCGGGCGACTTCCTTCAGAATGCCGATCTCGACCGACAGGCCCGCCACGAACTTCTTCGGCCGCGCGTTCCCTTTCTCCAAAGTGCGCAGACACCCAAGCGCGGCGGGCTCAAGCCGAGCGTACGACGCTCGCCAGCTGCGGTATGTCGATTTAGTGACCCCAATCCGTTTGCACACGTCCGCAACCATGGAGCCTGATACCAACAGGGCGTCCGCTTCCCAGAGCTGGCCGAACATTTGTTCGGCGGCGTGCCGCTTCTGTCTCACCCAGACTCCTCCTGCCCTCTCGTTCGGGCGGACTCCCGGATTACCCGGTCCAGGTTACGAGGAACAGACCAACGCGCAGTGACTTGGATTCGGACGAATCGGATATACAATACGAACACGTTCAAACATCTCTAGGCAGGTCATCGAATCGCGACGAAATGGGAAAGAGGACCATCGATTGTCGATGTGGCGTCTGAGCGAAATGCGATCACCGCCACCGAGCTGTGTAAGTTGCTTGATGTCGCAGACATGACCATCGGCCGCGACCTGAAGGGCCTGAATCGTGAAGGGCCGCTGAGAGGCGTGCACGGCGGCGCACTGAGCAGCCTGGGGCGGAGCTGTGAGCCACCCTGTCAAATCCGCACCACCCAGCAGATGCGGGCCGAGCAGGCCCTCGGCAAGGTAGCCGCGGGGCCTGATCCAGGATGGTGACAGCCTGGTGCCCGAGGCCTGGGAACGGGGCATGTTGTGAGACCGCCCTTGTTGGGAAGGAAAGGCGAGATTCTAGGATGAAGTTCCGTGACTTGCGATCGGGGAGAATCGTGCTCGTCTCCCACTGCATTATCAACTGCAACGACAAGTTCCCCGGCTACGCAGATGTACCTGGCGCATATACGGACTTCATGATTCCGATCTTGGAGGCAGGCATTGGCGTCTTCCAGATGCCGTGCCTTGAGATGCTGGGTTGGGGTGGTGTGGGGCGAAAACACATCGAGCATGACCTCGAGCGAAACAACCTTGACCAGGCGTGGATCAAGGAATACCCGGCACTGGCAGCCTACTGGGCCCGCTGGACAGCAAATCACGTGCAGGATTACGTGGAGAACGGGTACGATGTTCTAGGCATTATCCATGTCGGTGACAGCCCAACCTGTGGCCTGGATTATGTGGATACCTTCCCTCAAGTGCATTTTGACCTGCTGGATACCGGTGTGACCTGGAACCACCTAGTGCTTGAAGAGCTGATTGAGAAGCTCGAGACCCCTGAAGAGATGAGAGCTCGCGGGGCAAACGGGAAAGGAGCGTTCGCCAGCGTTTTGCGCGACGAGCTAATCGCCCGGGGATACGGGCGTATTCCCTGGCTGCCGTACGTGCCAAGCAAGCCTATGCACGATCAGACAGCCATCATTCTCGACGCGCTGGGCGTACTCCGTCCAGCCTGATAGCTGAAGGTCCGAAACGGGTTTGATGCCCTGCCCTCGTGTCAGAGAACTAACCCAGAACCACGGGAAAGGAGGAAGATGGTGTCCAGATGAGCCAGCCGTTTTGGGTCGAACCAGCGACATATCAACAAGGAGGAACGAAATGAAGAAGCTACGCGTTGTTGTGCATCTGCTCATGCTGGTTGCGTTTGTCACTGGCGTAGTAGCGTGCGGTGGCGCTGAAGAACCCGCCGGGGCGCCGACTGAGCAACCCGCCGCGGCGCCGACCGAGAAACCCGCCGCGGCGCCGACCGAGAAACCCGCCGAGGCAGAGGTCGCCGAGATCATCTTCATGCGCTTTGCCGAAGGCTCCGACGTCGAGCTTGAGCTCGTTGACGAGTTCAACGCTGCGCACCCGGACATCCACGTCTCAGTGGACACGGTGCCTGCTGAGGACATGTACGGCAAGCTCCAGCTGACCACTGAGGCGAACGCGGCGCCGGATGTCTTCCTGACCTACTTCACGCTCGGTGCAGCGACCAATGGTCTCGCAATGGACCTCACCCCCTTCATCCAGGGAGAAGACCCCGCTTGGCTCGAGAACCTCTCGGAGAACGGCTGGGCTTTCCACGAGTACGCGGGTGCTTACTACGCAGTGCCATGGCGCGTGGCTCCCGGCATGGTCATCATGAACAACGTGCTGCTGGAGAAGGCCGGTCTGAAGGCCCCCACGGGCAAGTGGACCTGGGAGGAGTTTGTCCAGTATGCCCAGGCCATGACCAACCCCGCAGAAGAGGAGTACGGATTCTGCTTGATGGGTTCGGCGGAGGATCCAGGCACGGACTATCAGTTCTATCCGTTCCTGTTCCAGGCGGGCGGCGTGATGATCAACGAAGAAGGCCTGTCGGGCTTCAACACCAAGGCCGGCGCTGAGGGGCTTCAGTTGATGGTCGACTTGATCAACAAGTACAAGGTGGTGCCGCCCGGCACGACCAGCGCCACGGCCAACGCCTGCATCGACCTGCTGGCCGCGAACAAGGTTGGTATGTGGACCAATGCCTCGCTGTGGCTGGGAATCATCCGCAATGTCTACCCCGAGGCTGATATCACCATAGCGCCGATGCCGGTTCATGAGCGTGGGGCGACGCTGGTCGGCGGCACCGGAATCGGTATGTCCCCCAAGACCAAGTACCCGGATGCCGCCTGGGAGTTCATCAAGTTCATGGTCGATGACCCCCAGATGCGCCGCTGGGCGCTAGCGCTGGGGTTCACCCCGCCCAATATCACGCTACTCAATAGCCCCGGGTTCGCGGATAACCCGGACCAGGCTGTAGTGGGTTATACCATCCTCAACCAGAAGATGTACTCGCTCTCGCACTATCCCAACAACGCGGAGTTAGAAAGCATCCTGCGCAGCTACATCCAGGCCGCTTTCCTGCAGGACATGACGCCTGAGGAAGCGTTGGCTGGCGCAGCCGCCGAGTGGGACCCGATCCTGGCGGAATTCCAGGCCGACAAGTGGTGGGGTCAGTGGCTCCCCTGAGTAGCGCGTAGCCCACATTGCTGGGGGCAGCGGGCGGGCATACCGCCCGCTGCCCCCGTTGCACATTGTCCGGGTGAACGGTAGTCTGTTAGATAGGCCCGCGGTTAGGCCGCCTCAGCGGCGGCGCGCCGCCAGGGCCGGGTGCACCGGCCATCACGGCGGGCCAGCGCCGAGCCTTGGCGGCTTTCTAGCAGCCAACCCAATCGCAATCAGCAAAGGTGATTATGAACGCGACAACCACAGCGGCCATCCCAAGAAAGCGCAAACGGGTGCGCTTCAGCCTTGCATACTGGTTCATCGCGCCAGCTGTGATCCTGATCATGCTGCTGGCCGTCTACCCCACATTTCGTGTGATCTATCTGAGCCTGATGGACTACTCACGCCGCACGCAAGAGGTGTCTTTCGTCGGCCTCCAGAACTTCATTGATTTGCTGGGCGCCCCCCTCTTCCTCAGGATCTTCAAGCAGACGATCATGTTCTCCCTGTTTAGCTCACTGGGGCACATCCTGTTGGGATTGCTGCTGGCGCTGGCGATGAATGCGGACTTGAACCGCAAGCTCGTCAGCGCCTGCCGCGCCATGATCCTGCTGCCGTGGGCGCTCAGCCCGATTGTGGTGGCGATACTCACCCAATTGTTGACGTACCCGCCTACGAGCCCTGTCACCAAGATTCTGCGAGCGTTTGGGTCGATGGCAGAGTTTGCGCCGCTGGCCAGCAGCAAGACGGCTTTGTGGACGCTCACGGCGATCAATGTCTGGCAGTTCACACCCTTCTTCATGCTCATGATCCTGGCGGGCCTGCAAACGATGGACCCCGAGCAGCACGAGGCGGCCAAGGTCGACGGCGCGTCGGGCTTTCAGCGCCTGCGTTTCATCACGCTGCCCCACATCCGCAGCGTGCTGCTGACGCTGAGCCTGTTCGACCTGGTCACGACCACCGCCTACTTTGACCTGATCTGGGTCACCACGCAGGGGGGGCCGGTGCGCAGCAGCGAGGTGCTGGCCACGTACATCTATCGCGCGGGCTTCCTGACATTGGACTGGAACCGCGCGGCAACCGCCGGCATGATCTTGCTGCTGCTATGCATCACGCTGGCCGCTATCGTCGTGGTCATCATGGAACGCGGCCAAGAATAGGGAGACCACCGTGAACCGGGCCAAACCTATCCACCGGATGCTGGACCTCTTTGGCCATTTCGGGCTGGGCCTGATCACGCTAGTCTGGCTCCTGCCGATCATCTGGATGCTGATCTCCGGCTTCCGCGACCCATCGGAGCCGTTCTACGTGGGCATCATTCCCCGGAACCCAACGCTCAACAATTTCCAGACGGTGCTCTCGGACAGAGCTACGCTGCGCTCGTTCCTCAACAGCCTGGAGGTCGCCTCCGCCGTCGCCGTGTTTGACCTGATCATCGGCAGCCTGGCCGCCTACGGCTTTTCGCGTTTCCGCTTCGCGGGCAAGCGGTCGCTGCAAGTGCTGCTGCTCGTGATCCGCCTCTTCCCCGGTGTGCTGCTGGCGATGGCCCTGTTCCGTATTGCCGGGGTCCTGAATGTATATGACACCTACGTCCCGCTGATTCTGGCCAATGGGCTGCTCAACCTGCCCTTCACTGTCTGGAACCTGCGCAGTATGTTCGACGCCATCCCGGTAGAGCTGGAGCAAGCAGCCTGGATTGATGGCTCAACCCGTCTGGGCGGAATAGCCAGGGTGGTTTTCCCGCTGATGGGCCCTGGTCTGGCAGCCACCGGTGCGTTTGCGTTTCTGCTTACCTGGAATGAGTACCTGTTTGCTGTGTCCTTCATTCGATCGCCGGAGAAGCAGCTTATCACGACGGCCATTGCAGCCAATATCGGCCAGTACAACATCGACTTCACCGGGCTAATTGCCACCGGGATGCTGGCCAGCGTGCCGCTTCTGATCGTGTTCCTGCTGATACAGCGGTACATCGTGTCGGGGCTGGCCGTCGGTGCCTTGAAGCAATGAACCGCCGGGAGGTCTTGCCGGTTGGAGAGATACTGTGACCAGAACCGAGTGGATTCGCAGCCAACCCGGTACGTGGATTCCTCCGCAGGGAGAGGTATCGCTTCGCAGCCATCTAGCCAAAGCCTGCGGCCAGATGATCTACGCCAGCGACATTGTCCTGACTGATATGCTGGTAGGCCGGGCGCTTCGGAGCCCCTACCCTCACTGCCAGATCAATGCCATCGATATCCGTCCGGCGCTGGCGATCCCCGGAGTGCATGCCGTTCTAACAGCAGCCGACATCCCCGGAACTAACAGAATCGGCAAGACGGTTGATGACCAGGAGTTCATCTCTTCGCAGCGCGCGCGCACGGTGATGGACGCGCTGGCAATTGTGGCTGCGGAGACAGAGGAAGCAGCCTGGGCTGCTCTGCAGGCAGTTGAGCTGGATCTCACCCCGCTGCCCGCGGTCTTCGACCCTGAGGCGGCGCTCAAACCAGATGCCCCGCAGCTGCATCCGGATGGCAACCTGCTGTTTGAGTTTACGATCGACCACGGCAATGCTGCTCAAGCGATGGCGGCTGCCGATGTGGTTGTGGAAGATACCTACCAGTTCCCCTGTATTGAACATGCTTTCATAGAAACCGAGTCGGTCGTTGCCGCGCCGGACAAAGATGGGACCATCACGGTCTGGCTGGGGGGGCACAACATCTACGGCGAGAGGCAAGCCCTGGCCAAGGCCCTTGGTTGGCCTGAGCAGCGCTTCCGCATCATCCTGACACCGGCTGGCGGCTCGTTTGGCGGCAAAGACGACAACATCATCCCTGTCTGGGCAGCGCTGCTTGCTCACGGGACTGGACGACCGATTCGTTTCGTGCTGGACCGCAAAGACTCAATCCGTGGTCACTCCAAGCGGCACATGCAGCGCATCCAGCATCGCCTGGGAGCGAAAGCGGATGGAACGCTGGTGGCTGCCCAGGTCAAGATATTGGCCGATACGGGCGCATATTCTCACTGGGCGTACGGCATTCTACGGTTTGCCAGCCTGCAGTCAACCGGGCCTTACCGTGTACCCCACGCCCAGGTGACGGCGCGAGCTGTCTATACCAACAATATCGTGGCGGGCGCGATGCGCGGCTGGGGCACTCCCGGTGTAGAGTTTGCCGCTGAGATGCAGATGGACAGGTTGGCGCGGGTGTTGGGGATGCACCCGCTTCAGCTGCGCTACTTCAACGCGCTGCGTGATGGGGATTTGACCATTTCGGGTCGCCCGGTGCCTCCCGGCTGTCGCGTCCAGGAGACCATCGAAGCTGCCGCCCGTCACATTGGGTTGGATCTCGTTGAGGTTGTACCATGAAGAGAAGGGGTATCGGGTTTGGGACGGGCTGGCAGGGCTCAAGCTATCACTTTGGGTATCCGGATGTTTCGACGGTGCGCTTGGAACTGACGGAGGATCACCGGTTCCGGCTGGGGGTGGCGGCTGCTGACTTAGGGCAGGGGATTCCGGAGACTCTTGCGGTGATCGTCTCCGAGGCATTGGGCAATGTGCCACCGGGTTGGATCGACCAGGTAGATCCTGATACCGCTGCCACGCCAGACGGAGGTTCAACTGGCGCTTCGCGCCAGACGTCCTCAACCGGCAATGCGGCCTTGATCGCTGCCCGGAACATGGTGCAGCTGCTCAAGACCATTGCCTCGGAGATTCTGGATGAACCTCTGGAACAAATCACGATGCAAGCTGGTGTGCCGGTCGGGGCATCAGGACAGCCTGTCACGTTGGCCGAGATTGTCGAAGAAGCCAGGCGGATCGGGCAGCCGCTGGTTGTGCTCGGCACCTTCGAGGCCCCGCCGACTGAGGCGCTGGACGAGCATGGGCAGGGCTACGGTGTTAACCAGTTCAGCTATGCGACCTACATAGCTGAAGTCGAAGTTGATACAGACACCGGCGAGGTGCAGGTTCTACAGGTCTCGGCGTTTGTTGACGCAGGTCGGATCATCAGCCGCATAGGCGCCGAGATGCAGATTGAGGGCGGCGTTGTCATGGGCCTGGGCCATACTCTGACCGAGGATTTCAAGCAACAAGAGGGCTGGCCGCTGACTGACAGTCTGACAACCTACCTGATCCCCACTGTTTGCGATGCCCCGTCATTCATCCACACGCAGTTTGTAGAACATGCAGCACCCGCCTTCGGCGAGCTGGGTGCGAAAGGGCTGGCCGAACTGGCTCTGGTTCCAATTGCGCCAGCCATCATCAGCGCGGTACATGACGCGATAGGTATTACCATCACCGAGCTGCCTGCTACGCCCGAGCGCGTCCTGAAAGCGCTGCGCGCACGTGGAACACCTGTGGAGTAAGCTACCCCGCTATGACTGAGCCGCTCTTGGTTGGGATCGACCTGGGTACAACCAACGGGAAAGCAGCCTGTTATGATCGGCATGGTCAGCTGCTGGCCAGCGCCATGCGCGGTTACGACACGCACTTCCCTCGTCCGGGCTGGTATGAGCAGGTCCCGACTGATTGGCTCAGCGCGCTGGAAGGGGTGCTGTCCGAGGTGGCGGCTGTCCTGGGCTCACGCCGTGCCGATGTGGCAGGCCTGGCGGTCTCGAGCTTCGGTCCTGGACTGGTGATGGTCGATAGGGAGGGTGTCCCGCTGGCGGACTGCCCTACCTGGCAGGATAGAAGGTGCGAGCCGCAAGGGCAGCGCCTGCTTGAGACAGTAGGCTCCGACTGGATCGGGTTGGGGGTCCCGCTGTGCGGATTCCCGGCCAAGATCCTTTGGGCCCAAGAGAACCAGCCCGAACTTGCCGCGCAGGCAGCGCAAATGCTGGATATCAAGGGGTACCTGAACCGGTGGCTTACCGGTCTGGCTATCACTGATCCCTCCAGCGGCCCCGGAGCAGACGACTGGTATCTACCGGCATTTGAGGTGGCCGGCTGGCCGGTCGACCGGCTATCCCGTGTGGTCAGGTCGACCGGGCTGGTGGGTGGCTTGCGTGATGACCTAGCGAAGAGGATTGGCTTTCCGCCCGGTGTGCCGGTGTTTGCCGGCGTTAACGATGGCGCTGCCGCCACCCTCGGCAGTGGGGTAGTGCGGCCCGGGCAGAGCATCATCACATTGGCGACGAATGGAGTCGCCCGCCTGGTGGTGCACAACCGGTTGGCTGTGTCAAAGATGCTGGAAAGCTACCTGTTCTCCTGGCCGTATATTGACCGCCTGTGGTTGTGCGGCGGATCCACCCTCAGCGGCGCAGCAAGCCTGCAGTGGCTGGCTGACCTGTTCGGCCTGCCGCGCAGCCCAGAGGCTTACGATGCCCTCTTGCTTGAAGCGGCAGCCGTCCCGCCTGGCAGCCGGGGGGTGGTCTTCTTGCCTTACCTTGTGGGGCGCGGCACTCCTCATCCTGATCCCGACCGGCGCGGTGGGTTCATCCATGTCGGGCTTGCTCACGGCCGCGCGGAACTGGCCCGCGCCGTTCTAGAAGGGGTCACCTTTGCCTTGGCCGATATTCTCGAGGCGTTCGTCACGCTTGGGTTTGAGCTGCAGGAAATCCGGCTGACAGGCGGCGGCGCGCGCAGCCCGCTGTGGCGGCAGATCATTGCCGATGTCTTGAGATGCCCAGTGCGAATGGCGGGGGGTGATGCTACGTTGGGCAGCGCAATGGTGGCCGCTGTTGCCCTCGGGATTCACACTGGTTTTGCCACAGCAGCCGGGGAGATGGTCCACCCGCTAGTCGAAGCGGCGCCGTCAGCTGAACAATCAGCCCTCTACGATCAGATCATCGAGTATTCTAACCAAACGCGGGATGCGCTGATGCAGGCGCCGCTTCCCCGCCAGGGTTAAGCGTTCAGACAGGGGGTGCTGTTGAGCACACAGAACCTACCGGTCGCCTATCACTACCCCGACTCGGTCGAGACTGCATGCGCCTTAGCGAAGCAGTATGGTGATAACGCCCGGTTTGTTGCCGGTGGCACCGATCTATTGCTGGAGATGGAGCGTGTCAAGTACCATCCGCATGCTCTGATCGACCTGACAAGAATCCCTGCCTTGAGGCAGCTCACTATAGCCGATGGTCACGCATCGATCGGCGCAGCAGTCACCTACAGCGAGCTACTAGGGCACGCGCCGTTATGTGCGGCGATACCCTTGCTGGCAAAGGCTGTCCGGACCATCGGCGGTGTGCAGGTGCGCAATGTTGGTACGCTGGCCGGCAACATCGCCAATGCCTCGCCGGCCGCTGATACACTACCGGTGCTGTACGTGCTTAATGCCCGGGTGCATACGGCACTGGCAGAGCGGACCCGGACCCTAGCGCTCGACGAGTTTATCCTGGGTGTACGAAAGATCGCACTCGAGCCAGGTGAGCTGATCACACATGTCACTCTTGACCTGCCCGGCCCGAACTGGTATGGGTCCTTTGATAAGCTGGGTATACGCCGGGCAATGGCCATTGCGGTAGCCAGCCTGGCGGTCCTCGTCCAGCATCAAGGCGGGTGCGTGCAGCAGGCGCGGCTGGCGTTGGGCGCTGTTGCCCCGACTGTGATCCGCCTTCAAGGTGTGGAGGCACTTCTGGCCGGAAGCGATCTCGGCGAAGCTGCTATTGCTGAGGCTGCCCGACTCGCTGAGGCCGCCGCGCGCCCGATCGATGATGTGCGTAGCACTGCATCGTACCGCGTGATGGCAGTGGGCGGCCTTGTGCACAGGGCGCTCCATGCCTTGCAGGATGAGATAGCAGCCGGACGGTGAAACATGCCCGTGCTTGAGATGACGGTCAACGGAAACGTGGTGCACCTGGAGCTCGATGGGCTGCGCACGCTGGTGGATGTGCTGCGTGACGACCTGGGGCTGCGAGGCACCAAGATCGGCTGCCGCGAGGGTGAATGTGGCGCCTGCACTGTTCTGCTGGATGGCAGAGCAGTCAATGCGTGCCTGCTCCCGGCCATGAAGGCCCATGAACGAGAGGTGGTAACGATTGAGCATATTGGCACGGAGGCGGCACCCCATCCTGTGCAGCGGATGATCGCCGAGGCGGGGGGTGTGCAGTGCGGATACTGTACGCCGGGGTTTGTGATGTCAGCAATTGATCTGCTCAACTGCGTCTCACAGCCAAACGAGGGCGATGTCCGGCAGGCGATTGCGGGCAATCTGTGCCGCTGCACCGGCTACCAGCGGATTGTTCAAGGTATCCTCGCCGCCGCCAAACAGATAGACAGAGGTTAAGGCCGTATGCGGGCTGATGACCGGCTGGCTCGGCTCTGCGATCGCGTACGCATGCTGGCCAACAACATTTCTCTGCCCCCGTGTGGTGATCTGTGGGATCGCACCGCCAGCACGCGCAATGTCAGCATGTTCGCTTTCCCAAACCCTGTGGCCGGGACCGGCTTCGCCCCGTTTGTATTCGCCCCGGACGCCAACTTCTGCGCGCGTTTACTTGGCTACAACCTGCAGCAGGCATTCACCGACGCTTGGACGTGGGTCTGTTTCTCGCTGGAACAGGTCATCTGGAACGCTGAGCATTTGCACCATGATGGGGGTGTGAGCAAGAAGATCCTGATCAACCAGCTCGGATTCTTTGCCCCCAGTCTGTTCGGGGTGCCGACTATCTATGCCGACGATGCCGTGCCCTGGAACGGTGAGCCGGTGATCCGGGAGAGGCGGGACTTCACACGCCTTACTGAGCCGGAGTTCTTCACTGCCGGGCTGTCACCGCTGGTCCATCGCCTGTATGAGGAAACATGCGCACTGCTACCGGACGACTTCGAAGTTGAGTTCACCACTTGGCTATCCGGCCCGTTTTCGCTGATCTTCCACCTACGTGGTGCGCTCGACCTGGCGATAGATATGGTAGATGATCCGCCGTTCGTGCATGAGATGATGGCCTTTGCCACACACTGCATGATCGACTGGTGGGAAGCACGCGCCCGGTTTCTCGGCCAGGACCACCTGGAGCCTCTGATTATGGGAGATGATGAAGTTGGTGTACCGCTGCTTTCGCCAGCCCGTTATGAGGAATTCGTGCTCCCCTACGAGATACAGTTGTCGCAGCACTTTGGCGGTATTGACTACTGGCACAGCTGTTCAAACACAACCTCACTGATGCCGCTCCTGGCCAGCATCCCCGGCCTGCGTATGATGGATGTCGGTCCGTGGACAGCTCTACAGCCGGCTGTGGCATGGTTCGGGCGGCGGCCCGGCTCCAGCATCATGAAGCGGCTGCACCCGGTCCGCGAGGTGCTGCTGGCTAACGAGGAACAGATGCGGGCGCGGCTGCGCCAGATCAAGGCTACCTGCTATGACATCCCGTATATGCTGCTGTTCGACGGATTGAACGTGCTCGATAGCGTGGACCGGGCTGTCGAGCAGGTGCTGCTGCTGGACCGGGTGTGCCTTGAACTATTCCACATAGAACCGATGCGTCCGGCGGCAGATCTGGAGCAGCCTGCTCCTCCGGGCAGCGGCCATACGTGTGGGTGGATACAAACATCACCGGATTATGGAGAATGATGTATGAACCGGCGCGAGCGATTGACCGCCTCTCTAGAGCACAAAGAACCCGATCGAGTGCCCAATGACCTAGGGGGAACCGACGTTACTTCAATTTGCATCGGAGCCTACCGCAGCCTGATGGGGCACCTGGGACGTGACCCCGAACCGGTTGAGATCTCCAACATTGTCGAGCAGTTGCCCGTGCTCAATGAGTCCTTCCTCGATGAAGTCATCCAGGCCGATACGCGCCAGGTCAAAGAAAGGGGAGGATCGCGCTGGACACTCAAGATCGAAGAGGATGACCGTTACTACCGGTTTGTCAATGAATGGCTGATCGAACTGAGGATGCCCCGGGAGGGTGGACATTACTATGACCTCGCCGGCTTCCCGCTAAAGGAGCCAACCCGCGAGGCATTAGATGCATTTCCTTGGCCTGACCCATCCGACTCGGCTCGCTGGGGGGGGTTGAAAGACGAAGTACGGGCCCTCTACAACACTACCGACTATGGCCTTGTGATCGGCTGTGTATTTGGCGGTGGGGTGTTTGAGTTCCCGCAATACCTGCGTGGGATGAAGGAGTTTATGGTTGACCTGTTGCAGACACCTGAGTTTGCCGACGATCTGATGGAACGCATCACAGAAGTTCTGATCACCGCTTATGCCTGCATGCTGGAGCAGGTTGGTTCGTATGTGCAGGTGGTCTCTATCTGCGATGACTTGGCCACACAGCAGGGCCCAATGATCTCACCCGCGCTTTACCGCAGGCGCATCAAGCCGCGCCAAAAGCGCATCATTAATGCCATCAAGGCGCACACCGATGCTAAGATTCTGTATCACGGGTGCGGCGCAACTCGGGTCTTCCTACCTGACCTGATTGAGATCGGTGTGGATATCTTCAACCCGGTGCAGGTTCAAGCGCAGGGCATGGGTGATACGGCCGCCCTGAAACGTGAGTTTGGGCAGGACCTGACCTTCTGGGGCGGTCTGTGTGACAACCAGATGGTTCTACCGTTTGGGACGCCGGATCAGGTCCGCGAGGAGACCCGGCGGCGGCTGGACGACCTGATGCCGCGCGGCGGGTTTGTGGCTGCCCCGATCCACAATATCCAGGATGGCGTCCCTGCAGAGAACATCCTGGCGATGTATGAAACGCTGCATACCTACGGGTTGTACTAGAACGGAGGCAATCCGATGACCGATCCACGCTGGGCTGAGCTGGCCAAGATCCTGATTGGCTATTCAACAGCTACCAAGGCCGATGAGAAGGTACTGATTTCGATGATGGAGGTGGAGACGCTGCCGCTGACTCGCGCAGCGTATGTCGAGACTGTCAGGGCCGGCGGGCTACCTCAGGTTGAGTTCCAGTCGGCATACCTGGAGCGTGACCTGATGCTCTTCGGCACCCCGGAGCAGATTGCGTGGGTGCCTGAGCTAAACGCCCATGGGATGGAGTGGGCAGATGTGTACATAGGCCTACGCGGCGCGCGCAACCCACACGAGTTCACTGGTATCCCGGTTTCAAAGATCACTGCGCACAAGCGTTCCGTGGGCAAGGTCTCGGCCATGCGTAACGAGCTCACTCGCTGGGTGCTGGTGCGTGTGCCCAACGAATCGTTGGCCCAGCAGGCTGATATGCCGCTGGATGACATGATGGAGTTCTTTTTCGAGGCGACCCTGCGCGACTGGGCGGCTGAATCCCGACGTTACCATGACCTCCTGAAGGTCTTTCAGGCCGCCGAGAACGTGCGAATTGTGGGGGTGGATACAGACCTGACGTTCTCTACAAAGGGCCGTATCTATGAGGCAGCCGACGGCCACATGAATATGCCGGATGGGGAGATCTTCACTGCGCCGGTTGACGAGAGCGCCGAGGGCCATATCACCTTCGAGTTTCCGGGCGTGTACGTGGGGCAACGGGTGGAGGGCATCCGCCTGGAGTTCAAGGGCGGAGAGGTCGTAAAGGCAACCGCCCGCACCAATGAGGCGCTGCTTCATGAGCTGATCCATATGGATGAGGGGGCCAAACGTCTAGGCGAGTTCGGCGTGGGGATGAATCCCGGCATTCAGCGCTTCTGCTACGATATTCTCTACGATGAGAAAATCGGGGGCACCATCCACCTAGCGCTGGGCAGGGCCTACGCTGAGAACAAGGGTGTCAACCAGTCGGCACTGCACTGGGATATTGTGAAAGACCTGCGCCAGGAAGGCGAGATCTACTTGGACGGCGAGAAAGTGTTTGATGGGGGGAGGTTCCTGGCCTGATTCCGGCGTTGAGGCAAGCGACCAGTACCGCAGGAAACTCGGGGGATCCTGTATCTGTGGGCCCTACCGACGCATCGGGCTGAGCAGGGTCTGATGTTCGCCGGCTTTACCCATATTCACGATCTCTCTCCCCCCCACATCGTATGCAGGCGCATCCCACTGGGGTGGGCGGCAGGGTCGATATGTCGCCTATAACGGCTGAAGGTCGTCGCAAGGGCCAGCCCGAACTGGCCGCGGTGCCCCTTCCACTGGAAGCGAAGATCGCCTCGCTGTCCTGCCTGAGCGATGAGACTCGCCCGCGCAGTTAGACCCATCGCATCCCGCTTGGGGCTATCTGCTGCTTCGCCGGGCTAACGCAGAGGATACGACCGATACTCCTCGACTGCCTCGAACAGGGCCAGCATGTTCTCAACCGGCACACGGGGTTGAATATTGTGGATCGCGTTGAACACGAAGCCACCTCCTCGCCCGAGCGTACGCATTCTCTCCCGCACCTCCTGGCGCACCTCGTCAGGGCTGGCAAAGGGCAGTGTATGCTGTGTATCCACGCCGCCACCCCAGAAGGCGATCTGGTGACCAAAGGTCTCCTTTAGCGCTTGCGGCTCCATGTGCGCCGCAGCCGTCTGGATGGGGTTGAGAATATCGAATCCAGCCTCGATCATGTCGGGGATGAACGCCCAGATCGATCCGCATGAGTGGATGAACGATTTCCATTCTGTGTGGGTGTGTATCCAGTCATTGAATCTCTTGTGGAAAGGCTTGAACAACTCGCGGTATGTTCTGGGTGAGATAAGCGGACCTGTCTGCATCCCGAAATCCGTTCCAGTCACGAGGACCCCCGTGAGCTGGTCGCCGACTGCCCTATGGATGTGGGTCAGGTTAGCTAGAGCGATCTCACACTGTCGACTGAAGACCTCATAGATGTACTCCGGACGCGTAGTTAGGCTGATGTACCACTCAGTCACGTCCCTTATGCCACGTGGATTCCTGAGCCAGGGCGCAGGCACAAGGGCGATGTCGCCCAGGCCTGTATCAAAGAGAGTGAGCATAATAGCCTTGTCAGTCTGGGTATAGAGCTGCCCGACCTCCTCGGAGAGGAATCCCAGGTCGGACTCCGAGATTGGCCCGAACTCTTCGATGTTGTCCTCAGGATCAAGGTGGTCATCGTCAATTGGCGGCTGGCGGATGATGCAGTCAAAGTAATAGCCGCCTTTGGGCATGCGACCGCTGGGGGGTGCAGTACGGTCGCCCCCAGGGTACAGCAGGACATCCCCGCTCGGCTCAGGCTCAGTATTGAATCCACCCGGAACCAACACGGGTGTGCCGTCGAACAAAACCCATGGCTTGTAGTTCTCCGCACGGAAGCCAAACATCGTCATCGACGGTGGAGTGCCGATAACATCCACGCCGAGCGCCTCGACCAGATCGAGCTTGATCTCGCCCAGCATCTGGGTAGGCTCGACCACTCGTACCGGTGTGCCAGGCGGGTCGAGCTTCAGCGCCTGGCGGAGCAGGTAGACCGAACTGGCATGCATACTGGATACAGGGGTGCCCCCCAGATCCAGCGGTATGCGATCCGGCTCCCGGTGACTCAATGCTAGGTGAACACGCTCCCGAGAGTTCATTCTCAGTTCCCCTGCAAAGCGCAGTTGGAGAGTGTATGGCTGAACCAGGAGGGGGTCAAGCCGATTGACAGCGGCGCGTTAGAGCCCAGCGGAAGTGTCAACCGCAACGGTTCAGTGAAAATGCCACCTCGTGGACTCGAAGGTGACCTTGACCGTTCGAGAGCAGCAGCGCCTGTTCGCGATTGCCGAGGTCTTGGCCGGTCGATTGTAGCGTGCTAGCAAGAGTGGAACAAATGGGGGCTCCGAGTCAAGACACACTCCTGCAGCCTCGAAGCTCGAGCGCCCACCCTCAGCGACTGCGTATGCTGACGGCGCCGTGCCTCCAACGTCCTGCGTTTGATCTCTTCCGGACGCAACTACCCCTCCTTGGCTCTCCCGAAGTAGACCTAGGCGGGGATGACGTTGCCCAGCGATTCGTGCTATTGCTGGTAGTTGTGGTAGTCCGGGAAGCCGGCGATCTCGCGCTCGAGGTCCCATAAGCAAGCGTGTCTATGCAGTTGGACCGACTACTTCATCGACCTGTGGTCGCGCTCGATCTTACCCTGTGTCATCTGATTGTACGGCGCGCCGCGAGTGTGCTCCATCCGCTTGCTTTCGAGGAACCGGCGCAGTTCCCCAGACACGTAACACGGCCCCTTGTCCGAGAGTGATCGGGGGCGATGTCGAGCCCGCACCCGTTCGAGCCTGGCACACGCCAGCGCCTGCTCAAGCGTTTCCTGGACGTCGGTCGCTGCTATGGTTGGGGTCAGCTTCCAGGTCAGGATATGGCGAGAGTAGTCGTCGAGCACGGTGGACAGGTAATACCAGCCCCAGCCCTGGATCTATTGAAGTTGGTGAAGTTGGTCTGGAACAGCTGAGTCACCCGGCGGGTGGGGTGGGCAAACCGGTCGGCGGCGGTGACCAGCTGGAAGCCTAGGCCTTCGACCATGTCAAAGCGCTTCATCAGGCGGAGTAGGCCTTACTCCGAGACGGAATGGCCTTCCTGGTCTGTGAAGAGCCAGGCCAACTGGGGGGCGGACCACTCGGGTTCTGCTAGCGCCAGCCGGACAATCTGGTCGCACACCGGCTAGGGGAGACGGTTCCAGAACTGCCGGCGCTCCGTCAGCTGCGGCTCCAACCTCTCCTCGCCTTCGTGTTGGTGTTGCTGGCACGACCGGTAGAAGCTGCTGCGCGGCATGTCCAGCTCCGCCAGGGTGTGCCCAATCGGCAGGACGGAGTGCTCGACCAGGTCGACAATCCGCCGCTCCTCCGCTGGGGAGCGTCGCATCATTTGTCCCACGACGGCTCCTTGTCCAGCAGGCTTCTTTGAGCACGCGGTTCTTGGGAGACAGCTCGGCCACCAGGTGCTTCAACTACTCGAGCTCCGCCCGCGTCTCGCTCACCTGCAGGCCGTCAGCCTGGCGTTTGCTGTCTCGACGAGCTGCTGCTTCTCCGCCTCCAGGGGGTCCTTGCTCCATATGATAGTACAGGTTCGAGGGATACTCTCTCGCCGACACAAGGCGGCGATGCCGGTTTCGCCCCGCAGCCCCTCAGGACGATCCGGACCTTCTCCTCCGCCGAGCACTTCCTGCGCTTCAACCGGCGGGTCGTCCAAACAGTAACTTCAACGCTCCGCTCAGTTACGCAAGAGGTGTCGCCTGTATTGCGGAAGCCTTTCCAGGCCCCGCCCACGTGTAAACCGGGTATCGGGAGACATCGGGTAGGGGTTCGGCGATAAGCTCCTCCAGGGTAAAAGGGG
>Ga0315295_10000922_pt1 | contig 25096 bp, 21 predicted proteins | sample YL17G14_0_MG_FD_204453 | JGI IMG/M metagenome (GOLD analysis project Ga0315295, IMG submission 204453) | Sediment microbial communities from Yellowstone Lake, YNP, Wyoming, USA - YL17G14_0 | ecosystem: Environmental > Aquatic > Freshwater > Lake > Sediment | place: USA: Wyoming | collected... | reverse complement strand
TCAGAGGATGAAATAGGCCATTCAATAGATCTTTTATGTGAAGGGGAATATCAGTTGATCGAAAGATCACTTATAGAAATAAGGAATCCTGCTGGATTATTTGATCCGCAATCATCAACTGCCCTGAATGAAGTAACTATTCAAAAATCAGATCCCGGCATGATAACCATAAATGTATATGTGGATGGTGCATATCTTAATACTTATTGGGCTGACGGGTTGATTGTCTCAACAGCAACAGGATCAACAGCATATAACCTTAGTGTCGGAGGTCCGATTTTATCGCCTGAGGATGAGAGTATTATAATATCTCCCATATCTCCCCATAATCTTACTATACGTCCGATCATACTTTCAGGCGAGAGCAACCTCAGAATGACAGTGGAAGGCCGCACACAGGAGTATATTGCGACCTGCGATTTCAGGTCAAGGAGACTGCCATTCAGTGAGGAAATAGGTATTTCAAGATCTCCGGAGAAACTTAAGACTGTAATGCTGAAGGGGATGGATTTCTATAGCACTCTGAGGAATAAGCTCATGTGGGGAGCCGACAGGAGAAACTAAATTAGTTGTTCTAAACCATACTGATTAATTTTAGATTATTATATTTGTATCTGCAAATTAAATTCAAACTGAAATGAAACGATCACTTTTAGTCGTTATAATACTATGTCTTGCAGTTCAGTTATCTGATGCCCAGCTTTGGAAATTAAGACGATGGGAAGCCCAGTTTGGAGTTGGTCCCTCATTTTCATTTCCCGATATTGGAGGTTATACGCAGGGAGATAACATTCTTGGATTCAAGGATCTAAGCTATAGGCAAACCAGATTTGACATTAATGGCAATCTGAGATACCGTTTCTCGCGAACGGCAAATATGAGATTGAGCCTGACTTATGCAATGCTTCATGCAACTGATGTCAGGGGATCTAATGAAGGCCGGGAATATGAAGCAATTACAAGCTTGTTTGAACCGGCGCTCCTGTTTGAATATTATTTCGTCAAAAACAGATATGAAAGCAGTTATCTGTTTCTGAGAGGCAAAAGTCTGTGGGCACTGCTGTCCTCTCTGGACTTCTATGCTTTTGCAGGGGTAGGAGGGGCCAATTTCTCCGTTAACCTGAACGATGCACTTGTTGAAAGAGGCATAACCGAACCAGGAAGTACAGCCGATCACGGTTTCTCACTTGTTGTACCTGGAGGCATCGGCGCGACATTAATCTATAATCCCAATTTGAATTTCGGTCTTGAATTTAGCGGCCGATGGGCCGATACAGATTATCTAGACGGTTTCAATCCAGATATATTACCCAACAAAGCCAGAGACAAGTACTATTTCTTAAACTTTACCGTTACTTATAAACTGAAAACAACTGCCAAGGGTTGGCCCTCTTTAAGATAATAAGCTGGATCAGTTTGGATGAAAAAACTATCGGGGATTCTTTTTTTAATTCTGTTGTCATTATCAGTATCCGGACAGAGCAGTGCTGATTATGGATTCTTTGGCGGTGTATCTTCATATCTGGGAGATATAAATACAAATCGTCTTCTTTATTCTCCACTCCCTGCAGGCGGAGTTTTCTACCGTTATAACCTGAATCCGAGACAGTCAATAAGGGCAAATCTTCTTTTGGGCGGTCTTCAGGGCAATGATCTTGATTTCAATAATGATTTCCAGCAAATCAGGCAAGAATCATTTTCAGGTACGGTTGCAGAAGGAGTAATTCAATTTGAATTCAATTTTTTATCATATTCCACCCAGGGTAAAAGATGGAATTATACTCCATACATTGCCACAGGTGTGGGGATCGCTTTTTTCAATACTGATTCTCCGATTAACGACAAACCTTTTCAGCCAATCCTCCCTCTTTCGCTTGGTTTTAAGATAAATATCTACAAAAACCTCGGAATTGAAGCAGAATATGGTTTTCGTAAGACTTTTTATGATAAATTTGACGGCTTAAAAGATAATATTGATCCGCATCACACAGCATGGCTGCACAACAACGACTGGTACTCATTTGCAGGTATAGCATTTACCTGGAAGATCTACAACAAACTGGTTGGCTGCCCTGCCTTTAAAGATGTGGATGAATCAAGAAGACGTTGAAACATGTCCTTTTTAAAACAGATCAATACTGCCAAACTCCCGTCACACATAGCGATAATTATGGATGGCAACGGAAGGTGGGCCAGGCAGAGAGGTATGGACAGGATATTCGGCCACCAGCAGGGAGTAAAGGCATTAAGGGAAATAATTGAGGCATCCGCTGAATTAAAAATCAAGTTTCTTACCGTTTATGCTTTTTCTACTGAAAATTGGGGAAGACCCGATGAAGAGGTTTCCGCATTGATGGGCATTATGGTGCAATCGCTTAATAAGGAGACTGATACATTAATTAAAAACAATATAAGACTAACTGCGATCGGAGATACCAAAAGGCTGGCAGATGATGTCAGGGAAAGGCTCATGGAAACGATCAATCTTACGTCAGATGCTTCAGGACTAAATCTTATAGTCGCAATGAGCTATAGCTCGAGATGGGAGATGACAGAAGCAGCAAAGAAACTTTCGGCAGATATCGCTGGCGGTTCAGTTGATCCAGTCTCTGTTAATGAATACAATTTTGAAGAATACCTTACAACACATGGAATTCCCGATCCTGAATTAATGATAAGGACAAGCGGGGAAATGCGGATCAGCAACTTCCTTTTATGGCAGCTTGCCTATACTGAATTGTACTTTACTGAAACACTTTGGCCCGATTTTGGTAAGGAGGAACTTTACAAGGCTATAATTGACTTCCAGAAGAGAGAGAGAAGATTTGGAAAGACTAGTGAACAACTTTTGGACAAATGACGATATGATGGCAATTGAAAGATTAAAACGAATTTTTCTGGCAGTAGCTCTGATTCTTATAAATGGTACGCTTTTGTCCCAGGAAAAGGCGGGAATTATCGATTATTCAGGTTCATACGATTATATTATTGGAGGGGTTTCTGTTTCCGGCGTAAGATTTCTTGATACAAATGCTCTGATTGGAATATCAGGACTCAGAGTAAACCAGGAAGTATCTGTACCTGGGGATGCCATAACAAACGCTGTGAAAAAATTATGGCAGCAGGGTCTTTTCTCTGATGTCAGAATAAATATAGTTAAAACTGTTGCTGATACTGTCTATCTCGATATCGCCCTGCAGGAGAGACCGAGAATATCATCAGTCAGGTATAACGGACTAAAAAACTCTGAAACCCAGGATCTGGCTGAAAAGATTAACATGCCCGTCGGATCACAGCTTACATCATATCAGTTGAACAACACAAGAAAGATTATAACCGATCATTTTATCGAAAAGGGATTCCTGAATACTACAGTTGAGTTTGTTCAGAAAGACGATCCGGACCGACCAAACAATATAATTCTCACAGTTGATGTCGATAAAAAGGAAAAGGTAAAAATAGAAGAAATCTCTTTCGTCGGGAATGAAAATTTCAGTACCAAACAGCTCCGGCATAAGATGAAAAATACCAAGAAGAAGAACCTTAACTTTTTCAAGGCATCAAAGTTCATCTCTGAAAAGTATGACGAGGATAAAGAGAAACTGTACACATTATATAATGATAACGGTTACAAGGATTTTAAGATACTTGGCGATTCCCTTTATCCCATCTCTGAGGACCGTGTCGGACTGATGATCAAGGTTGATGAAGGCAAACAATACTTTTTAAGAAATATCTCCTGGGTTGGAAATAGTGTATATAGAAAAGAAGATCTTGAAAAGGTCCTGAATATCAAAAAAGGCTCTGTTTATAACCAGTCTAATCTGGAAGACAGGCTTAATGGTGCAGCCGGAGCGCAGGATGCAGTCAGCAATGTATACCAGGATAACGGTTACCTTTTCTCAAGGCTGTCACCTGTTGAATCAAAGATAGAGAATGATTCTGTCGATCTTGAGGTAAGGATCTATGAGGGAGATCAGGCATACCTTAACAATATTATTATTTCAGGAAACACCAGGACCAACGAGCATATTGCCAGACGTGAACTTTATACACTGCCGGGCGATCTGTTCAGCAAGAATAAGATCCTCAGATCGATTCGGCAGCTTGGAGTAATCGGACATTTTGACCCTGAGAAAATAAGTCCGAATGTGGTGCCCGATCCGGCAAACGGAACTGTGGACCTGCTTTACAAGCTTGAGGAGAGGGCAAATGATCAGTTTGAGATTTCAGGGGGCTGGGGAGCAGGCATGCTTGTCGGATCAGTAGGTGTTCGCTTTAACAACTTTGCAATGAGAAACTTCTTCAATCTGAAGGAGTGGAGACCTTACCCCTCTGGTGACGGACAATCACTAAGTGTCAGGGCTCAGTCTAACGGACGCTTGTATCAGTCATATAATATTTCATTTATGGAACCATGGCTTGGCGGCAATAAACCCAATTCCTTTTCAGTCTCATTTTACAGATCATTAATGACCAACGGGAGGAAAAAGAGCGATGGCAATTACCAGTCAATGTTAACCAACGGAGCTTCCATAGGACTTGGAAAACGACTTGAATGGCCCGATGACTTCTTTACGATATACGGCGAGATAAACTACCAGAGATATGATCTTAATGATTTCACCTACTATCATTTCCTCTTTTCTGACGGGACATCCAATATGTTGACATTCACGACAAAGCTAACAAGGTTTTCAACAGGTCCCAACCTTATTTATCCGACAAACGGATCAACTTTTACATTGTCGTTACAGGCAACACCTCCATATTCCCTTATAAGCGGTGCAAATATGGTAGGAGTAACAGACAGAGAGAAATATAAATGGATAGAGTTTCACAAATGGATATTCAAGGCAGATTATTTCTACCCGGTTACACAGGATGATAAGCTGGTGCTTAACGCAAAATTTGCTTTCGGTTACCTTGGACACTACAACAAAGATATCGGACCTTCGCCATTTGAGAATTTCTACCTGGGTGGAAGCGGTATGACTGGGTATAGCCTTTACGGGCGCGAAATAATTGCACTTAGAGGATATACTGACGGGTCTGTTACTCCGACAGATTCAAAAACAGGATCTCCCACGGGTAACGTATATTCGAAATTTACACTTGAATTAAGGTACCCTGTTTCGCTTAACCAGCAGGCTACAATATACGGCCTTGCTTTCCTTGAGGCAGGGAAAGCCTGGAATAAGATGAATCAGTATAATCCTTTCAGAATGAATCGGGCGGCAGGTATTGGAGTCAGGGCTAATCTTCCGATGTTTGGTCTGCTTGGCGTTGACTGGGGTTACGGATTTGACCCGGTCGACGATCCGGTGGCCTTTCCCGACGCAAATAAAGGACAATTTAGCTTCACTATAGGTCAGCAGTTTTAATCATTTAAATTTTAAAATCAATTTTATGAAAAGAATAGTTGTTATATTAATTTTTGCAGTAATGACTACGGTTTTTGCCGCAGCTCAAAAATATGCATTCGTGGATTCTGAATATATAAGGAAAAATATTCCTGCTTTTAACAAAGCCCAGGAGCAGCTTGATAATCTTTCTAAGCAATGGGAAAAAGAGGTTGCCGACGGGTATGCAGTTGTTGATCAGATGTACAAATCTTATCAGAATGATGTTGTGCTTCTTTCACAGGATATGAAAACCAAGAGGGAAGAAGCAATAGTATCAAAGGAAAAGGAGATGAAAGACCTTCAGAACAAATACTTCGGAGTTGAAGGCGAACTTTTCAAGAAAAGAGAAGAACTGGTAAAGCCAATCCAGGACGAGATACTGAAAGCCATAAAAACAATAGCTGCCGAAGGAAGCTATGCAGTAATCTTTGACACGGCGTCGGGAGGCAACATTTTATTCGCTAATCCTAAATATGACATCAGCGATCAGGTACTCGAAAAATTAGGTTATAAAAATTAATTAATTACTTTTGCATAATTATCAAAACACTAAAAAGAATGAAAAGATTTATTGGAATTTCTGCGCTCGTTATTATGGTTACATTCGTGGGGCAGAATGCTTTAGCACAGAATTTAAAATTCGGACACATTAACCGTACTGAACTTATACAAGCCATGCCTGAATTTGACTCTGCAAGGGTTACACTTGAAAAACTGAACACGGAACTTTCAAATACGGCGGAGTTGTTACAGGTTGAATTGAATAATAAATATGAAACCTATCTCAAAGAGAGCAAGAACCTGACCGATCTGGTCAGACAGACCAAAGAACAGGAATTGCAGGATGCTCAGAAAAGGTTAACTGATTTCCAGACAAATGCTCAGAACCAGCTCCAGGAAAAGCAGGTTGCACTGTTTACACCGGTCACCGAAAAGGCCGATAAAGCTATCAGGGAGGTAGGGAAGGAAAACGGATTTATCTATATTTTTGATCTTTCACAAAACCAGGTTATATATTTTGATGAAACAAAAAGTACTAATGTAATGGCACTGGCCAAAGCAAAACTAAAATTGAAATAACTTACAGAATACAAATCCGGTGACCATCCGCCAGCTGGCGGATGGTCATTTTGTTAATATATGATTAATTGAAAGATCAGCCAATAGGAATTTTTGATTCAGGAGTCGGTGGACTTACTGTTGCCCATTCCATAAAACAAATCCTTCCAGGAGAAAGCCTGATTTATTTCGGAGATACCGCTCACCTTCCATATGGCGATAAATCAGCTGAGTCGATCAGATATTATTCCGGGAAAATAACCGAATTTCTTCTTGATCATAATGCAAAGGTCGTTCTGGTAGCCTGTAACTCCGCCTCAGCATCCGCATTTGACACATTAAAGAAGGAATTTCAGGACAGGACAATTGTGATCGATGTTATTGACCCGGTTGTGGATTACCTGAGTACCAGAAACTTCCGTAAGATAGGGGTGATCGGGACAAAAAGAACAATCAGTTCGGGTACCTATGAACAGAAACTCAAAGAAAAGGCACCCCGGACAAGTGTTGTTTCAATGGCAACTCCCTTGCTTGTACCCATGATTGAAGAGGGCTTTATCTTCGACGATATCAGTAATGCTATAATCAGAACTTATCTGTCAAATGATACACTCTCCGGGATCGAAGCTCTGATCCTTGGATGTACACACTACCCTATAATAAGGAACCAGATAAGCAAATTCTTTAATTTTAATATCGAAGTGGTCGACTCAGCAAGAATTGTTTCATTGATCCTGAGGGAAACTCTTGAAAAGAATGACCTGCTGAATGATTCAGGGAAGGTTCAGGACCAGTTTTTTATATCTGATTATACTTCCTACTTTGAGAAGATAGCCAAAATGTTTTTTGAAGGAGAGATAAACCTGAAAAAAGCTGATATCTGGAGCTGAATATACAGCCATTCACCATGGAAGGAATTCAGAGGTGGCGGTCAAATTTATATGATCAATATCATTCTTAAATATCAATAATTAAATGATTTTTCGATCATTAATTAGTTTACTTTTGTTCAGGGCAGACGTTGTAAAGAGCGTAAAATATAACTCACTTTTAATAATTTATATGGAATTATGGGTAAAAAATCAAAGGTTATTGAAAGAGAAGAGGTAGTAATCAGGTTTTCGGGAGACTCAGGGGACGGAATGCAGCTGACGGGCACTTTATTCTCCGATACGGCAGCTTTATTCGGGAATGATATCTCAACATTTCCTGATTATCCGGCAGAGATACGCGCACCTCAGGGTACCGTTGGCGGAGTCTCCGGATTTCAGGTGCACCTCGGTCATTCTGAAATCAATACCCCTGGTGATTATGCTGATGTTCTGGTAGCCATGAATCCGGCTGCAATAAAAGCAAACGCAAGATGGACCAAACCGGGTGGTACTATAATATTAGATAAAGATAATTTCACTGAAAAGAATATTGAAAAAGCAGGATATGTTAAAGATCCTGTTGTGGAGGAAAATCTCGATAATTACACTATTATTGCAACTCCCATAACATCAATGGTAAAAGAAGCCCTGAAAGATTTCGGGCTTGATCCAAAAACCGTTCTAAGGACTAAAAACATGTTTGCACTTGGAATGGTCTACTGGCTTTTTGATCGCAAGCTGAAGTATACTGAGCAGTTTTTTGACAAAAAATTCAGTAATAGGCCTGAAATAGCTGAGGCAAATAAAACCGTCCTCCGTGCAGGTTATTACTATGCTGAGACTATTGAGGCACTGACACCTGTTATCAGGGTAAGTCCTGCACCCATTTCAAATGGCAAATACAGAAATATATGCGGAAATGCTGCAACCGCCTGTGGTTTTATGGCAGCTGCGGAAAGAGCCGGTCTGAAGCTTTTTATCGGCTCCTATCCGATTACTCCGGCTACTGGTATCCTTGAAGAACTTGCAGCCCGCAAGGACCTGGGTGTAAAAAGCTTTCAGGCCGAAGATGAGATAGCCGGGATTTGTGCTGCCCTTGGTGCAAGTTTTGCCGGATACCTTGCAGTGACTTCAACCTCAGGACCCGGACTGGCACTAAAATCTGAAGCTATCGGTCTTGCAGTGATGACAGAGCTACCTATAGTCATTATTGATGTTCAACGGGGAGGTCCTTCTACGGGTCTTCCTACCAAAACAGAACAGTCCGACCTTATGCAGGCTCTTTATGGCCGCAATGGCGAATGCCCTGTGGTTGTTATTGCTGCCAGCACTCCTTCCGACTGTTTTCATTTTGCGTTTGAGGCCGCAAGAATAGCAGTTGAACATATGACCCCGGTTATACTCATGACAGACAGCTACCTCGCCAACGGCTCCGAACCATGGAAAATACCTGCTATGAGTGAGCTTCCGGAAATTTCTCCCCCTTTTGCAGATAAAAATGAATTACCATTTTTGCCATATAAGCGGGACAAGGAAAAGTTATCAAGAAAATGGGCTATCCCGGGTACTGCCGGACTCGAACATCGCATAGGCGGACTTGAAAAGACAGTCAAGGGGACTGTGTCATACATACCTGAGAACCATGAGCTTATGGTTAGCCTGAGAGCCCAGAAAATCGAAAAGGTTGCAGATGTAATCCCGGATCTGACCGTTTTTGGTCCTGAAACAAACGACCTTCTTGTCGTCGGCTGGGGAGGTTCCTACGGATACCTTATAACTGCTGTAAGGGAGTTGCACACTGAAGGATATAATGTAAGTCTGGTAAATTTCAATTATATTAATCCATTGCCCAAAAATACCTGGGAAACATTCTCAAGTTTCAGGAAAATAGTAGTCTGCGAACTAAATTCAGGTCAGTTTGCAAATTACCTGCGGATGAAATACCAGGGCTTTAAGTGTGAGCAGATCAATAAGGTTCAGGGAATTCCATTCACTGTTAAGGAAATAAAAGTACAATGCATTAAAATACTGGAGGATAAATAATATGGAAGTATCACCGATAAACCAGACAAGTCCGAAGGATTTTAAAAGCGACCAGGAAGTACGGTGGTGCCCGGGATGTGGTGATCATGCGGTACTTAATTCCGTTCAGAAAGCACTCTCGGAACTGGGGATCTCAAAAGAAAAGGTAGCTTTTGTTTCAGGAATTGGCTGTTCATCAAGATTCCCGTATTACATGAATACATACGGATTTCATGGGATCCATGGGCGTGCTTCAGCAATCGCCAGCGGAGTGAAAATAGCAAACCCAGAGCTTTCAGTGTGGCAGATTACGGGCGACGGCGATGCACTTGCGATCGGCGGGAATCATTTCATCCATGTCGTGCGCCGCAATATTGATATAAATATCATTCTCTTTAACAATGAAATCTATGGCCTTACAAAAGGCCAGTACTCGCCGACATCCGAAAGAGGTCTGATCACTAAAACCTCCCCATATGGAACCGTTGAAGAGCCGTTTTCAGTTGGGGAACTTGTAATTGGAGCAAAGGGAAAATTTTTTGCAAGGACACTAGATTCGAATGTGTCGCTATCGACTCAGATTTATATTGAGGCAGCAAAACACAAAGGTACTTCGGTTGTTGAAGTGCTCCAGAACTGCGTGATTTTCAATGACGGAATTCATGAAACTGTAGCAGGGAAAGAAGTCAGGGATGACAGGACCCTGATCCTGAAGCATGGCGGACCAATGATATTTGGAAAGGGGAATGACAAAGGTCTGATCCTCGATGGTCTGAAACTCAAAGTGGTTAAACTGGGCGAAAATGGTGTTACCGAAAAAAATATTCTGATTCATAATGTCTCTGAACCCAACCCGGGAATCCAGTATATGCTTGCAAATATGAGGTACCCTGAATATCCTGTGGCATTAGGCGTTATCAGGGCTGTACCCGGACCAACGTATGAAAATGATGTTGAGAATCAGATAGCTGAAATTAAGAAAACATCAAAAATAAAGAATATGGATGATCTGCTGAACAGCGGATCTGTCTGGAAAGTTGATTAATTTTCCGTTTATGGATGCCAATACCCATATTACTCCCGAATTCAGCCGTTTATTACATGAACAGCGGGAAAGGCTCAAGGAACTTGGCTGCATAAACCAAACCACCTATATACTTAAGGAGGGCAAACCTATTGAGGAAACCCTTCAGCAGATAGCGCTCTTGCTGCCTGCGGCCTGGCAGTATCCCGAATATACTGTTGCAAAGATATCCTTCATGAATAAGGAATTCGAATCTCTTGAATTCAGGGAAACAAAATGGAAGATGGTTCAGGAATTCATGACAATTGATGAGGAAAAAGGGACTATTGAGATCTTCTATACCAAGGAGTTCAGGGAGGAACAAGAAGGTCCGTTCCTTAAAGAAGAAAGGGATCTTATACTGAATATAGCAAGTCTGATAACGGGCTATATCAATAGTTACAAAGCAAGGGATATTATTCGCATTACCAGTGTTCCAAAAAAAGAAGAAGAAGATCTTTCGAATATTTCAAGCAAAAAGCTATTGCAGAAATTTCTTGACAGGCACAATGCCGAAAGAGATGTGTTCCATGATCTTCAACCGTTTAAGGTAAAAGAGATCCTACTTGTGGCTAACCTGTATGATGCTTATTCAATTGAAGGGGAAGGACGATTTGCCGATCATATACTGGGAGAGTACTACCAGATGAGTCTTACCTCAATACCAAGGGTTACGGGCGTATCAAGCGAGGAGGAGGCGTTCAACAGGCTGAAAGCCAGGCATTACGATATGGTCATCATTATGATTGGAGTGGATAAGGAGAGCCCTATGGGATTATGCAGGAAAATAAAAGACAAATATCCATATCTGCCGACATACCTTCTTCTGAACAATCCATCCGATATGGCTTACGTAAAAAAACAGAAAACCATGAAGGTGCCATTCGACAATTACTTTGTATGGACAGGTGAGTCGAAAGTGTTTTTTGCCATGGTGTCTCTTCTTGAGGACAGGGTAAATGTTGAAAATGATACACAGAAGGGACTGACCGGAGTTATTCTGCTGGTTGAAGACTCAGCTGATTATTACTCAAGTTATCTTCCAATGCTTTACAATCTGGTGATGGCCCAGACAAAAAACCTTATCCAGGATGTTTCAACGGATGAGCTTTATAAAGTCCTGAAGCTTAGAGCCCGACCGAAGATCCTTCTTGCTTCGAACTGGGAAAGCGCAATAAATATTTTCAATAATTACCGTAATAACCTTCTGTGCGTGATTTCTGATATGGCTTTCCCAAGAAATGAAGCCATGCATGAAAAAGCTGGATTTGAGCTTATCCAGCATATTAAAACGCATCTGCCAAATCTTCCCACTGTTCTGCAGTCGTCAGATCCAGAAAACGCGAAATATGCATTCACCCTTAAATCAAACTTCATAAATAAAAACTCAGAAAGCCTTCTTCAGGATCTTAAATCATTCATCAACTTTTACCTAGGATTTGGTCATTTTGTGTACAGGGATAACAGCGGACGGCAGATAGCTGTTGCAAAATCCATGAAGGAGTTTGAGGCTTACCTCGAGACTGTACCTGAAGATTCCCTTGCTTATCATGCCATGAAGAACCATTTCTCCCTCTGGCTAATGGCAAGGGGTGAGGTAAAGATCGCAAAACTGATAAATCCTATTAAGGTAACAGATTTTAAAAGCCTTAAGGAGCTCAGGGAATTTCTTCTCGACATAATCCGGAAACGAAGGCAGGAATTAAACAAGGGCAGGGTTATTAATTTTGAGGAGTCTGCGGCAATTGACGAAACAAATGTTGTAAGTTTTGCTGCAGGATCGCTGGGAGGAAAAGGAAGAGGTCTTGCATTTATAAATACTCTGATCTATAGTTTTGAGCTTGGCAGGCTTATACCCGGAATAAATATCAAAACCCCGGTAACGGCAATTATCGGAACAGACGAATTTGATCTTTTCATGGAACGTAACCATTTGTGGAACCTGGTAAAGGAAGAAAAAGACTTTGATCTGATCCAGAAAACTTTTATGGAAAGCAGCCTTAGCTATACCCTGGAAAAAAAGCTCAGGGTTTTTCTTAAGAAGATCACCAAACCTCTTGCCGTACGATCTTCAAGTCTTTTCGAAGATTCGATGAGTCAGCCATTTTCCGGGATTTTCGGAACATATCTTCTGCCGAATAACAATCCTGATCCGGAAATTCGACTAAAACACCTGTCAGATGCTATCAGACTGGTATTTGCCTCTGTTTATTCAAAAAATGCCCGTGCATATTTTGAAGCAATCAACTATAAAATTGAGCTTGAGAAAATGGCAGTTGTCATCCAGGAAGTTGTTGGAAACAGGTATGATGATACTTTCTATCCTCATATCAGCGGTTCAGCCCAGTCATTCAACTATTACCCTGTTTCTCATATGACTCCAAAAGACGGATTTGCCGTAACTGCATTGGGTTTGGGTCAGTATGTGATGGAAGGGAATCTGGCATACAGGTTTTCTCCTGCCTATCCTGCCCTTGAAATTATTTCTCAGAAAGATCTTTGTAAAAACTCCCAGGTTCGGTTTTATGCTGTCGATCTGTCAAATAAAGATCTTAATCTCCTGGAGGGGGAAATTGCAGGTCTTAAAATGCTTGATATCAGTGATGGTGAAAAGCATGGTACTCTGAATCATATAGCATCAGTTTTGAACCCCGACAATGATACAATCAGTCCCGGACTTGATTCTCCCGGCCCCCGTGTCATTAATTTTGCTGATATTCTGAAATATAACTATGTACCGCTGGCTCCGACGCTTAAAACAGTACTGGATGTTGTAACGGAGGCTTGTGGAACCCCAGTTGAAATAGAATTTGCAGTTGACCTTAACAGGGATGAAACCGGAAATGCTTCATTTTACCTTCTTCAGATAAAGCCTCTGCTGGGAACCGGAGCTGGTTATAATATTGACCCGGAGACGATTAATGAAGATGAGCTGGTTCTTTTGACAAGAAAGAGCATGGGCAACGGGCTTATAGATGGTATCACTGACATAATATTTATCGAGCCAGAAAAATTTGACAATAACCTGACTGTTGAAATGGCTGATGAGATTGCTGCAACAAATGAGAAAATGGTTAAGGAAAACCGGAAATATATTCTTATCGGCCCAGGCAGATGGGGAAGCCGCGACAGGTTTCTCGGAATTCCTGTGACCTGGCCCCAGATATCCTGGGCAAAAGTTATTGTGGAAGTCTCTCTGCCTGATTTTCATCCTGATGCCTCCCTTGGCTCTCATTTCTTTCATAATGTAACCTCCATGAATGTCGGATATTTTTCAGTAAATCAGAATTCTGATCAGGATAAGGTCTACTGGGAAAAGATCAGGAACCAGCAGGTTATTGCGAAAGGGGAGTTTTTCAGGCATATAAGATTTGAAAAACCATTGCTTGTAAGGATGGATGGTAAAAAAGGTATGGCTGTAATATCCAGGAATCAATAAAAATTGTGACCAATGACGATCATCGAAGGAATACTCGATCTGCAAAAATACGATTTCACTGACACTTCCTTTAACCTTCTCATGCAGAAACGTATTCATCGTGTCCTTATAATTTGCAGTAATTATGACAATTACATGCTCGAAGAGGATGGAAGAATTGATGAGCAGATATTTAATGAATACGTTTCACTGAATCTCCGATATCCTCCAACCTTCGTACAGACTGATAATGCCGAGGATGCGTTTAAAATATTACAAAAGGGAAATGTCGACCTTGTTATCTCAATGCTGAGCCTCAGAGGCTCCGATGTGTTTGCCCTTGCAAAGATGATCAAGGCCCAGTATGGACATATACCAATAGTTGTTCTTACATACTTTTCAAGGGAAGTTTCCCTGCGGCTTGAAGGCGAGGATCTCAGTGCAATAGATTATGTTTTCTGCTGGCTTGGCGATGCTTCACTGATACTTGCAATCATCAAACTGATTGAGGATAAGATGAATGCCGACTTCGACATTGAAAATATAGGTGTCCAGGCAATTATCCTTGTAGAAAACTCGATAAGGTATATATCATCATACCTTCCTAATATCTACAGGATAGTTCTTTTGCAATCGATTGATTTTCAGCGTGAAGCATTGAATGAACATCAGCGTATGCTGAAGATGAGGGGACGACCCAAGATACTCCTGGCAAATAACTATAATGATGCTCTTGATCTCTACAACAAGTATAAATATAATGTGCTTGGAGTGATTTCAGATATCAGCTACAAGAAGGATAATGTAAGTGATGAGAATGCCGGAATCGAATTGTGTAAAGCCGTGATGGCTGATGATGACAAGGTACCTTTTCTGATCCAGTCCTCAAGCCAGGTGCATAAAAAAATAGCGGAGGAACTTGGCGCAGGATTTATTAATAAGTATTCCAAATCCTTATCACTGGAGCTGAGGAACTTCATTATTCAGAACCTCGCCTTCGGGCCGTTTGTCTTCAAGAATCCCGATACAATGGAGCCGATAGCCATAGCAACCGATCTGCAGAGCCTGCAGCAAAAGCTCCTTACTATACCAGATAAAACACTTGAATATCACGCAACAAGGAACCATTTTTCCAAATGGCTGAACGCCAGGGCTCTCTTCCCTGTGGCCCAGATGTTTAAATATATCAGGAAGGAAGACTTTGAAACTATGGACGAAATGAGGCGGTTCCTTTATGTTGCTATTTCCAGCTTCAGGCTTGGAAAAGGAAGAGGGGTCATCGCAAAATTTGACAAGAGCAGTTATGATGAATACCAGGTATTTTCAAGAATAGGGGATGCATCGATCGGGGGCAAAGCAAGGGGTCTGGCTTTCATTAACAGGATAATTAAAACTCATAAGCTTTTCAATCAATTCCCTGATGTTCTGATCACAATACCCCGAACAGTGGTTCTGAGCACCGATATCTTTGATGAGTTCATGGACCATAATAATCTTTATACGGTTGCTCTTTCTGATCTTCCGGATGATGAGATACTCAACAGGTTCCTTTATGCCGAGCTTCCGGGAAGGGTCTACCAGGATTTTTATGCCTTTCTCACAGTTTCACGGAACCACCCTATTGCCGTGAGATCATCGAGTAAACTGGAAGACTCACATTATCAGCCATTTGCCGGGATATACTCGACATATATGATCCCCAGGCACCCTGACAATAAGTTGATGGTGAAAATGCTTTCAGATGCAATTAAAGAAGTATACGCTTCAGTCTATTACAGGGGGAGCAAGGCTTACATGACAGCCACCGCAAATGTTATTGATGAAGAGAAGATGGGCATTATCCTTCAGGAAGTATGCGGCAACAGACATGGCGACATTTTCTACCCGACCTTATCAGGCGTTGCCCAATCGATCAATTATTATCCGATTGGCTCAGAAAAAGCTGAGGACGGAATAGCAAACATTGCCTTCGGTCTTGGGAAACTGATTGTGGAGGGAGGATTGTCACTCAGGTTTTCGCCCAGGCACTACAAAAAGATTCTTCAGCTATCATCAATAGATACAGCGCTTAGAGATACCCAGAAAGAATTTCGTGCCCTTGATCTTAAAATTGATAGTTTTGTGCCTTCCACCGACGATGGGATTAATATTCTTAAGCTTGGAATAAATGATATCAATAATGAAGGAGCGATGAAATATGTTGCTTCAACATTTGATTACAACAATAATATTCTGCGTGATGGAATAAATTATCCGGGAAAAAGGATCATTACATTTGCCAACGTACTCCAGCACAAACTATTCCCCCTTGCCGATATCCTGAATACCCTGCTCGATCTGGGGCAGTATGAAATGAACAATCCTATTGAGATCGAATTTGCTGCCAACCTTGAAACTCCTTCGGGAGCCCCGAAGATTTTCAACTTCCTGCAGATACGCCCGATTGTTCACACAGATGAGACATCGATTATCAGTCTGGCAGATATCAAACCTGAAGAGACAATTATTTATTCGGAATCGGCACTTGGAAATGGTATGTTTAAAGGAATACGCGACATTGTCTATGTAAAGCCTGAATCTTTTAATCCGGCAAAAAACAAGGATATTGCAGTTGATATTGAGCGTATCAACATCGAATTCGTTAAGCAGGGTACAGGCTATGTGCTTATTGGTCCGGGCAGATGGGGTTCAACGGATCCATGGCTTGGAATTCCTGTAAGATGGCCACAGATTTCGGCTGCAAGGATAATAATCGAATCAGGCCTGAAAAACTACAGGATCGATCCAAGCCAGGGGACGCATTTCTTTCAGAATCTGACATCGTTCCGGATCGGATATTTTACTGTAAACCCTTACATCAGGGAAGGATCATACGATGTGGAATTCCTTGACAGCTTGGACGCCTTATTCGAAGATGAACACCTTCGGCACATCAGATTCGAAAAGCCCCTGGAGATCATGGTTGACGGGAAACGCCACAAGGGAGTCATAATGAAACCGGTGATAAGTACTTAGAATGACTAAAGTGCCTAAAGTTATAAGGTGAACAATATGACTGAATATTATTAGTAACATTAAAGAATTAGTATGGAAACGACAGCTACAAAATACAAAGAAGATTTGAGAACTGAGATCACTCATCTCAGATCCGGAAGTGTTATTACTACGGATTCTCAATCGATGGAGCTTCCTGCAAAATCACAAAGATTATGACAGAAAAGCCGCGAAAGATAGGAGAGATAAAGATCGATTTTGACTTTACAGCGAATGAATATACTGTCAAACAGCAGAAAATACTTGAGTATTGTGTAAAATCGTGCCCTGTAGCCCTATCACTTAATGAGTCAGTCTTTCAGAATGTGAAGCTGATATTCTGAACACAGAATTATCTCAGAATAAAGCACTATCAGTCACTGAATCCTTGTTTATCTTTTTAATCAGACCCTGTAGGACCTTACCAGGACCAACTTCAGTAAATGATGCAGCTCCGTCAGAAATCATATTCCTTATGGTCTGCGTCCATCTTACAGGTGATGTCAATTGTGCAACAAGATTAGACTTTATTTCAGATGGGTCAGATGATGGTCTGCCACTGACATTCTGATATACCGGACAGACAGGTTTTTGGAAATGAGTGTTATTGATGGCCTCTTCAAGCTCAATCCTTGCAGGTTCCATCAGGGGTGAATGAAATGCCCCTCCCACAGCAAGCTTAACGGCCATTTTAGCCCCTTTTGCCTTAAGAATTTCTATTGCTTTTTCAATTCCTTTGGTTGAGCCTGAAATAACGATCTGCCCCGGACAGTTGTAGTTCGCGGGTACAACTATTTCATTGATCTCAGCACATGTTTCTTCAACAACTTTGTCGTCCAGTCCGATAATTGCAGCCATGGATGAGGGAGTTGCCTCACAGGCCTCCTGCATTGCATGTGCTCTTTTCGAAACAAGGATAAGCCCGTCCTCAAAACAGAGAGCCTTGCTGGCAGTAAGAGCTGAAAATTCACCAAGTGAATGTCCTGCAGCCATTTCAGGTTTAAAGGAATCGGCCAGGTGAGCAGCAAGAATTGTTGAATGAAGAAAAATTGCCGGCTGGGTTACTTTAGTTTGCTTCAGGTCTTCGTCAGTACCATTGAACATCAGGTCGGTGATCCTGAATCCCAGTATTAAGTTTGCCTTTTCAAACATCTCCTTAGCCAGAATTGAGCTATTGTACAGATCGTTACCCATTCCGGGGTATTGCGCCCCCTGACCAGGGAAGACATAAGCTTTCATAAAATTTTCCTAATGTAGGTTTGATCCAATAAGATGAACAAATTCTTCGCGTGTATTTAACTGATCAAGAAATATTCCTGTGAAGGCAGAGGTCGTTGTGACTGAATGTTGCTTCTGTATTCCTCTGATCTGCATGCACATATGCTGGGCTTCAATAACAACAGCAACCCCCATGGGATTAAGGCACTCCTGGAGGCAGTTTCTTATCTGCATGGTCAGTCTTTCCTGAACCTGGAGCCGCCGGGCAAATGCTTCAACAACCCTGGCAATTTTACTCAAACCGGTGATGTAGCCATTTGGAATATAAGCAACATGAGCTTTCCCGAAAAATGGAAGCATATGATGCTCGCACATCGAATAGAGTTCGATATCCTTAACAATCACCATTTGCTTATAATCTTCCTTGAATTTCGCAGAGTTTATTATTTCACATGGATTCTGGACATAACCCATTGTCATAAAATTGAGTGCTTTGGCAACTCTCACAGGTGTTCCTTTTAATCCTTCACGGTCAGGATCTTCACCAATAAGTTTAAGGACTCTGTAGTAAATCGATGACAGTTCTTTAATGTTATCCGCATCCCAGGATTCAACCTTATTATACCCTTTCGGGGATATTCCGCTGCCGTTATTTATAGTTTCAATTTTCTTAGCCATAATATTCAATAGTGTTATTTTCAGTTTCCCCGATTTTTATGCAGTGAAGAACCGCTCCTTCTTTTTCAATGGCTGGTTTCAACTCATTCCAGATTGATATAGCAAGATTCTCAGTGGTGGCAACTTTCCCACGCATAAAACTGACTTCGATATTTAAGTTTTTATGATCAACCTTATCTATGATCTTATCCTTAATTATCTGCTTAAGGGTACTCAGGTTAATAAAAAGGCCCAGCTCTTCAGAAATATCTCCTTTTACTGTAACATGAAGTACATAGTTATGTCCGTGCCAGTTGGGATTTGAACATTTACCGAAAACCCTGTAGTTTTCTTCATCCGACCACTCTTCCCTGTACATCCTGTGGGCGGCGCTAAATTGCTCTTTACGTGTAATGTAGATCATAAACAGGCCATTAACGCTGCAATATTAACCAATTATGTTGATCTTTTTCAATCTGAAAACAATATATTTATGCAGTTATTGACCAGACAGTATTTTTTGAAAGACATGTCTCTGAGAATTATATTGGTAACAGCCACTTCTTCTGAAGCAGATACATTGAAAATGATACCTGGAGTGCAAATTATCCCAGATGGATTTTCATTAGAAGGCAATGAGATCATTCCCCTTGTTACAGGTGTCGGATCGGTTGCTACAGCATGGGCATTGACCAAAAATTTCTCATCCGGCTTAAAACCCGATCTTGCCATAAACATAGGTATAGCCGGAAGTTACAGGGATGATATCCTGATCGGGGAAGTAGTGGTACCTGTTTCTGATTGTTTTGCCGATGCAGGTGTTGAAACAAAGAGCGGTTTTCTTACACTTGCCGAAGCAGGTTTAGCAGATCCTGAGACATTTCCATTCAGATCCGGCAGGATATTTTCGGAAAACAGATTTGTTTCAAGAGCGGTTGAACAGCTGCGGCCGGTAAATGCTATAACTGTAAATATGGCAACAGGATCTCAAAATAATATCAAAATGATATCAGAAAGATATCATCCTGATATCGAAACAATGGAAGGTGCTGCATTTTTCTACGTTTGCAGCAAGGAGAATATTCCTTTTCTTGCAATCAGGGCGGTATCCAACAGGGTTGAACCCCGCAAAAGGGAGAAATGGAACATTCCGCTTGCTATTAATAACCTTGCTGAAAAGCTTGGAGATGTATTATTGTCACTCGAATAAAAAGATGAAATTAACACTTGGATTTTCACCCTGCCCTAACGATACATTCATTTTTGATGCACTTGTAAATGGCAGGATAGATACTGAAGGGCTTGAATTTGAATATTTTCTTGCTGATGTTGAGGAGCTCAACAGAAGAGCATTTGCTTCCGAAGTTGACATCACAAAAATAAGCTGTCACGCCTACGCTTATGCTGCTGCTGATTATCTGATCCTCGATTCCGGCAGTGCACTCGGGTACGGCAACGGGCCGCTTTTGATATGCAAGAACCCTGTCGAACCTGAAAAGCTGAAAGATGCGAGGATCGCAATACCTGGCAAATACACAACTGCAAACCTGCTGTTCAGTATAGCCTGGCCTGAAGCCCTGAATAAAACAGAATATCTTTTTTCGGATATTGAGGAGGTCCTGCTCAGAGAGGAGGCTGATGCAGGGCTCATAATTCACGAAACGCGTTTTACATACCAGAGAAAAGGACTTCAGAAAATCGCCGATATGGGTGAATATTGGGAACGGCTTACCGGACTTCCTGTTCCTCTTGGCTCAATAGTGATTCACCGCCGGATACCTGAGGATATTGCATTAAAATTTAACAGGATCCTCCGCAGAAGCATCGAATACGCCGGAGAAAATACCCTTGCATCGTATGATTTTGTGGCTTCACATGCAAGGGAGATGGAAAGTACCGTGATTAAAAGTCATATAAGCCTGTTTGTCAATGATTTTTCTATAACTCTGGGAATTGATGGGAGAAAGGCTCTTACAGAGCTTTTCAGAATAGCCCGCGAAAAGGGGATTACTCCTGCAGTGCCGGATCGTATTTTTCTTACACGACTTCAATAATATTGAAATTCAAAATGACTATTTTTGAAAGACGGCTTTTTGAATCCCTTAGTATCTATTAATCTTAAATCCAAAATCATGGCATTTGAATTACCAAAGCTTCCGTATAAACCTGATGCACTTTCTCCGTTTATTAGCGCTGAAACTATTGAATTTCATTATGGGAAACATCATCAGGCTTATGTGAATAATCTAAACGGTCTGATTCCCGGAACCGAATTTGAAAACTCTGATCTTGAGTCGATTATCAAAAAGGCTGAAGGTCCGGTATTCAACAATGCGGCCCAGATCTGGAACCACACTTTTTATTTTGAGTCATTCTCAAAAGATGGCATAAAAGTGCCCGCCGATCCGCTTGCTGATGCAATTAACAGATCATTCGGCTCCTTCGAATCGTTCAAAGAACTTTTCACCAAATCGGCTGCAACGCTTTTCGGATCCGGATGGGCATGGCTCACTTTAAAAGAGGACGGGACTTTGCAGATCCTCCAGGAGTCAAATGCCGGCAATCCTCTAAGAAAAGGACTTAAGCCTCTGCTGACCTGTGACGTATGGGAGCATGCTTATTATATCGATTACAGAAACAAGCGTCCGGATTATATCAAGTCATTCTGGGAAATCATTGACTGGGATATAATCAGCAAGCGTTTGAAATAAAAACAATGAAGAATTACATTGTTATTTTAGCTGCTCTGCTACTGATTTCCATCGAAATTCCTGCTCAGCAAAGTAAGGTCGTCGGGCGAATAATTGAGCTTGGCCAAACCGATAACCGGACCATGCATCATCTCGACGTCATTACAAACCGTTTTGGCGGCCGGCTGGCAGGTTCAGATGCCTATGAGAATGCGGCCTTATGGTGTGCTTCGGAGTTCCGCAAATGGGGTATGGAGGTGATAATGGATGAAGCCGGCTCAGTCCCTGTCGGTTTTGACAGGGGACCATGGTTCGGAAGGATGCTTTCTGACAATGGGATGATCCTCCATTTTGCAACACCATCATATACCTCCGGCACTAAGGGAGTGCAAAGAGGGCATGTTCTTATTGAGCCAAAAAGCAGGGAGGAATTTAACCGCATGAAAGGAGCCCTGAAAGGTGCATGGGTGCTTATCGGAGGTAAAAACAACGGCTTCCCTGTCGACTGGTCAGCCAAAGCCGATTCTGCACGGGCGGGTATTATGGTTCATAATGATTCAATCGCCGCGCTCAACAGCGAAATAATGAGAGAGAATTACACCAACCGCGACAAACCTCAGAAGGAGCTTTTACCCATGAAGGAGGAGCCGGCACTTTTCTACCGGGAGATGTGCGAAGCCGGGATCCTGGGTGTGATCCAGTCCGCTGAAGTACCGATAAGAGCCCTTTATGACCGGAAAAACATCGATAAAATGACTTTCGAAACTTTACCCGTTGTATGCAACATAAAGCTTGATGAGAAACAGTATGCAGTTATTGAAAAGATGGTTAAAGAACGGCGCTATTTTCTTCTTGAGTTTGATATTCGTAACCATTTCAAGCCGGGCCCTGTTAAATATCATAATGTGATCGGTGTTATAAAAGGAACTCAGTATCCCGAAGAATATGTTATGATGGGTGGTCATCTCGATGCCTATGATGTTGCAACCGGCGGTGTTGATGACGGATCAGGCATTACTCCCGCCATTGAAGCAGCCCGTCTGATAATGGCAGCCGGTGGCAAACCCAAACGCACAATCCTGGTCTGTTTGTGGGCAGCTGAAGAATTCGGGTTATTGGGTTCAAAACACTGGGTCGAAGCCAATAAAGATAAACTTCCCCAAATCTCCAACTACTTTAACCGCGATGGCGGGCCAACTGTTGCTGCAGGGCTCTCTGTCCAGGAAGCAATGTATGATGATTTTGAGAAGGTATGCAAACCATTGAACAGCATAAATCCGGCTTTCCCGTTCAAGCTGACGAAAAACACAAATCCCCCCCGCCCAAAACCAACAACTGCCGGCGGTACTGATCATGCCCACTTTGCATTGAACGGAGTGCCAACCCTCGCCTTTGATGCACCGGATATTAAGGGTTATGATTTCAGTTACCAGGAGATATGGCATACCGAGAACGACCTTTATACAAAAAGCATTCCTGAATACCAGGAGCACACTTCAATTGTAACTGCAGTGGTGGTTTACGGTCTTGCAAACATCGATCACCTGCTCTCAAGAAAAGGATTATATCTGGATGAGGTAAAGAAATAAAAAGGTAACTTAATGAAAATTCAGTGATGAGCTTAAAAGATATTGTCTACAAAACACGCTCCTACAGACGGTTTGAAGAATCGCATTATATTCGTCTTAACATACTTGAAGAGCTGGTTGATCTGGCACGAATGTCAGCATCGGCTGCTAACAGACAGCCTTTGAAATACCTTCTTTATAATACTCCGGAGTTCTGCGAAAGGATTTTCCCTTCCATTGCATGGGCCGCATATCTTAAAGAGTGGTCCGGGCCTGTTCCCGGCGAAAGACCCTCGGCATACATAATTATCCTGGGTGACAATGATATAACAGAATCTTTCAGCGTTGATCATGGAATTGCTGCACAAAGCATTATGCTGGGTGCAACTGAAGCAGGACTTGGCGGATGCATGATTGCATCAATAAAGCGGGAAGTATTAAGGAATGAATTAATGATTCCTGAAAGATTTGATATTCTCCTTATACTTGCCCTGGGGAAGCCGGCAGAAAAAGTTATCATCGAGAAGATAAAAGACAATGATGTTAAATACTGGAGGGATGATCGACAGAACCATCATGTTCCGAAAAGACAACTTGACGAATTGATATTAAAGATTTAACTTTATGACTGAATGAAGAAGATCTGGCTCATATTGTCTATGATCCTGATTTACAGTACCAATGGATTCAGCCAGGCAGGGACAACCGTGGATAAAAAAATCCTTTTCAGTGGGATAATAAGAGATGCCACCACACTTGAACCCCTTCCCAATTCACAGATAAAGATTAACAGATCGTCTGTTTCGGTAAGTGATGAAGACGGAACTTTTGCCATAAGAGTTCACAGGAGGGATACCATTATTTTCAGTCTTCTGGGTTATCGGTCTTCATTTATTTACGTGAACGATACTCTTTCGGGCAATGAATTTATGGCAGGCGTCTATATGAATACTGATACAATTTCGATAGGCGAGGTCATAATCATGCCTAGAATTCAGAGTCTTAAATATGATATTTTCAAGACTCCGGCAACCAGCCCTGAAATGGAAAATGCAAAATACAATATGGCGGTATCAGCTTACCAGGGGAGAATAGCAATGACGCAACTGGGGGATCCGGCATCAAACTATTCAGTTATTCAGCAGAAACAGCGTATTAATGCATATGAAAAAGGAACAATACCTTCTGATAGAATGGTTGGCCTGAGCCCGCTGCTGCTGATTCCTGCAGCCTACCTTCTGATAAACGGTTTACCTGAAAAGGGAGCACCTATGAAATCAAACCTTACCAGACAGGAACTCGGTCAGATTCACAAAAAATATCTGGAAACGATAACTAAAAAATAAAGCTGTCAGTGTTCAGCTATCAACTTAGAACCTTGTTGCCTGCAGCCACTAGCCTGTTGTCAAAGATTTAACCCATCCCCCGCCCCTCCCGGGAGGGGAGCTTTTTTATTCCTCACTCCTCATACCTCGTACCTCGTACCTTCTTCTATCCTTTATAGAATATCGCCTTGATAATGTGGCTTGCCATTTTTGGATTTTCTTTCAACCGTCTTGTTGAATATCCAAACCACTTCACACCGAAAGGAACATACACTCTCATTGTATGGCCATCATTTACTATACTTTCACGCAGTTTTGGGGTTACACCATAAAGCATCTGGAATTCATACATGTTTTTAGGGACATTGTACTTTTTTATCAGCTCGTATGCCCCGTCAACCAGAGGTTTATCGTGTGTGGCGATGCCAACATATATTTTGTTTTTAAACATATATTCCAGGTCCTCAATGTAGTGCTGGTTTACTTCTTCATATTTCTTGAAGGCGATTGTTTCAGGCTCAATATATATGCCTTTGCACAATCTGAAATTCAGGGGATATTCTTCACTGTTGAGATCTGATAAGTCCTGTAAATCATTTAATGTTCTTTTAAGATAAGACTGTACTACAAGGCCTACGTCACCCGGAAATTCTCTCTTCAGTCTGCGAAAAAGTTCAATTTCCATATCGGTACACGGGGAGTCTTCCATGTCAATTCTGACAAAACTATTATAGGAAGCTGCTTTTGCCACAATTTCCCTTATGTG
>Ga0315295_10000921_pt1 | contig 25109 bp, 59 predicted proteins | sample YL17G14_0_MG_FD_204453 | JGI IMG/M metagenome (GOLD analysis project Ga0315295, IMG submission 204453) | Sediment microbial communities from Yellowstone Lake, YNP, Wyoming, USA - YL17G14_0 | ecosystem: Environmental > Aquatic > Freshwater > Lake > Sediment | place: USA: Wyoming | collected... | reverse complement strand
CAACTTTGTGATTGTTGCGGGGACGGCGAGGGGTGGTATTATATGCCGGGGCTACATCATATAAGTGAGATACCAGATTGTATTTAGCCTTATTACTACTGTGTGTCGTCCGAGTAGAATCCATTGAACCCAATACCACGTCCTGGGGTTCCGGAACTTGTGTTGCGAGCACCGATGTTTCATTGGTGCTTACAGCGAACCATGTCATACAAGATGGGCATGAATTCAAGATCAATGGTAAGAAAGCAACACTGGTTGGGCGGGATAAGGTTTGGGATCTTGCCGCTTTGACCGTTGATGAGCGTCTACAGACTGTTTCAATAGCGACTAGACGCCCTAGGGCGGGCGATAAGTTACGGGTGTGCGGTTATGGTTCCGGGGATTACAAAGAATCAACAGGAAAGTTGATTAGATACTTTAGTCCGACTGGAAATTATTCGGAGGACTTTTTAGCAATGGATGCCGGTGCTAGGCCGGGAGATTCTGGAGGACCTATTTTTGACGCCGAGGATAATCTAGCTGGTGTTCTTTTTGGTTCCGATAAACTTGGGGCACATGGAAGTTGCTGCACACGAGTTAGGTCGTTTGTTAAGGGTCTGGATATTGATCCAAAATTAAAGGAGCAGGCACTAAGAGTGTCGTATGTGATTTATGGAAGGTAAAGATTTTCTTGCGTCGAGACTACGGAAACAAGTGGGATTAGAATACGAAGACCAGTGTATCTGGCTGAAGAAGTGTAAAGTCGTAGCCAAGCCTGTTGTTTGTAAAAGCCGGACACGTAAACCGGCAGGTAAGATCGCTGGGTACACAACGCTGGTTTCTGACTCCCCCAATAATGGGGCTCCAGGCTGCTTCAATCGGAGGGTGTTTTTAGAAGATGAGAATGGCATAGAGCAAGATCAAGTATATCCAGGTGTCACAATCCTCAAGGATGTTAGTATTATTCTGCCTACAGATTCTAGAATAATTAAAGTTGACATTCCCAATTCACGTGGTATAGTTACAATATGAATACAGTACCAACCACAAAAGAAATAGCAGTTTTATGCGAATTAGCTCGACTTATAGGTACGCGGAAGTCAATAACGGCGATGCAATTAAGTGATCTTAGATTTGCTGAAACAGTTGAAAGAATTCATGGAATAAAGGTGGGCTATCCACAAAGCCTACAGTCTCGGTATTTACAGCACCTACGAAATTGTGGCTTTTTGAAGATGAAAAATGGAGTTTATATACTTTCTGACTTGACAAGCTAGTTTTCGGTGGTATAGTTACAATATGATTAAGAACTTGATTATTGCCCTTGAAGCCCTCTCCGAGGGAAAAACCATCGACGACGCCTACTTGTTGATGGATCATCTGGGATTCAAGGATAAAATGATCCTGGTTGGTCATAAGGGCATGAATACGCTAGAACGGATTGTCACTGAGCCTGAATGGGCTAAGCAGCCAATGGACAAGGTATTGATCCGTTTTCACGGTGGTCCAGAAGGTTGCCCCACACGCGTATTTACGGCCAGCATACGAGCGTATGTGATTGACCGATTAATCCGAACATACCGATTGCACGGACTCGAAACCGCACTTGAAGCGATCCGCACCGTTTGGGGGATCAATGTGATTACAGATGCCAAAATACTACAAAACTCCTAATGGTTATGTTGCCACTGATAGCCGTGTAACGCTACAGGCTAACCATACGTCGGTTGGCAAGTCGTTGATCTTCGGTAGAGGCCCGACTGTTGCTGGCGACCCCAGTACGGTTACCGATACTGTGTTTAACCCCCGACTCTTAGGGGATGTGATAGAAGCCGAGAATATTCCAGAAGAGTGGCAAAAAGCCCTGGGTATTCCTGTGAAAAATCCTGACAGGATGACTGGCGTCGAGCCGGGAAAGCTAACAAAGCATGAAGCTGCGAAGGATAGAGGATCGGATCAGATGGCATTGTTTGTTGTGTTCGTGGTCGGGGCCCTGCTAGGGCGGATACTGGCCATCATAATCTAGATAGTGACTTGGAGATAGTCACTGAGTTCGTGGTATTTGTATTGGACGGATGCAAGTACGACAGGAACCTCCGTCCTTATGGATCGGTTTGGCATTGGAAGGCCAACTACACTGTAAATGTGGCACCCGCAAGGGTCTTGGTGGTTCGACTCCGCCCCGGTCCACTTTGCTAGATAGCTCAATGGTAGAGCCCCGGGCTGTTAACCGGATGGTTGCAGGTTCAAGTCCTGCTCTAGCAGCTAACGGAATGTATCCACTCACTCTTATAAGGTGTTGAAATGGTAATCGGTCCCATGTGGGTTCGAGTCCCACCATTCCGACTTGGAGGATTATTATGTACTATCTTCTTGAAGTCCTGCTCTAGCAGCTAACGGAATGTATCCACTCACTCTTATAAGGTGTTGAAATGGTAATCGGTCCCATGTGGGTTCGAGTCCCACCATTCCGACTTGGAGGATTATTATGTACTATCTTCTTGAAGCGTATTATCACGATAAATGGCAACCTGTGGGCTTTATCCTAGAGGGTGATATCCACATGCACACGAAAGTGATGGAGGAGGCAAAGAAGGTATGCGGGTATGAATATCGATGCCGGCGTGTTTCAGAAACTGAAGCGGAAAATTGTGTGATAGCAGGGATGAGGTTAATGCATGCTCCTAACTAGAGACGGTGTGGAATTTACAATTGGAATGGATCTCTGGTATCCGGCCCCTAATGGTCCAGTATGCAAGCATACAAAAGATTGCCGACTTGATATCAAGGATGATGTTACGATCTTGATGGTTCCATACGGTATGGGACTCATGGTGTCGGCTTTCCCAATCTCGTCATATTACTCGTCCAAGAAGGCACTTTTGAATGTTTAGAACACCACGATTACTACTGGAAGTTAAGGGGCCCAAGGGATGGACCCCGTGGAAGATTTACTGTAATTTCAAATCAGTACGTTTAATGCTCAATGCCCTACCAAAGATAGCTAAACCGTATGGTGGCCTCGATAATGTCAGAATCAAGTATTTGGCCACTCGTGACCAGATTGCTTTAGCTAAACTTGAAATTTATACAAAGGATCACAAATGATCGACCTGATCTCCTTTTTCTGTGCAATTCTCATCCTTATATGGGCGTGTATTGCTTGCGTAGTATTCTATGCCCTGGCCTGTTTAGCGGTAGCCATCCTGTATCTAATTGCTGCAATTCTCCTTCCCTGTCTCTGGATCCGAAAGAAATTCAATGCGTTATTTAAGTCTTGATATTGAAACTACCGGACTAGATGCAAATACTTGCCACGGACTGTGCCGGAAAATATGTGCTATTCTAGATGGCGAGGATGAGGGGCATGGCGTGGCCAGTGAACCCTGGGAAGGGGTTCGTCGGAGATTGTTAGCTCTTGTGAATACTGAAACTATTCAGGCACCATACCCCGAATCCTATGATCCAGACCCCGCCAAATGCCAGTATTGCGGTGACTACTGTAACCACAATAACAAGCAGATCAAGCTATGGCGTATCACGAAAGAATGTTCGGTGTGCCCAGACTGTGTGCGTAAGCGATATAATCCCGATTGCCAGGGGTGGTAATGAAATGCGTTAAGCGAGACGATGGCTGGTGGGTGTGTGGCATCCCTGAATGCGGTGACATTGGACCTTATGAATCAAGATCCGAGGCCAACGAGCACAAGATTGGTCTACAGCGAACTTTCGATAACATTGACAACTGGAGTTTTTGGACGACAGAACCAAAGCCTAAGAAATGAAGGACGTACATTTATTTGCACTGAATAGTGAAAGCAATCACGGACGATATGAGGTGGAGTATGCTTTGCTGAATCATGCTATGCCCCATAGCATGTTGCGTGTTGCTGGTGACGTTAGACGACTACCAATAGGAGACTAAGAAATGACACCAATTAGTTTTCCACAACAGACTCTCGTGTTTGCCGAGGGGCAATCGGAGTATCAACCACTACCAGCTTACAGGACAGATGATGGCATCGTCGTTTCATGTTGGAAACTATCGTGGTGGGAACTACTACGACTTGCTTTGACACGTAAAATCTGGATGATGCAACTAACTTTTAATTCGCCTGTGCAGCCACAACTGCCGTCAGTGGAGTCACCATTCGTATGATTTATGCTTTGTTACTGTGCGTGTTGCCACTAGATGGCAGCGTGATCTTCTGTAGCGATGGCTTTCTTTCTAAACCGATTGCGAAGCACACTGGTAGTAGTATATCACATACTGCCATCATACTATATGAAGGCGGTAAGCCGATTGTATTTGAGGCTACTTGGCCAAGGGTGAAACGAACTCCACTAGACGAATATATAAAGCAGTTAGAGCATCACAAGAGAAAACGGCCCGGCTTTAATTGGGTAATTTTGCAGCCCAAGCAAAAGTACACCGATACTGAACTCGAATCAATGAAGAGATACGCACGGTCCCAGTTGGGGCGTCCATATATGCTTAGAGGCTGGTGGAAGGGGCGTGAGGTGCGGGGTATCTTTTGTAGCCAGTATGTTGGTAATGTTCTGGAAAAATCAGGCAGAATTATCTCAGCGAACTACAAAGAGACACCGATAAGTCTAAGACAGAAATTGAGCAACTTGTATGTCCTACCTGAGCGTAGACCTTGATTTTTTTAATGGTCGTAGAGATTTCGATGTATTGTCATTTGCAAAGCATCTTGCTGGTAAAAAGTTATTTCTAGCCAAGTACCATCATGAATTACTCCCGCATATAAATGAACGGGATTACGGCCGTCTGATAAATGTAGACTTTCATAGCGACGTTTGCGGTGAGACTCCTTATCCATTGAATGAGGGTAACTGGGTAAACTATGTTACGTGGAAGAGAGGAGGCTGGTATACCTGGAGATACCCGTGTCGAAAGCTAACACTCGATAATTACTGTCACGAGAAGATCGATCCATTTACTGAAGGTGGTAGTGGCTGGGGAAGGATAAACAAGTACTGTGGTTGCGACCTTTATTGGCCGGGAGTGGAGCGTGTGGGTATTTGCTTGTCGCCTGATTGGGTGCAACGTCGAAAGATTCTGTATGACTTTATGGACATGATTAAGATGCCCCAGGAGTGGTTGGAATGAGCAGTAAAGCCTGGAGAGATGCCCATAAAGAGGAGCAGAAAGCCTGCGGCAGGGCCTATATGAAAGTCTACAGAGAAGCAAATAAAGAGAAAATCCAAGCCCGCCAGAAAGCCTACAGAGACGAGCATAAAGAGAAAAACAAAGCCTCCCAGAAAGCCTACAGAGATGCCAATAAGGAAGGGCGGAAAACCTACAATTTAAAGCGAAGGTATAATTTAACTCCTGCCGATTACGATACTCTGTTGTTGAATCAGGGCGGCCTATGTAAAATTTGCGGACGAGAATGCAAGTTGCATACAGACCATGAGCACAGCATAGGATATGTGCGCGGATTATTGTGTCGTAGTTGTAACATTATGACAGGGAGATCCACCCCGAATAATCCAGAAATGTTGTGGCAAGCTATAACTTACCTCTTGGAATCCGAGTGGAAACAATTTTGTATTACTTCGAGTACACAATGTGACAGGGGCTGCAATGAGCAGTAAAGTTTACAGAGCGTCCCATAAAGAAGAATGCAAAGCCTCTGGCAAAGCTTATTACGAGGCTCATAAAGAAGAACGCAAAGCTTATTACGAGGCGCATAAAGAAGAACGCAAAGCCTCTGATAAAGCTTATTACGAGGCCCATAAAGAAGAACGCAAAGCCTACAAGAAAGCCTACAGGGAATCGCATAAAGAAGAACGCAAAGCCTCTGGCAAAGCTTATTACGAGGCTCATAAAGAAGAACGCAAAGCTTATTACGAGGCGCATAAAGAAGAACGCAAAGAAGAACGCAAAGCTTCTGGTAAAGCCTACAGGGAATCGCATAGAGAAGAACGCAAAGCTTCTGGTAAAGTCTATAGAGACGCCCATAAAGAGGAAGCCAAAGCCTATTCTAAAGCCCATTATGAAGCCCATAAAGCATCGGGGAGGCGCAATCATCTAAAGAGAAAATATAATTTAACCCCAGAAGAGTACGACACTCTGTGGTTGAACCAGGATGGTCAGTGTAAAATTTGTGGCCGCGAATGCAAGTTGGATGTGGACCACGACCACAAGACTAATTATACACGGGGATTACTTTGTCATCATTGTAATACAAACGTGCTGGGACATGCACACGATGATATAGAACTCTTGGTGAAGGGTGCCAACTACCTACTGAAAGCAGGATGGGAATATGCAACACGCTGAACTACTAAATGCGGCGACACTAGCAATACTGGCCGTCTATGCTGATAGGTCTGTTGGTTTTGATGTGTCCCGACGTTCGTTGCTAGAACTAGAGAATCTAGCATTTGAATTAGTTACAAATATTGAAATTATGCACTTGACAACCAACAATACTGTGGTATAGTTTAGATGTGGGCGGATTGGTGTAACGGTAGCATACTGATAGCGTGACGCTCTGAGATACGGGTCCGAGTCCCGTATCCGCCCCTAATGCCTTCGTGGTTGAAATTATTTACTTGACAACCGACGATATTGTGGTATAGTTTAAATATGACCGGGTAGACCAACGGTAGAGTCAAGGGATTTAAAATCCCTCTAGTGTGGGTTCGAGTCCCACCCTGGTTACTTACAAAAGGTTTGTAATATGAACAGAATAAGACTGACTAAGGCTGGTGTGTTTGTTGCCTTTCTGAATGGTGGCAAAGAAATTGAAATTGGTGCGCAGTTTTTCGCCACCCACACTGGCCGTAAGTGTCTCACCGAATCTCCCGAACGAGTTAATGACTACTATTTTGAGTTGGATTTTCCAAATGAACTTGGAATACCGCCAACTATTGCATTGGGCGTGTGTTCTGATACTGTTGGGTCATACCTATGGACGGTACTCGACCAGAAGGAGCAGGATTTCCAGGCAGTAAAACTTACGGGCCATAATCGGATCGCGTATACCATCGGTGTAGATGACTGGCAGACAAGCTAATGTTTGTTTTTGAACCCGTGCATTTTGAAACAATTTGTAGCCATTTGCGACGGGGTACGAGAGTCTATTTTGACTACCACGACGCCTACTGGAATCAGGAACGTCAGTGTGGTAGTTTCCATGCTCGTTTTCCAACTGAGAATCCGATGTTTCAGCGATATTATTATGGGTGGGAAAATTTCGTCAAGGTACTAAAGAGTTCCATTTGCAACAACGGTTACCGTGTATAGCTCATTTTTATTTTCATCCGGCCGGTGCGAGATCGAGGTCGGCGTGACGTTTGATTATATCCCAAGCGACGATCCACTAGGTCCAGAGATTGATCTATTGCACTGCGAAGTCTTTGGTTTGATTACGCCATCTGGACTGGTCATCACGCGTGACTGGTTGAAGTCGCGTGGTTACTATGACTGGCTGGCTAGCTACACTCTTGGCAGGTTGCGTGATAGATTGTATGATCCATTTAGTCGAGTTACATGTGCATTATTGAGGAATCTATGATACTGAGTCCATTCCACTTGATTGTTGTTGCGATGGTTGCTTTGTTGCTATTTGGTAATAGGTTGCCGTCGGTTATGAAATCGCTAGGGGAAGGTATCAAGGAGTTCAAGAAAGTTTTTGAAGACAAATGACACCGCTACTAGAAGCACTTGAAAATGGAAAAGTTTTATGCCGCCGCTATGCCGAGCATGAGGATGAAACCGTGCAAATGGAATGGACTCAAACAGGCTACAGGCGATATATTCGTGACGGGTGGTGTAGTAGGGTAGGTAGCATTGATGATTTACTCAATGAAATTTACGTCACACCGGAACTATGGGAAATCGTTACATGACACAAGTATTATTCCGCGAGTCACTAGCTGAAGACGGGGAAGCAGCGATTTGTGCCGAGTATTTCAACGTTGTTACGAGACGCCGTGATCTGCAACCTAATTTGGTGATTGGTCGGTATTCGGTACTTCCTTACTATAGGGAACTCGAAGACGATATTGATGGTAAACTAATCAACTCGTACGCGCAGCACCGTTGGATTGCAAACTTTGACTACTACGACGCTGTGCGGCCATATACGCCAGAAACGTGGGACGAAAGTAATTTCTACTCATGCAACCATCCAGGTCCATTTGTTGTAAAAGGCAAAACAAACTCGAAGAAATTCCATTGGAATGAAACGATGTTTGCCACCGACAAGCGGGCGGCCATGCATGTTGCTTGCAAGTTACATGAGGACATGTATCTTGGTGACCAGGGTGTTATTTTCCGAAAATATTGTCCGCTACGGACCTATGAAACTGGCTTGTATGGATTGCCATTTGCAAACGAGTGGCGTGTCTTTTGCTATAGGGAAAATATTCTCTCGCGTGGTTACTATTGGTCGTGCGCCTCCGATGACGCGAAGGCTATGGCGACCTGGGGCGGTGAGAGTCTGGTAAAGACTCTCATGCCTATCGTAAGTAAGCATGTGAATTTCTATGTTCTTGATGTTGCAGAGACGATCGATGGAGATTGGATACTGATTGAGATCAACGACGGTCAAATGTCCGGTCTCAGCGAGAATGATCCAAATATACTATACTCTAATCTTGCGAGGTATGTATGATTGATCGCTATGAACATTTCGCCACGGAGTCTCGCTATTTTGAGGATCTGGCCAGAGAATATGGCCGATTGTACCTTTCGATGGATGGTACTGGTGACGGTATGGACATTGAGGAGGTCTGCTTTGAAGAAACATCCGTGGATCTACTGTGGAAGTGGTATGGCAACTACGGGGCTTATGACACTGGAAACATCCATGTTTTAAGCACGATACTTTGTAACCGAGATTTATGGGTTGACCATATTCAAGCTGAGATTGATGCGAAGCATCTAAAAGCGAGTCAAACTAAACAGGCTGAACTCGACCGACTGAGGTGCCAGAAGATTGAAGCTGCGAAGAAATTACTTCAAGACGAGGGGCTCGCTTGACAAAGTCCAAAACTGTGTTATGATTAAGATGTCGCCATAGAATAGAGGTTAGTTTCTCGGGCCTTCAACCCGACGAAGAGATTTAGATCTACCACCCTTATAGAACCACCCTATCATGCTAACTGTTCGTGCCTTAAAGAATCTAATCGAGAACCTCGATGACGACACTGTGGTACTTTTGTCGGACCTGGACGGTGATTATCGTAGTCCATCCGCAACCGTAACAACCTTAACAACCGAGGCCGTGCGCAAATGGGGAATGACCTACTTGAATCCATGCCTGCCACCACTGGTAATTCGTTAGCTGAACTCAAACTGGCAATGTATACGGCCGGGTACTCGTTGTTTGCTATTCACTCGGACCCCATGATTGCCCATGCGTGTGTACTCCGAGTCTACCAGAACGTCTACAAAGGTGCGAAACCAGCATTTTGGACGGTCCTAGACGAACTCGACCTGGGTGGTAGTTATGCTACTACAGTAGTGCATAAACTTAACACCAGCAAGTTTCCACTGGGAATTTACTTGACATTCGCTTAACATAGGGTATACTTTAAGTATGGAAGAAATTACAAGGGTCGAAATCAATAGACTTACTGCCTTGATCCCTTTCGCACTTGGATCTGGTGAAGGTGCTTTAATTGGTTCCATTTTAATCACAAACGAGTTGCGAAAACTCAATGAAACTTTGAAGAGGTTAGTTGATGAAACTGCATTGGGTTGAATGTATTGTCTGTACCAAGCCAGTCCCTAAGCCGCGTATTCAAAAGTGGCGGTGGTCGAAGATTTACGACAGCGGTGTCATCCAGTTTTGGGTATGCGAAAACGAACTCCACGAACAGTTTGTTCAGGAAGCAAAAATTGCCTTTGGTAAGTCGCTCGAACAAATTGTTCGCCTTGGCTCTAAATCAGAGGTACTATACCCATGAATGAACAGATTGCTTTAGTACAAGCGGCCGTAGCCAGGGCTACAACCTACGCACTTGGAATGCAAGCCGAGAATCAATATTGTCAATCATGCGGGAGCCTCCAAAGTATCGAATGGTAGATTTTGAGAATCTGGTCGAATATGAAATTAACTTTGATTCTGTCCGCAGAACTCTTTGGGGAAATTAGCGCCTTATACGGCGCCTTATACGGCGCCTTATACGGCGCCTAACCAGAATCAAAATTGTTACAATTTATTTATCCCTAACAGATTAGGAGTATTCTTACGTGCCCGCCGAACCTCATGCCTTGATTAGAGCCAACCACGCTTGCCGGGAGCAATTGCCAGCAAATGCAAATCTATTTTTCCCCTCGATCAATGGGACGCTGGTATCAATCAATAATTGTGAAGAATGTAGCAGCGGACGTGTTCGTATCTATTATTCTTACTCTAAACACCGTCGTCAACTCACTATCGACGGGGACACTTGGCTGGTAATTAGTTTCGACAACTTGACGGGGCACGACTCCAACAGTATTTTTCAACGGGCCAAATGTGCCTCTTCGCCATTTCGTGGATGGGGGACCGTGCCGCGTACAATCGAGGTCACGCCCCACACAACATCTGTATTAACGGCGCTGCATGGTGCTAACTTCTTTGGTTAGACCAACTTACCGGCCCAGATACCAAGAGCCTTAGAAGATCACACTTCTAAGGCTCTTTTTGTATACTGGCTGGATCTTCGCGATGTCGAACAGTATCCTAAGCGATACTCGTCCAAAATTAACACCCCGACAGCACAGGACGGGGCTAGAAAATTATCGCCAGCGATTAGCGGGATCTAAATTTTACCCCAGGGAAATATCCCAGGTAGTCACCAGGGAAATTCCAGAAAAATTCCATTGGGGAGTTTTTAAGGTCGCAATGATAGGCCGTTAATCGCTCGGATCCCTTTGTATTATTAGACGGGGTCCGAGTGACTGTAGGATTTCTATTGATTGGCACGTCTATGTGTCGCCTAATCTCACCTGTTGCAATACTACCACACAACGCCACGTTGTCAAATCACTACATACTTATGGGGTTACAGTTTTAACGAGTTTGTTAGTTGTCGGGGTCAATACACGCGGGCGCGTACGCATGTAGTATGTTGCCTTAATTTTGATTTGACTTTTCTTTTCGGGAAGGTATGTTTGTGGTATGAAAACCTTCCGATCCGCCTACGACTTTTACAAACTACCCGAACAAAAACGTATCGAGTTGATCGGTCACGTATTCAAAGAGGGTGAAGCCGGTGCAATCTACTTCCCAATTCTCCTATCGGGTGGAGAATTCAACTACGGTGTCCAACAGGGTTTGATACGGGTTTCACAGTTGTTGCACACTGGCACCAATGGGGATTGGTTCCGAGTTTCAGCTTTTTCCCCAGACGATTTGGATAGAGACTTGGATTTTGACAACCCACCTTATTGGCTTCATAGGGCCGTGGTTAAGTATGTTGAACAGATGAATAAACGTGGTCGCACATACTGCGATTTTTTGGCAGAGATACAGGCGCATTTTGGACTGGGTGAAAGAACGTCCTAGATTTTACTTGACAACCTGAAAATTGGACGTATGTTTGTGGTATGAAGAAACAAAGAGAACTAACCCGGCAACTACTTGGCGCAAGAAACGCGTACCAGAAACTGCAAGATGGATGGTCAATGGACCTACAGGCGTCCGTGCAAGCCGAGTACGACGCATTAGATTTACAAGGCTCCCCACCGAATAGACCACTGACAAGCAAGTCAATGCGGTTCACACCCGGAATGTACACTTTGTCGCCGGTTGCATAACGCATTTTATTCCGATCCTCCGTGTGGAAAATAACTTGACAACTTGAAAATTGGAGGTATGCTTGTAGTATGAACATGGAGCACGTACAATGATAATCCGACCAACAGATATCCACTATGATATCAATCGGGCCCGTATGAGCGCAATTACAATTGCCCGAGACTTGGGGGTTGAATGCGACTGCCGACTGTCCACGATGTGGCGTGTTGATATCGATGGGAATGAACTCACAACTTTTTTGGAAATGTGCCGTGAGGAGGCTGAAAATGGGGCTTGAAACTACACTTGTCGTCTATGATGCAAGCGATGAGGTTCTAATTACTACCTTAGAAAATGAAGCCAATTTTCTAACGGAGTGGTTTAACTACGCGGGGCGTAATATATGCGATTACGAACGGAGTGAGAAATCCAACGTGATACAAATTCTCCCCACTTGTCACGTTTTTGAGGGTTGAATAACTGATGATCAGTACCAAAAAGGTGCTTTCGGAATATGGGGAATGCCCGTTCATGCTTGACCGGATACAACATTTGCAAGATTTATCGGGGTTGTGTGTCGTAATCAGGCGTATACGTCGCCAGTGCAACTTATTCCAATTCTTTTCACAGGGCCGGATAGTCTTTGCAACCCATACCTATCCTAAAGCAAAGGCGTTCGCCTTTGGCGTAAGGTATGGAAGTCGCTTGACAACAAGAATTTCTGTGGTATGATTGAAGTGACGGGCTAGGATAGGTATCGCACGCCTAGAAAACTAAGAGCCAGGGTCAGGATGTTAGCGCATCATCCCCTTGCCAGGCATTTCTGGAAAACAGAATTCAGGTAGAAACTAGACGTGACATGGGGTTCGACTCCCCTCTGGTCCGCTTTGGAGAAAACAATGCTAACTATTGATCTTGGTACACAATTTCCGACCGATTGCGGTTTAATTCTTTCCGAAGGTTATAGGAAAAGTAAAGAGTTTCGGATAGATACCCCCGCGTGGCAGCTATGCGCAGACATGATTAAGTATATTAGACACGGTAGGCCGTGGGAATGGTATCCTATAATCGTGTGCCGGACTGATCCAGGCTATCAAGAGTTGATCGAACTATTAGCCACGGATACCCGTGAGCAGGAAATAACTTGACAAACTAAAATTCTGTGGTATAGTTGAAATGAAGCCGGAGAGTGGGACATCTAAACAACCCGCCACGGCCGTCTAAGTCACCAGCAAGTTTTGGTGTAGCTGGTGCCAAGTAAACACCCGGTGGCGGGGATTGTTGGCTTGATTTTATGGCAAGGTCGAAAGGCGCGGAGATTAAACCAACCTAGTGCCAAGTAGAGAGCCACCACCCCTAGGGGATTTGTATGGACACACTTATTGTACTTGCTATTGTTTTAGCAATTGTATGGGTATGGCAATTTATCAAGATTGTTGACTCCCCAGCCGACCCTAGGGCTGAAGCTGAGTTTTGGAAAATTTGTTTTTTCACGGAGTATTGGAATGGACCCTCTGACAAGAGCTAATATACTGGCAACCGAACAGACTTTTCTGCCTGTAGTGGAAAAAATGATTAAGTTTGCCTCGCCCGATAAGCGAGACAATGCCGTCCGACTACTGGCTAAGTTGGACCAATCCATTGCAGAAAATCGAGGTATACTCGGATGCCGAATCTAGAACCCGTCCTGCGAGATTTGCGGATGGCACGCTGGGATTTAGAAGCAGCCAGTTGTTCGGCGTCCCAACTTGGCGCAGATAACATTGCAGCCTGTCTGGATGCAATGCGTGGTTCAATTCTTAGAATGATGGAGGGGCTTGAAAAATGTGGTTCTCACTTATCAACGGAAGTACACCCGAACAAGGCGTCACAGTTGATGTTGCCAACTGCCCCGAAGACTTAAACTATTCCAGACTCAAGCATTGTAAGATTTGGAGTGTTTGGGTATTCTGGGATACAGGTAAAGCCAGAGTAGCCTATGTGGATTGGTCTGGTGGTAGTTGCTATCGCTTTGTATACGACCGTGAGCGATGTTGTATCTGGCAACACAAGCATATCCTACCAATGGTCCGAAGTACGCTGTTTTATAATCACATGTTTAGCCGTTATCTTGCACCATCGACGGTTGTGGAATTGTCAGTTTGCCCCGAGGAAGTATGAGCAAGTTTGTTGTTTGTCGCAGTTTTGACGATTATTCCTGGCAGAACGAGTTTACCGATGTGGAGGTAGCGACCCGGTATTACAATGAACGGCTGACAGAATACGGCCTGCGGTATTTGTCCTTGTCGGACGACAACGGTATTTTACTCAAAACAGACTTAACACCACCAAAGCGTAAACATGCGTGACATTGAACAGTTGTTAGCCGAACTCGATCCAGATGAGGTTTGTGAATTTGCTGAGGATTATTGTGACTATCGGGGTCACAATCCGACAGCCGTGGTACGCGAGTGGGCGGAATCACATTTTGAGGTACTACAAAGCTATGCACTATAGGTCAAAGTTATTCAGTCTGATCGGCCGAGAGGTTGTTCTTAATGACCCCTACCATCGATATGACCAAGTTTTTACGCACGCGGTAATCAAGGGTAAACTACCGCACCGTATGCGTTTTGGATTGCAATTTCCAGGGTTTCATAGCTTGGCGTGGTTCGACCGATCTGAGTTTAGGTTGCCACCGCTGCCACCGCAACAGCGACAACCCGACTGGGTTTTAGACGAGTATGATGGCTTTGTCTACGCTGGCATCGTAGGCTTTTAAGGAGACATGATGATTTATCTGATTACAACGGGGAGTACACCGCATACCGATGACTTAATTCTCGACAATTATGCAACAAACGAGCAAGAGATTATCGGTATAATCACTGCGTATATCGCTGATAGGTTCGGCCGGGATCGGGTGCCTAGAAAGACACATGTGTCGGTCAATCTGGCAGACTTGACTGCCGACTATTATGACGGCTATGATGGCTATATTATGTCATTCACAATCTTTGCAATCCCCAGAATAAATTTGACAACCTGAAAACTGGAGGTATGCTTGTTGTATGACCGCCAGACAACTAATACGAAATTTGATGACCTTAGAGGACATTGACTCCGAGATCCCTTGCAGTGTTATTGCTCGTGACATATTCGGAGGGGTAGAATCTCGGTCAAAAGATGGGGAGTATAGATGCTACCTGTCCTTGACAAACAAGTTAATAGTGGAGAAACAACGAGATGTCTAATATAAAAAGCTAGTGCGAGTTGCTTGTGCCTGTAAGGCTGGCTACTGTGCCTATGCCTAGGCTTGCATCCCCTATAACCTAACCCCAGGCATAAGTCTGGATAGTCGGAGTAGTAATTGCAAGTACATCATAGGGCCGGAGATAGAGAATGCGGCAACACGTCGGATATTCTAGATGTCAGACGTTATAAACAGTGGGATGTATATACTTAGAAATTAACTGGCACGATTCTAAAATGGTCGGGGACTCATTCCACCCGGCCATTTTTATTTGACTTACTGGGTTTATATGGTAGGATATCAATATGCCAATTTGCTGGGACTGTAATAACGAAAATAACTCGACAACGGACATACTATGCCCCGAGTGTCTACATAGGCGGGGTATGTGTCGGTGTTGTTTAGAGGTGCATCCCGCCGATCTATTGATCGATGGGGTATGTCCTACATGTTTTAATCGACTGTATGAGCATTGTCAAGATTGTGGGAGACTTCTGACACTTGGAAGCGGGCGAGAGGGTCAATGCCAACGATGCTTTAGTCGCACACACAGAACTTGTGACCAGTGCCAAATTGCCGTCACCCTGGACAATTCTTTTCGTTCGCCGAATAACGAAAATCTTTGCTCTACATGTTTTCACGAACAGTGTGGAATTTGCGGCAACTGTGGTGATACATTTTGGCAGTGCGATATGCACGATACAAGCCACGGACTCCGATGCCCGGAGTGCGACCCCGAGGGCAATGAATGGGAATCAATACCATTTGAGGTGGCGGGGCCCCACTATGACGTAATTGGGTCCAGCCGTCGCTATGGCATAGAATTAGAGACACACAACTGCCGGGGTCATCGTACCTTGTTCGGAAATACCTTGTGGGAGTGTAAATCTGATTGCTCTATCGAGGGCAAGGAATTTGTTTCACCCATCCTATACGGGGATGAGGGTCTTAGTGAAATCGAGAATTTCTGCGCCATCGCAGAATCAAAACGGTGGACTACCAACCACTACTGTGGCTACCATGCCCACTTCGATGCCTCCCGAGAAAGTTGGGATTCATTGCGAAGTATTGCGTATGCGTATGGAAAGCTGTACCACTTGTGGTGTCGCTTAGTGCCGGAAGACCGGGCGACTAATCCATACTGTGGACAACCGGCCTATGATCTGTCTGACATTATTGGAATTAACAATCTGACCGATTGGGAGTATTTTGTCGGAGCTAGGGATAGATTTGAATTTGTCAACTGGAGGGCGTATCTCGTTCATGGTAGCATTGAAGTCCGGTCACACGGCGGCAGTCTTGATCCCGTTGTAATTTGTAACTGGATTAAGGTTCATGCACGTTTTATCGACCGTGTTAGCGCAATGGACATTTTTGAGATCAATGAAAAATTTGGCCGGAATATAACCTCCCAGTTTAAGGCACTAACTGATTTTGTGGGCGAGGATTTGGGGGATTACTACGCCGCTAAGGCCGAGTCCTATGAGACCCCAGTTAGGGCACGTGAAGTAACTCATTTGGAGGGTACATTCTAATGACCGCGCTGAAGTATGAACGTAGTATTGTTGATAGCAGCGTAAACTCTGAGGAAGAGGCGAGGGGGCTCTTGATTGAATCACACCAGCGATTGCGGGCGTATCTACAATATCGGTTGGCTTTGGAACGTGGTTTACCACGATGGAAGCGGTGCATAGCAAAATTGCTCGGATTGATTTGACAACCTAGTGATAAGTTGTATAATCTAAGTATGGACGACAATCACGATAACACTGAATTTGAAGCATGGTGGGGCGAACTATCAAAGAAGTCCCCCTGGATGGTGCTAGACCCCGCAATCAAGTCCATTGCCTATGATGCATGGTGGGATGGCTGGGATGCAGGATATTCCGATCCAAAATATTTTGATTAACTTGACAACATGTAAATATGTTGTATAGTTAATAGTGTGAGGGGTGATTAAGAGCCGTCACCCACAAAAACTCACGGGACAGTTTAAGTCCAATAGTCAGGCTTGTAAAGTGAGGGTACTACTTTGTGTGGACTTTTTGGCGCAATTGGTTTTAATTGGAGCGAAGGTGTTATTCGTGCTTTGGCTTGGGCTAACCAGGAGCGTGGCACGGATTCTACCGGCTTCTTCGATTCGTCGGGTAAGATGATTAAATGTGCCGAGACGGCAAGCGATGCTCTCGCCAAAGTGAATATCTCCACATGGTTGGACGCCTCCTGCCACGGTTCTATCAAGCATGATGCTAGCTGGTTTATCGCCGGGCATACGCGGCTTGCCACCCGTGGCAAGGTCAATCGCCAAAACTCCCACCCATTTCGTTATGGTCGGATTATTGGGTCACACAATGGCATGATTGACGCACCCAAGGGGTACGTTGTGGACTCACAACACTTGTTTGATTCCCTGCATAAGGCGAATGGGGATTATAACGCGGCCTGGGTTGACATCACGGGATACTGGGCGGTGACGTGGTTTGACGACCATGCGTTCTATCTACAGGTCCATAACGGGGATTTAACGCTGGCCCAACGGGACGGGGTTTACTACTATTCTTCGGCTTGGTCGCATCTTGCTAGTTGCATCGGGCCGGTAGAGGAGTCTATTACCCTGGCAGAGGGGCAAACGCTGCGTTTCGCCCTTGAAGACGGTGTAGTCACCCTTTCCGACGTTGAAAAGTTTGTTTCTTCCGCCCCCGATTACTGGGTCCGCAAGTATGGTTGTAGCAATGCTCACGACTATACTACGACCTCCAGCTACCCCCGTCACGGGTCATCGAATAAGGGTACTTGGACTGAATCCAACGATAAGCCAGAGACAGGCATCCGCGAATACGATAAGGAATGGCGGGATGCGTGGTCGGAATACGCTACTGAAAGTGAACACTCTAGCTGTTAGGAGATTTTATGCCCTCAACAACTGCCCTACCAACTGCAACTAGCTTTCGTTGCACGAATTGTCGCACGCTCTGCATGGAAGTCCCTCATAGGCAAGGATGCGAGAATTTTTGTACCGATTGCTTCAGGCGATTATTTTTTGAGTGTCACAACTGCCACCAGATGGATTGGCGGTCTCATCGTTGCCTTATTGAAGTTGTCGGCGGACCTCGTGAGGTTTGTCGTAACTGCCACACTGAGTACAGCACTTGGGTGGTCGGGGACTTTGAATCGAACGGAGACTGCGAGAAAGTTGGTAGCAGTCGAAAGTTCGGGCTGGAATTGGAAACCAGTGAGTGTCCCGATTACATGAGTCTGCGGGGTCAAACCGTCTGGGGTGCAAAAACTGATTGTTCCGTTGGTGGTATGGAGTTCACGTCTCCGATTCTTCAGGGGGATGATGGTCTGGCGTCGGTGCAAGAGTTCTGCGCTGAAGCACGTCGAATGAACTTCGAGGTGGATTCTGATTGTGGGATGCACCTGCATATTGACATGCGAGGGGAGAGCGACACGGCCTTGAAATCGGTGGCGTATGCCTACCTCAAGACTGACGCGGTTTGGAGGTTGCTCGTTGATTCCTTTCGGGCTAATGATTGTTCCTATTGTCGCCGACCCCAGTATAATCGGACCCAACTTGAAGAGGTCGATTGCTTTTCAGACTTTTGCTATGAGCAGGACCGCTATATAGCTATGAACATCGCGGCGTACACGAAGTTTCACACCTATGAGAGCCGACTTTATCAGGGTACTTTGGATGCCACGGAAATTTGCAATTGGGTCAAGGCTCATTTGCGATTTACGGACTGGGCGAAAAACAAGACGTTTGATGAAATTGACGACGCTTTTCGAGGTTCGTCAGCATCAAAATGGGAATCCCTGAAAGCTATTTTTGGCGACATCGACTTGAATCGCTATTATGGCCGAATCCGACGGGGGCACGTTGCCGCCGCTAGTGCGTGAAAACCAAAAGTACCCCGCTTCGGCGGGGTTTCTTTTTGCGCCTAGTGTATCAATTGTCGGGGTCAACATCTGGCGTAGGGGCTTGACCCCGATAAACCTAATCGTTAGTAGCGGAATAAAATCAGTTTGACAACCACGCAAACTATGGTAGTCTTCAGGTAGAACACAACAAACAGGGGTTTAGTATGAAGACCCGATACGATTTGATTGCAGAAATGACATCGGTCGCCAGTGCGTGTTATAATCACTACTCAGACGAGCCGCTATCCGATCCTGTACGGGCAAAAATCACGCAAGCACTTAGCGAGTATTTGCCTACTGGCTCATTCATGCAACAGTGGAGTGATGATTATGATTCGTATCAAAAACGACTTGAGGAGAATCCATCAGAGTGGAATGAGTGGTAATTCTACTTGACAGATTAACAATTTGTGGTATGATTGCAATATGAAAGTTTCACCCCCATTTTTTATGTTGGTTCAGGAAGATGACATACTCGACGTATGCCAAGACCCCAACTTCCTGATGTGGTGCTGTATCGAGGATAACAAGGACTTCCATGTAGCGGTCGGTGTAATCAACGAAGAGGGTCGGCGCGAGGTTGTGGGGACATGTGCCGACTTCAGAGCTATGGAAGGCGGGTTGGTGTATTATATCACTTCCGAAATGGATGGCTACCATCGCATGATCGGAAAAACTGGCGCTGGTGATTTGATCCGTAATCGTGTGTGTACTTTGTATGGCAAGGGGTCGCTGTCCGATCCCTGTAATTTTCAGTGTGTCCATCTTTGGGAGGGGAAATAATGCCGCAGTGTGAACAGTGCCGCAATCAACCAGACGATTTATACCCCAATCCGTGGGGGGCGCTTATTTGTAGCACGTGTTTTCAAGCTAGGTATATCCACTGCGTTGATTGTGGCGCCGCTGGATACCGGGGTGAATACGATGGCCTACGGTGTACCTCTTGCTACCACCGACTAGCGTACTGGCATCCACGGGAATTCCCCTTTGCCACCACGACGAAAAAAACAACCACCGCCCGATGTTTTGGGATTGAATTGGAAACATCCAGTTGTCCCGAGCATATCAGTTTGCGGGGGAAGACTTATTTCGGGGTAAAAGAGGACGGCTCCATTGACGGCCTTGAATTTTATTCCCCGATTCTTCGCGGAGACAAGGGGCTCGCCGAAGTAAGGAAATTTTGTAGGCTGGCAAAAAAGAATGATTTTAAGGTAAATGAAGATTGTGGCTTTCATCTGCATATCGATATGCGGGACACTACCGAGAAACAACGCCGTAGTATCGCCTATGCGTATCGGTTGACGTTTGATATGTGGCAACAGTTGGTGGCCGAGGAACGATGGGAAAACTGCTTTTGCCAAGAGCCTGAGTATACCGCCGAGGACATCAAGAGGGTGGACGATTTTAATCATTTTGCACGGAACCAGGATCGATACGAATTTGTAAACATCCGCGCCCTGCATACCCACTCGACTTACGAATTGCGTGGCTATCAAGGCACACTGGATTCCCGAGAGATTTGTAATTGGATCAAGGCCCACTTGCGATTTGTGGAAGCGGTCAAGGATAAGACGCTGGAGGAACTTGACGGTATGTTCAAGCGTCGGCCTAAGAAAGCTATTCGCAAAATTCTTGGGGCGGCGCTGAGCAATTACTATTCCAAACAGTGGCGGAAAAATTCCGACTTGATTTTTGCTTGAAATGGGGTATGATATTAGTATGAACACTTTAGGATACTTGACGCCAGAACAGTTTGAGGTGTTCGAGAGTCTGGCAAAGAACTATTTCGAGGGGGTGACATTAACCCTAGAATACGGTGGTGTTGTTCAACTTAGCTTGGACGATATCAGCATGTATGACTTTGTGGCTTGGTTTTTTGATGGTTTCAAACAAGGACTCGATTATGAAGTACGCAATCCGAGTTAGTAGACTTCCACCCGCCGTTATCTATGCGACCGTCCATCGAAGTATCAATGAGGTACTGACGGCCCTGGAAGTGGAGGATACTGGTAGCCCATTCCAAACCTGTTGCAACATTGTCCATTGGCTACGTAGTGACATCCTTTGCGATAAGGTCCAGCTAGTGGAAGACACCAGCATCGTGTTTACCGATAAGCGGGACGCCGATGTTTTGATTGTCAAGACTGACAAGGGGTTTGAAGTAGTATGAACGACAAACTTTTTAGGGACGCGCAACAGGCGCTTAGTGCATTGTATTCAGATGCATCCGTGCCAGTTGAAACCACCGCTGAAAAACTCACAATCATCCGTGATAATATCGAAATGATGATTGACGCTTTGAAAATCGATGAGGACTAGTATACTTGGAGTCCTATAGCAACCATTCCATTAACTTTTCGGAGAATCTCAATGACGTACAATGATCTTGCCAATATGATACGTGACGGTATGACCGAAGAACAAAGGCAATCCGATGTAACGATTTGCACCCCCAATGATGAGTTTTATGCCTCCCGGCTACGATTCCAAGACATAGACGATGTACTCGACGCGGGGCATCCCTATCTTTGTTTGTAAACAGAAAGAGGCATTCACTTTGTTACTAAAATACTATTGGTCTCGATTGTGCTACTCATGGCGGGAATCAGTAAAGTACCTCCGATGGTGTCGGGTTAGCCCACTTGGATGCTTTATCGGGGTCTGGTTCTTTCTGGTCATGGGGTTGTGGCTTCTATGCTGGTCAACGGGGTTGTTTCTCGGATTGGTGTGTCTCTGGATTCTTAACTTGGGGGTACGAGCCTTTCACGAATATGAGTGGTAATATGAATCTCCAGCATGTATTGAATTTAGCATATCATGCGCATTCCAATCAATTCCGAAAATACGGGATGCTGCCATATATTTTTCACCCCATCGAGGTGACAAAAACACTCTGGCAATGGGGTATTCGAGACGAGTATATTTTGGCGGCGGCATTGCTTCACGACACCCTTGAAGACACAAACATCAGTGCGGAAGCAATTCAGCATGTTGCTGGAAGTCACGTTCTCAGTATAGTCAACGAATTGACGTTTAAGGGGACCAGCGAAGAGAAGGGGGCATACCTAGCTGGGTTTGCCACCGCGTCCATTGACGCCTTGCTAATCAAGGTTGCTGATCGAATTTGCAACACGCGTGATTTTCTCCCAGACAACTACGCGGGAATCTATTTCAACAAGGCAGGTTGTCTCTGGATTACACTTGGACATCGCCGGAGTGAAATTAAGCCGGATGCGTACAAAGCTATCTGGGCAGGTATCGAAACCATAAATATCAGCTTGACAACTTGAGAATCCGAGGTATGATTACAATATGAAATACGCCCTTGATTTGAGACCGTAGGGAACTAATATGACCCACAACTATGTGATTATCACTCCATGCGTGACGATTTGTATCGACGATTGGCCCGCTTTTCATCCCTACGAGATGCCTGCAATGCTTCGGGAGTGGGAGGGAAGCACTAGTCTAGGGTTTGTTCGATCCCATCGAGCGTGTTCAGGCATTGAAAGCCTTAACGATCCACGGTACATCGAACTGCTTGCCCCAGGGGTGGCAGAATTAAGTACGGGAGAAAACATTTACGCTTGGGGCGACCATATCTATCGGTATGAATTGGATTATGGTTATATACAACTTAAATAGGATAAACCATGACGCTGTTTAATGACATTGGACAACTTACACATCAGCCCACGCTCGACCTTTCGGAGCAGTGGGAGCGTAAACTGGGTGATTACTTCCGCAGCCTATTGTGTCAAGGGTGTACAATGACAGAAATCCGCGCACTGGGTAGCTATTTCAACGCCGAGATGGCAATCTGCGAACTAGTTTTATCAAAAAAGTGGGGCCTACCCCTTGACAATACCAGTCTTTAAGGTATACTAGTAGTATGGTAATACAACAGGATTGCTTCGCGGTTGTCATTAGCACGGGTCGATTAGTTCACGTTAAGCATAAGATTCCAGGTCTGACGATCTGGGTCACTACGTATGGGGAATACTACCCCTATGAGCTAAGGCGGGTGGGTCGTGACCTAGCATTACCCATCTTATTTGACCTGTTGGACACTGGCAGTGTCATCACTCGTGGCAAAGACAATCTTTGGAGGGCAGACGATTGTACATCGACACAATAACTTTCACCACCACCGAAAGCTACAGAGTCTTTGAACCGGGCGAACACGTTCGACCGCATTGTTTCGCATTGCCAGACGGGGTCTATGTTGTTGAACGCTGTGAACCCCCTACGTGCCCTGGTGATTCGTGTACCATTTTTCTGAATGGTCAAAAATATGGGTATGATTCACGGTATTTTCATCCGGTGTAGCGCGTGGGCGTGGTTCGACCCCACATTAAGGTAGGGCATACCAACCGGGTTCGAGCCCCGGCAACACCACTAGGGGTAATTCAATGACCACTTCATATCGTCAAGATTTATGCTGTAAGCATTCCTAGTCTTGGTACAACGATAATGTGGTAGAAGCTGTTTATCAGCATAGCCCCTCAGAGGGTGGCCAGTGGTGACTGGCTACCCTCTTTCTTTTTACTTGACAACCTAGAATACTGAGGTATAGTTACAATATGAAAGTAACAACTGAAGATGGATATGTCAAGGTGCATCGGGATTCAACCTTGATCTGCGCGGCCATTCTTCGGGATGGACGCTGCCATGATCTTACATTCATGGATGTCAAGTTCCAACAGGCTAACAAAACTAGGCAAGCCGCTTGTCGCTTGCTTCAGAAAGCAGGATTCTAATGGGAGATTTGACAACCGATAACACTAAATGATAAACACATTACTGGAAGCACTTGAAGATGGGAAAATCCTGAGCCGGAGGTATTCTGACGGCCGTGTCGAAACCCTACGTATGAAATGGACACATACAGGGCATAGACGGTACATTCGTGACGGGTGGGGTGTATGGTGGGAAGCCAATATCGATGATCTACTCAATGAGTTTTCTGCTAGCCCGGAAGTCTGGGAAGTGGAGTATGCGTCTAGCTAAGCTGGGAATTTTGGACCATTTTGATGGTCGCTGATTGCCTGAAGGGGAGGGTCAAAATGCAAGTTAGTGAATTATTGAAACTGTCTGACGCTGAAATTCTGAGGGGGTATACGGCACCTCCCGATAACCGTAGTTGTGTGGATTGCAACTGGTGTGTTGAATGCGATCAATGTAAGGCGTGTTCCAGCACCACATGTAGCGCACTTTGTCTACATTGTGGCTCCTGTAATGACTGTTACAAGTGTGAATACTGCAATGACTGTGACTTTTGTACCGATTGTGAGGATCTCGACCGGTGCCATCATTGCAGCGTTTGTGATGGTTGTAACGGTTGTAAACGTGGTATAGGTCTCTGTAATTGTAGCAGTTGCAATGACTGTGAACGGTGTTATGATTGTCATTCATGCAAGGATTGTAAACGATGCACTGCTTGTGATGACTGTGAACGATGTTATGATTGTATCAAGTGCTATGGTTGCGACGGTCTAATGCTGGCCAGCTATCAAATTGGAAATCGGCAGTACACGCCAGAGATTTATCGGGCCGCGCTGCGACTACTCTTTGATTAGTACACTGGAGCAAACAATCCCATAGAATACATGGGGCCTACCAAAAGGGAGAAATGATGTAGATTATTGTAGCGTTTGAACTACTTCTCGCCACGCCTACCCCGTCGTACACTTGAAAGTTGCCCAAGTTATTTGGAATGGTGGGTGATGGTAAATCAGTGACGTTAAGATTTATGTTCCGGCATCCGGCGAGAACAAATACACGTCAGAATAAATTCCCCAAAAATTCCATTGGGGAGTTTTTTAGGTCGCAATGATGGAGTTCAAAACGCCCTCTCTCGGCATATTTGATACAATCAGCCCCGTTAGGCCGCTAAGACGGTCTAATCGTTAAAGCTGATTTCTTTCCAACCTATACCTAGTATACCCCGCCTAATCAGTTTGTCAAGTCTTCTCGGAATAAATGGAATTGTCCACTTAACGGGGTTGCGCACAGAATATCAGTTATCGGGGTCAAAAATTGACGGGTTATACCACGCGACGTGCAAGGTGGTGACATCGATTAGATTGTATGGATTGTCGTGGTCAAAGTTAGTGCGATGAGGCGTGTTGTTTGTTGTTTGTGGATTGTCGGGGTCAGAGTTAGTGCGATGAGGCATGTTGTTTGTTGTTTGTGGATTGTCGGGGTCAACA
>Ga0315295_10000920_pt1 | contig 25119 bp, 21 predicted proteins | sample YL17G14_0_MG_FD_204453 | JGI IMG/M metagenome (GOLD analysis project Ga0315295, IMG submission 204453) | Sediment microbial communities from Yellowstone Lake, YNP, Wyoming, USA - YL17G14_0 | ecosystem: Environmental > Aquatic > Freshwater > Lake > Sediment | place: USA: Wyoming | collected... | reverse complement strand
GGGATCGTCCTCGATCTTGCGGCGCAGGTTCATGACGTGCGCGTCCACGGTGCGCTCGAGCACCTCGGAGTCCGGACCGAAGGCCGCCTCCACCAGCCTCTCGCGCGTGAAGGCACGCCCCGGCGCGCGTGCCAGGGCCAGCAGCAGGTCGAACTCGCGCGGGGTGAGCGCGACGGGCTCGCCGTGCCGGCGCGCCTCGTGCCGCTCGGCGTCGATCTCGAGCGACCCGAAGCGCAGCGGCATCCCGGCCGGCGGGACGCGCCGCAGGATGGCGCGCACGCGCGCCACCAGCTCGCGCGGGCTGAAGGGCTTGGTCAGGTAGTCGTCGGCGCCGAGCCCGAGACCGAGGATCTTGTCCTCCTCGGTCGAGCGCGCCGTCAGCATCAGGATCGGCACCTGCGACTCGGCCCGCAGGCGGCGACAGACCTCGAGACCGTCCACGCGGGGCAGCATGAGGTCGAGCACGATCAGGTCCGGCCGCGACTCGCGCGCCTCCGCCAGGGCCTGCTCACCGTTGTAGGCGGGGATGACCTCGAAGCCGGCGTGCTCGAGGTAGAGCCGGCAGTTCTCGACGATCTTCTTCTCATCGTCCACCACCAGGATGCGGCCTTCAGGCATCAGGCAGCCCTCCGGACTTCGTGGCCGGGACCGGTTCTGCGGCCCCCGCGAGCATCGGCATCCGTGATGAAGGACCCGTGAAGACCTGCCGGGGCGTCCCCACGGGCGGGAGCCCGAGTATCTCAGGACCCGCCGGCGCCGTCCCGCCTACGCCGCCTTCCTCCCGATGGCCACGAAGATGGACAGCGGCTTCACCGTGCCATCCGGGCCGCACGCATCGCAGGTCCCCTCCGCGCAGTCCACCTCCACCTCCGCCAGGCCGGCCTCCTCCAGCCACCGCCGGATGTCGGCGCGCTCGAAGCCCAGCCAGAGGTCGGCCATCTGCTCGCGATGCCACGTGTGGTCGTGGGTATCGAGGTCGGTGAGGCACAGCACGCCGCCCGGCTTGAGGACACGCGCCATTTCCCGGATGGCCGCGAGCGGCTCGGGTGCGTGGTGCAGGTACATGTTGGCGAACGCGGCATCCAGCGTGCCATCGGGCAGCGGCAGCCGGTCGCCGGGCGCTTCGCGCAGTTCGACGTTGGGGAAGGCCGCCAGGTTGCGGCGTGCCACTTCGAGCATCGCCGGGCTGGCGTCGAAGCCGTAGACCCTGGCGGCCCTAGGCGCCAGACCGGCAGCCACGAAGCCGGTTCCCGTGCCCACGTCGGCCACCGTCGCGCCGGGCGGCACCTGCGCCCGGGCGATCGCGGCGTCCCGCATGTGCTCGGTGAAGTAGCCGGCGCGGATCTCGTCCCACTGCCCGGCCACTCGGGCGAAATAGTCCTTCGCGTCCGTCACCGCGTCTCCCTCCTCGCGCGGCCGCATGAGATCGAGCGCGATCCGGCCGGACCCGGACCCATGGACTCCACGAGCATCGGCGAGCGCGATGAAGGATCCGTGAATGCCGGAGCCGCGCCGCCACCCGGCCCGCCGCCTCAGTCCTTGCGGGCCGGGCGGAGGGTACCGAGGAAGGACGCGTCCATCCAGTAGATGTCCATGCCGCCGTTGCGCGCCTGGCCCTCGTACACGCGCAGGGCCCGCAGCGTCAGGGGCTTCGCGGCGGCGGAGGGGAGGTCGCGCGCCTTGCTCGAGCCGAAGAAGAAGTACCTGCCGTCCGGCGAGACGTAGGGTGAGCCGGCGTTGCCACCCTGCATGGGAACGCGCTCGGCGAGGTCCACGCCCTCGCTCCAGGTGTCATCCTGGCCGCGGAAGAAGACCATGTAGCGCGGGCCGGGCTGCGGCAGGTCCGTGCGTCCGTCCACGCAGGCGATCAGGTACGACTCGTCGGGCGCGATGAAGGCGTTGTAGGGCGTGCCCTTGCCGTTCACCGCCGCGGGCAGCGTGTCGGGCGGCTGGTAGCGGCCCCCCACCAGCCGCGAGCGCACGATCACGACCTTGCCGCCGCGCTTCGCGTGCGTGTAGTAGAGCGTGCCGTCGCGCGTGAGCGAGGGGAAGAACTCGTTGTCCGTCGTGTTGACGGGCGCGCCGAGGTCGTAGGGCTCGCCCCAGGTGCCATCCGCCCTGCGGTCGGCCGCGAAGATGTTCTGGTTGGCCCAGCCCGGCCGCGTCTCCTCCCCCGCCGTCGGCCGCGTTGTCAGGAAGAGGATGCGCTTCCCGTCGGCCGACAGACACGGCTCGAAGTGGGAGTACTTCGAGTCGGACGCGAACGAGGCGACCTCCGGGTCTGTCCAATGGCCGTTCTCGAGCCGCGTCACCATGACCGTGACGACCTGCGGGGACATGACGCCGAAGTAGATCTCCCGGCCGTCCGGGGTGATCGCCACGTCGCGTTCGTTGCCTCCGGTGCTGACGAGTCCGGGTGCGAACACCACCGCCGAGTCCCCGGGAGGCTTCTGGCCGAGGTACGGCCCGCTCCAAGCCGCGAAGCTCCTGCCTCCCCGCACCACGGCCTCCACGTCGTCCTCCGCCTTCGAGAAGTGCATCTGCACGATGACCCACCTGCCCTGGCGCTTCTCGAGCACGCCCGTCCAGCGCACGTCGTCCCAGTTCGCCGGCCGCCCGTCCCAGGTGTTGTGGTCGGTCAGCAGGCACGAGTACCAGGCCACGTCGCCGGACTTCGAGAGGTGGATCCGCAGGTCCGTGAACTTCGAGCCCACGGCCTTGAACCTGGGATCCATGAAGAAGGACTCCGTCTCCTTCCGGAAGTTCTCGAAGCCCTCCATCGTGCCCTTCGAGTCCGGCTGGAAGAAGAAGAGGCTCGGGTCCCGGGCGAAGCAGGAGTAGGACGCCAGCGTGTCCTTGGTCATCGCCCACTCGATCGAGGTGCGGATGACCTTGCCGATCTTCGCCTTCTCGGCGTCCTCGCGCCGGGCCGGCGCGGAGAGGGCCGGGTCGGCCACGAGCAGGGCCAGCGAGAGGGTCACGGCCCGGAGTATCCGGCGGTGCATGGCGGCCTCCTGATGGAAGGAGCGCCGGCAGACGCCGCGCCCCTGGCTCAAGTCGCGGGGACCGCTGACGGCCCCGCCCCGGAGGGATGGGATTCCAGCCTAGCGCTGACGCGCGCCGGCGACGTGGGGCCTCGCACCGGCGCGGGAGCCGGAGCCCCGGACGCGCGGGTCCGGGGCACCTGCGCGGCGCCTACCGCCGCATCAGGGTCAGCAGGCCCGTCGTGAGCCAGGGCGCGTACGTGATCAGCAGCACGCCGAAGCCCAGGATGGCGAGGATGGGCAGCGCGGCGCGCGTGATCTCGAGCATGGGGCGCTTGAACCGGTAGGAGGCGAGGAACAGGTTGAGCCCCACCGGCGGCGTCAGGTAGCCCAGCTCGAGGTTGGCCACGAAGATGATGCCGAGGTGCACGGGGTTCACGCCGTAGGCGTGCGCGATGGGCACGATGAGCGGCACCACCACGACCGTGGCCGAGAAGATGTCCATCAGGCAGCCCACCACGAGCAGGAACAGGTTGAGGCCCAGCAGGAACATGGCGGTCGAGTGGACGTGCGCGCGGGTCCAGGCCACCAGGTGCGCCGGCACCTCGGCGTCCACCATGTAGGAGCTGAGGCCCATCGCCGCGCCCAGGATGACGAGCACGCCACCCACCAGCACCACGCTCTCGTTCAGCACGCGCGGCACGTCGCGGCGCAGCCCCAGGTCGCGGTGCACGAAGGTCTGCGTGAGGAAGGCGTAGAGCGCCGTGAGCGCCGCACCCTCGACCAGAGTGGCGAAGCCGCCGAAGATCGCGACCAGCACCATCACCGGCATGAGCAGCTCCCACTTGGCCTCGTTCATCGCCGCCAGCACCTCGCGCGCGGAGAAGCGCGTGCGCAGCGCCTCGCCGCGCATCCCCTCGCGGATGCCCCAGGCCATCACGAGGCCCAGCAGCAGGAAGCCGGGCACCAGCCCGCCGATGAACAGGTCCTCGATGGCGATCTGGGCCACGATGCCGTAGAGGATGATGGGCAGCGCGGGCGGGAACAGCAGGCCCAGCGAGCCGCAGCCGGTGAGCAGCCCGAGCGAGAAGCGCTCGCGGTACTTCTCCTCGGAGAGCGCCTTCAGCAGCAGCGCCCCCAGCGCCAGGATGGTCACGCCCGAGCCGCCGGTGAAGGCGGTGAAGAACGCGCACACCACCGCCACCACGACCGCCGTGCCGCCCGGCATCCAGCCGAGCAGGGCGCGGAAGACGCGCAGCAGGCGGCTCGAGGCGTGGCCCTCGGCGAGCAGGTAGCCCGCCAGCGTGAAGAGCGGGATCGCCGCCAGCGTGGGCGAGACCGCCAGCCGGTAGGTCTCGGCCGGCACCGCCGCGATGGGCACGGCGTCGCGCATGAAGAACACCAGCGCGATGCCGCCCAGCAGCACGAAGAGCGGGCCGCCGAGCACGGTGGCGAGGATCACCAGCAGCAGACCCGGCCAGAAGGACAGCCCCGCCAGCACCTCGGGCCGCTGCCCCAGCGCGAGCCCGGCCACGATGCCGAGCGCGGCGACCAGCCGCCCGGGCCAGCGCGGTGAGGCGAGCCACACCACGCGCAGCGCGATCAGCGCGAAGGCGAGCGGCAGCACCAGCTGCGCGATCCACACCGGCACGCCCAGCGCGATGTGTGAGCCCGCGCCGCGCTCCAGCAGGGCCATGTCCAGGCCGGCGCGTGCCAGCAGCGCGCTGACCGCCCCCGCGACCGCCGCCGCGAAGACCGCCGCCGCCGTGCGCAGCGGGCCCTCGGGGAGCATGGTGCCGGTCGCGAGCGCCAGCAGCCGGCCCTCGCGCGCGGCCAGCGCGGCGCCCAGGAACCCCACGACGAGCACCAGGTGCTGGACGAATGGGCCCGAGCCGGGCAGGCCGATCTTGAACAGCCCGCGCGAGGCGATCTCGACGAGCGGCAGCAGCACCATCAGCGCGAGGGCCACGCTGGTGACGCCCCGCTCGAGACGGCCGAAGACGCCTTTCAGCGCGCGCCTCCGCTCGTCCGGCGGAAGGCATCACGCTCGCGGCGCGCCATCTCGAGCACATCGGGCGGCACCTTCACGCCGCTCATGCCGCCGGCGAACTGCTCGGCCGTGCCGCGGAACTGCGCCATGTTCGCCGCGCTCACCGCCTGCACCTTGAGCCCCTTCTTCTTCATCTCCTCCACCGCGGTCGTGTCCTGGCGCGGCACCTCGACCTCGAGCTTGTGCTCGAAGCGCTCGCACGCCTCCAGGATCCTCCCGCGGTCGGGCTCGGAGATCCTCGCCCACGCCCGCTTGGTGATGATGAGCCCGCCCACCAGGGGTGCGAGCCCCACGCCCACCATGTTGGGGGTCATCCGGTACCACGACAGCGTGAGCCCGAGCAGCGGCGTGGTCGGATACGCGTCGATCATGCCGGTCTGGAGCCCCGTCATGATGTCGGTGGCCGCGAGCGCCACCGGCTGGAAACCGTACTCCCGCCACAGCGTGACCATGTGCTCGTCGCCTGCCCACACGAACATCTTGGTCTTGCGCAAGCCCTCCACCGACTCGACCGGCTGCTTGGTGAAGAAGTAGACCCAGCCACCGTGCCCCCACGCCAGCAGCACGAAGCCCTTGGCCTCGAGCCGCTGCTTGAGCACCGGGGTGAGCCTGTCGAGCGTGGCGTACAGCTCGGGGTACGAGGTGAAGAACATCGGGATGTTGAAGACGTTGAACGCCGGGTCGATGTTGGCGAGCCCCGCGGTGGTGACCGCCGCCGCCTGCAGCTGCCCGATGCGCATCTTGCGCACGACGTCGGGCTCGTCGCCCGCCACGCCGCCCGGGTAGACGCGCAGGATCACGCGGTTCTGCGTGCCGGCGGCCCACTGCGCCCCCATCTCGCGCATGGACTTGTCCCACACCGAGCCCTCGGGCACGAGCGTGGCGAGCTTGACCACCTGAGGCTGGGCAAGCGCGGGCGCGGGCGCCGTCAGCGGCGCCGCGACGCAGGCCAGTGCCACGGCGGCGGGCACGAGCAGGCGGATGACACGGGGGATCGGCTGCGCTGCGACTCTCATCACTTCTCCTGGGTTCCTGTGGTGTCGGGGGGGGCGGTCCCGTCGTCGATGAAGAACTCGTCTTCGCGCTCGAGCAGGGCGCGCGCCTTGCGCTGCAGCACGATGGTGACCAGGCGCTGCGCGGGCTCCTTGTCGGGGTCGAACTCGAGCGCCCGGTTCAGGAGCGTCTCGAACTCCTTGCGGTCCTGCTTGAGCACGGACACCGACTGCGCCAGCGTCACGTAGGGCGAGGCCTTCGTGTCCTTGCACAGCGCGACGGCCCGCTGGAAGTGCCCGCGCGCGCGTGCCACGGAGCCGCCCATCACCTCGGGCAGGGCGTCGAGCACGATCAGCGCCTCGTGCAGCGCGCCGCCCTCGTAGCCCTCGTCCAGCGCCAGCCCGCGGTCCATGAGCGCACGGATCGCCGGCAGGTCGGCCAGCAGCTCGGGCTTGTCCTTGCCCAGCGCGATGGCCGAGCCCCACGAGGCGCCGACCCAGTAGAGCATCGGCAGGTCGCGCTTCTCGATGCGCACCGCCGCCGCCGCCGGGTCGAGCTCGAGCTGCTCCGAGATGCCCTTGTAGCGCTTCTCGAGCCCGCGCAGCCCGTAACCGCGCGCGCGCAGGTAGAGCTTGAGCGCCCGGTCGTGCAGCTGCGTGGACCGCGCGTAGTCGCTGTTCACCAGCAGGTCGCCCTCGGTCTGCACGAAGGCGTAGGCGTACTGGGTGAAGCCCTTGCAGGCGGTGAGCAGCAGGCCCTCGTGGTCGGGCACCATGGTGAGCAGCGACTCCATGGTCTTGAGCCCGAAGGGCAGCGCGTCGCGGACGAGATCCGGGTCCTCGTCCGTGCCGTAGACGTCGGGACCGCTGGTGAGCGCGTTGGCGACGCTCTTCACCGCCATGCGCTTGATGGAGCACGAGGTGAGCCCGAGCAGCGGCGCGAGCAGCAGCAGGAACACGAGGGCGAGGCGCGGCACGCGCGGGGACATGCCGCGCACGCTAGCGCGGGGGTCCGGAGCGGTCAAGGATGGGCGGGCGGCGGTGACATCGGGGCGCGCCACCGCCTCAGGCGCCGCCCTCAGATCGACCGTGCCTCCCGACCGCGTCGTGCAGCACCACCGGGTCCAGGTCCGCGCCGTTGGGCCAGACGATCGTGCCCAGCTCCGGGTCCACGCGCACGGCCGCGAACACCTCGGGGACCTTGAGCGGCTCGAAGACCCCGTCAAAGCTCACGAGCCGCGCCACGTCCACCTCGCCTGTGAGTCCGTCATCGAACCGGAGGCGAAGCCGGTAGGGCTCGAGGACTTCGACTTCGACCACATCCACCAGCATGGGCTACTCCAACGGCGCGATCTTCTGCAGTGGGGCCTGCCGCCGCGCCAGCTCCCAGTCCGCGCGCAGCTCGGCCTGATGCACGGCTGCCCATTCCATCACGAGCCCAAGCGCGCGCGGCGGGAGGTGTCCCTCCAGCACGCTCAGCGTCTCGATGCCCACGATCACCTGCTCCCTACCGTAGCGTGCGTGGAAATGCGGGGGCAGGTGGTCTCCGTAGAACATCGCGATAACGATTCCGAAGAACCTGCTGATTTCAGGCATTGCGCCCTTCCGTCTCCACCGGGAATCCGGTCGGGGAGGTTTCCGGGGGCAGTGCCTGGGGGCTGCGGAGGAGAGCCTAGGCGCGTCCCGGCCGGCCACGCAAGCGCGACGACGCCCGCCGCACGTGCCGCGCCGAGGCGAATCCGCTAGCCTGCAGCCAGCGGGGCGCGGTCCGGACCCTCGAGAGCAGCGGCCCGCCCGCATCGCAGCCCATCATCCGACCCAACCTCGAGGAGCACCACGATGGAATACACGACCCTCGGCCGCACCGGCCTGATCGTCTCGCGCATCGCGCTGGGTTGCATGAGCTACGGAGCGAAGTCGTGGCGGCCGTGGGTGCTCGAGGAGGACGCGGCCCGGCCCTTCTTCCGCCGCGCCCTCGAGCTGGGCATCAACTTCTTCGACACCTCCGACATGTACTCGGTCGGCGTGAGCGAGGAGATCACGGGCCGCTGCCTGCGCGAATACGGCCGCCTCGACGAGATCGTTCTCGCCACCAAGGTGCACTACCCCATGCGCCCCGACGCGCCCAACATGGGCGGGCTCTCCCGCAAGCACGTGGTGCAGGCCTGCGAGGCCAGCCTGCGGCGGCTGGGAGTCGAGGCCATCGACCTCTACCAACTGCACCGCTTCGACCCCCTCACGCCCATCGAGGAGACGCTCGAGGCGCTCGACCTGCTGGTGCGCCAGGGCAAGGTGCGCTACGTGGGCGCGTCCTCGACCTACGCGTGGAAGCTGGCGCTGGCGCTGGCGCTGGCCAACCGCCGCGGCCTGCCGCGCTTCGTCTCGATGCAGAACCACTACAACCTGGTCTACCGCGAGGAGGAGCGGGAGATGATCCCGCTGTGCGTCGAGGAGGGCCTGGGCGTGATCCCGTGGTCGCCGCTGGCGCGCGGGCTGCTGGTGCGCCCGGCGGGGCAAGAGACCCCGCGGCGCGCGGGCGACGCGAACATGGCCGGCCAGCTCTACGACCACCCGGGCGACGCCGCGGTGGTCGAGGCCAACCGGAAGGTGGCCACCGCGCGCGGCGTCTCCCCCGCCGAGACCGCGCTGGCCTGGCTGCTGTCGCGCCCCGCGGTGGTGGCGCCCATCGTGGGCGCCACCAAGCTCGAGCACCTCGAGACCGCGGTGAAGGCGCTCGACCTGGAGCTCACCGACGAGGAGGTCGCCGCGCTCGAGGCGCCCTACCAGCCCCACGCCGTGCGGGGGTGGTTGTAGCGGGCCCCATCGCCAGCTCGGAGCAGCGCACCCGCGCCCTGCGCTGCGTCCGGCGCTACTACAACCGCGAACACCCGCACGGTATTCTGTGGCGCGTCCACCCATCCGACGGCCCAGGCTCGGCTGTCAACAACCTGCTTAGACTCCACAACAAGGCAAACCCAAACGTCATCTCCCAATGGCCTAACCTGGGTCATTCACGAAGGACAGTGAACGCGAAGGCCTCCGCGTGGTAGAAGGTGCTTGTTCACGGCGCCTTTCCCACGGACGGAGGCCTTTCGCGTGCACGACTCTACCACGACACTCTGTCTGTTGTTCCCGGGTCTTTTCGACCGCCCGCTGACGGCCGTCTTCGACCTCCCCAACGCCAGTTCGGACGGCGGTGCGGTGCTGCTCGGGGCCGCGGATCGCCGCCTCGGCCTGATCCCGCGGCTGGCGGCCGCGCTGGTCGATGACCGCCAGGCCGGCAAGGTGCGGCACGGGCTGGCCGAGCTGCTCGGCCAGCGTCTCTACGGCCTCGCGCTCGGCTACGAGGACGCCAACGACGCGGCCCGACTGGCCGACGATCCGATCCACAAGCTGCTGCTCGGTCGTGACCCAATCCAGGGCGCGGCACTGGCCTCGCAGCCGACGCTGTCGCGCTTCGAGAACGACGTCACCCTCGGCGAGTTGCTGCGGCTGGGCGAGGCGCTGTTCGAGACCGTGCTGGAGCGGCACCGCAAGCGGCGGCGCAAGGTGCGGCGGATCACGGTCGATCTCGACGTCACCGACGACCCCACGCACGGCGCCCAGCAGTTGGCCTTCTTCAATGGCTTCTACGACACCTGGTGCTACCTGCCGCTGCTGGCGTTCCTGACCTTCGACCGCGAGGCCGAGCAGTACCTGTTCGCCGCCGTCCTGCGGCCCGGCAACGCGCCCACGCACGCCGGCGCCCTGACGCTCCTGAAGCGCATCGTGGGCCCGCTGCAGCAGCGCTTTCCGTGCGCCCGGATCCGCGTCCGTCTCGACGCCGGCTTCGCCGAACCCGAGCTGTTCGAGTTCCTCGACGCCGTCGGCGTCGAGTACGTGGTCGCGATCGCGAAGCACAAGGTGCTGGAGCGCCAGGCCGAGCTCGACCTGATCATCGCCCGGGCCCTGAGCGAGGCCACGGGCCGGACCGCACAGGTCTACACCGACTTCGTCCACGCCGCCGGCACCTGGGATCGTGCGCGTCGGGTCGTCTGCAAGGCCGAGGTGGTACGCCTCGAGGGCCGCGCGCCGAAGCTCAATCCGCGCTTCGTGGTCACCAACTTCAAGGGCACGTCGCAGCGCATCTACGAGCGGGTCTACTGCCCGCGCGGCGACGCGGAGAACCGCATCAAGGAGCTGTTCGACGTCGCCCTCGACCGCACCAGCTGCTCGCGGTTCCTGGCCAACCAGTTCCGCGTCCTGCTTGCCGCGGCGGCCTACGCGTTGCTGCAGGAGCTGCGGCCCGCGGCCCGCGGCCCGCGGCACCGCCTGGGCGCGAGCGCAGGTCGCCACGCTGCGACTCGACCTGCTCAAGATCGGCGTGCAGGTGATCGCCTCCGTGCGTCGGCTCGTGCTGCGCCTGCCTGCCCGCGGCGTTCCCGTTCCGCGACGGCTGGCGCACGATTGCGCTCCGCAGCGGCGCCCGTCCCGGCTGAAGTCCACCGCACCACCGACATCGTTCGCCCCGCTGACAATCGAACCGGGCGGAGCCTGCCCGAACTCCTCGTTCGACGTCGTGGCGCCTCTCGTTCACGCCCTGGCGGGGCGCACGCGCACGCTCATCGCGGCCCGAGAACGGCTCCGCAGCCTCCCCCACCCCGGCTCACGCGGTCGCAAGCGCGCCGCCGTCGACTTCATGAATGGGTCTGGCTAACCGTCAGCGCCCCAATGTAGTCGCGAGACACCGACTCCACCAATGGGTCACCCCACTGCCCCCCTGTGATCGGATTCGCACTCGACTCATCCAACGCGTCTCCCATGAAGGCATCCGATAGAGCTGGCACTCTACGCATGGCCTATTGCATCCGCCCGCGCTACTCGCCCCACGCACGCGTGAATCCTCTTGACACGCTGGGCTCTTCGGCATAGCGTCCCGAGTGCGTTTCCAGCCCACGACCCCTACCCACCTCTCCTAGGAATGGGCCCGTGCACTTCCCTGGCATACTCCCCCCCTACGCGCCTCGACGCACATTCGCCTCTTCATGGTGCACTGTTCTGAGCCTACTGACCGCCGTCACGATCACAGCCTGCAACAAGCATCCCACGGCGCCCCTTCCCTCAACTCCTCCCTCTACGTATTCGGCCGACGCTTCGCCAGCGTGGTCGCCTGACGGCGCCCTAATAGCCTTTCACCGCTGCGTAGCGAGTTCTATTGGCCCCCCCGGCGTCTACGTCGTCCCCGCGTGGGGAGGCCGTCCCCGCTACGTTGCACCTGGCGACGGCTTCTGGCCGACGCGCCTTCGTTTCTCACCAGACGGCACTCGACTTGTGTGTGTATATGGACTACAACTGTACTTAATCGATGTCACCACTGGCACTACCACCAGGTTGCTTTACACCGAAGCCGGGGCGGACGGTCCAGATTGGTCTCCCTCGGGCCGTTACATTGTATACAGCCGCGTATTCTATGAATCAGGCTGGCCCCCCGAGTCCACCGGGATCCACCGCCTTGACCTGCTCACAGGCGCAGACCTTGCGATTCCAGCGACTCCCGCTACCGGGTCACCCATCTATGCAGGCGCACTTCCCTGTTGGAGCCCGGACGGACGGCGCATAGCCTTCATTGAAACCTGGGCTGATCACGATGGCATCTCGCTAATCGACACTAGCGGCACCATACATAGTGTGCTCGCAGAATCCCCAACCGGCGCATTACTCGACGATCTGCGATGGTATTCACGACCCTCACAGGGGCTCAGTGGACTGATATTTATGCAGATAACGAGGCCCGGAGGGCCGTACTACATCAACTGGAATGGTTGTTGTCTCCAGTCCTTCGACCGTTACTTCGGACGAGACGAGGCATATTCACCCAATGGGGAGTGGCGTGTGGGACCCGAGGTGGATTCGAGGAATGGCACGGTTGTCCTCTTCGTCCGACGAGTCGGTGACGTCCAGGGGGCATCTAGGCGACAACTGACCTTCTGGGCACCACAGGCGGGCGGGGATCCGTAGGAAACGTCGGCGGGCAAGCGGGAGTGCGCAGGATTGGGCCGCAATCGGCAGACTCCGGCAACCTAGACCGCGGAGGTAGCAATGCGTCAGAAGGTGATGCTGGGGCTTGTAGCGGTGTGTACCGCGGGTCTACCGATGACGGCTGCCGCCTTTCAGCTGCTCTGGTCAAATGGATCACATGACATCTCGGTTGCTTCAGCCGTCCAATGCACTCTTGTGGTTCGAGCTGACCCTGGGGAGGTCTTACCGCAGAATTGGAGGATGTTCTATGTAACTGACGGGGGCGACGTCAGTTTCATGGCCGAGCCCCACAGGGAGCCGGACGTCCGAGTTGTCTGCGCTGCTGCAACAGCGCAAGATGCAGCCGGCATGCTGGGACACGTTGACAGCTTGCTATACTGCACGGGCCCTATCGAGGGCGGGGAGGCGGCCTTGGCGAGGGCTGTGATTCGTCTCGGGACCGCCACCCGCGCCAAGTTCGCGATCTACACGGCCGGAGTTCCGCCGGGCCTAGACAAGTCGAAAGAAGCCACGATAAACGGCGGACCGTCGCTGCCCTATCCTCCAATCATCGACTCAGTTGCCGTGGTCCACAACGGTTCTGCCCTCGAACTCACGGTTGACGGGGCGAGCTTGGAGAGTGTGCTTCGCGTTGAGTATGTGACCCGCGACGGCGGGGCATATCCCCTTTCCCTCATCAGCACCTCCTCCTCGCGGGCCACTGCCCGGCTTTCGCTCGCCACTCCTCTGCCTCCCGGCGTCCTAGCAGTAGTAGGCGCCTCTGGCGCGGTGGCCGCGCAGGCTGTTGCCGGGGAAGCCGCGCCACTCGCCGCGCCTTGGGCCAGCAAGTCTCTCCTCGTTAGATTCCGGAGCTCTGAAGTTGAGGCCCCGACTCCCACCGGTGGCAAGCTTAGCGACTTCTCAATACGCTCCTCCACCCTCGCAGTAGACTTGGGCCGCGCCGGGATCCAGCGTCTAGAGCGCCTCCTCCCATGGCGCACACCTAAGCACACACGTGGGATGACGCTCGCAGGCGACTCAACCCAACTTGCCGATCTTGCGGAGCTCTATATCGCCCACCTTGCGGATTCCACCAATCCCTCTGCGGCCATGCATATCCTGGCCACTCTTCCGCAGGTACTGTACGTCGGCCGTGACTACGCTGTGCACGCCACTTATGCCCCTCTTGACTCACTGTATCATTGGCAGTGGGGTTTGCATGACCCGGCACTCCCTCAGTTCCCGTGTGGCCTGCCGATGTACTCCCCGGTCAACGTCGGCGCTGAGCATGCATGGGATAGGACGAGTGGCGCATCGGCTATTCGTATTGGAGTGCTTGATACGGGTATCAATCCCGACCATCCCGACCTCCTCGGTCGTGTTGATCCGGGCATGTGCTTTGTATCCGGACTGCCGCGCGATGCTTGGCATGACGACAACCTCGCGATTCACAGCCACGGAACTGCCTGTGCAGGTCTCATTGGCGCTGCAGGGGACAATTCGAAGGGCGTTGCGGGCCTCGACTGGCACGGGCGTTTGGTGCCCATCAAGACGCTCGATTCCCTGGGCAATGGATACTGGAATTGGTTGATGCAAGGGATTGACTGGGCACGTGAACAGCAGATTCCGGTCGTGAACATGAGCCTAAGCGGCGAAGGCGGAGATGCCGGCACCATCGCTGCGCTGGCTGAGGTCTGCCAGGACGCGTACCGCAGTGGCATGCTGCTTGTAGCTTCCTCAGGTAATGTAATCACTCGCTGGGGAGAGGACTGGACGGGCCCCCACTACCCGGCCGCCCTCGGCCAGACCGTCCTTTCGGTAAGCGCCGTCCTACCAGATGGTTCGCGCTGGCGGGATGTCAACCTCCGATGCCACCGTGACACGTGCTGGGCCGCCAACTATGGGGACTGGCTAGACGTCGAGGCGCCGGGCGGTCGCTTCATTGTAACAACACGGGGCGGCCCCTACGGAGACTATTACGGCCTCGACCGCTGCAATCTCGACAGCGTCAGCACCATGGGGTTCGGGGGCACATCCGCTGCGGCTCCCCTTGTAGCGGGATCCGCCGCACTGCTCTTGAGCGCCCAGCCCGCCCTGTCAGGAGATGACCTTGAGGTCTTGCTGAAACTGGGCGCAAGGAATCGCTGGGTGTCAGGCGGCGCAGGCTATCACCGTGAACACGGATGGGGCTACGTAAGAATCGGAGCATCCCTCGACACGCTAGCTCCCACGCATACCCTTGCACATTGGTCCCTGGGGACCGGCCTCCCCTTTTCGCTCGGCACGATGGCTGTCGTAGACAGCGATTCTGTCTATACAAGCGTGAGACTCGTCCTTGTACCAGACCTCCCACTCGATACGACAGTCGCTTGCATCCGCTACACACTCCGAGGTACCGGCACGTTCCCGCTTGGATTCGCCTCCCAACCGCGGGTCTGGGTTGAGGGGCATCGCACCGTAGGCTGGCGTGACACTGCGATAATCGACTATTCGCGCGAGGTGTCCTTCGCACGCATAGTATCATTGACAATGAGTACGGTAACTGTTGAAACGCATGCATATCGCGTTCCCGGGCTTGGGTGGCTTCCTGCCGCACCGACCGCAATCCACGTTGGCCTGACAGCACTCGGACCCCCCGTCTCTGCGGAGGTAGCTGACCTCAACGCCCGCCTACAACTTGAGGTTCGCACCGTACCAAACCCCGCACACGGGGCTGTTGTCTTCAGAGTAGACGTCCCGTCGGCAGGCTGGCTCAAGATCAGAGTGCTCGATGTTGCTGGGCGCAATCTGGCCACCATCGTGAATGGGCCTACTGCGGCGGGACGCAAGGAGTATCCGTGGAATGGGGTTGCCCAACATGGTCGCCGCGCGGCAGCCGGGGTCTACTTCGTGCGCGTCGAAGGAACCACGGAGGCCCTAACGAGGCGCTTTGTACTACTCGGGGCACGGCCGTGAGACCTGTGGCCGTTGCCTACCCAGGGAGACAGTGGTGAGAGTAGCCCGGATATCGTCTCAAGTTGCCCTGAGCCTTGCTCTGGCTGCATGCATCCACGTTACCGCTGCTGGACCAGCGCTGCCCGCCGAGGGTAGTGATTGCTTCATTGTGCGTATGTCTGCCTGGCAACGGGGAATTGACAATCTAAGCTACGCGGACGTTCGACCTGCTCTTCATGGAGAAGTCGGAGGTGCAGTTGAAGCCGCGTGGCGCACTCGGGGCCCGTGGTGGATCTCAGCTGCCGCTGGCTGGGGAGGCTCGTGGTACGACTTCCTCAGTCGCGAGGCTGCAGGTGGAATCGACGATAGGAGCTGGTTTGTGCGGGGAGGTGCTGAGCGCCGTTGCGCACTGAATCCGAGGTCGTGTGTCAGGTTCACAGGAGGAATCGAGTACGGAAGGACTCGATCGTTACTGCGGTCGACTGGGGTGACGGATGATGGGCCACGGGTCAGGATGATCGGCGGCTACTTGAGGGTACTCGCGGAGGCTCAGTTGGTTGGCCGGCTTGGTGCATTCCTCGAGTGTGGGCAGACGATCTACCGTGCCGAAGCGCACCAGTCGAGTCTCCGGAGCGAGTTCGACTGGTTGGGACGGGAGGTCTGGGGGGGCGCCGGCCTCCAGATTGCCGTGAAGAGCAGCAGATAGGTCGTTGTCGGTCGCAGAGCAGGTCGGCAGCGGTGACAGCATCTTGGTGGCGCAGACCTTGGCGAAGGCGAGCGAGCAGAGCACCTTGACTACCACCTGCACGTAGACCTTGCCCACGCCCTTCAGCGTTCCCCAACAGAACGTGTCCTGGTTGAGCAGCCCGCCGGGACGGCTCGCCGCCACGTCGCGCAGCCGGAAGTCGACGCTGTGGCGTTCGGGCAACTGGATCTACTCCTCGATGATCACCGCACTGCCGTAGCCGTCCCATCCCCTCACGGCGCGACGCGCACCACCACGCCCGACTGGAGCAGCACGTACAGCTCGCCGTCGGCGTCCTCGCCGAAGCTGAGCGGCTGGCCCGGCAGCGTGCCCCAGTCGGTCTGCTCCAGCGCCTGCCCGCCCGCGTAGCGGAAGCTGCGCACCCAGCTCGAGCAGTAGTCGGCGTAGAGGTAGTGGCCGCGCAGCGCGGGGACAGCCGTGCCGCGGTACACGTAGCCGCCGGTCACCGAGCAGCCCTGCCCGTGGTCGTAGTCGATCACGGGCATCGCGAGCCCCGTGGTGTCGCAGCCGATCTTCGGCGAGTAGCAGGCGCGCCCCTCCATGGTGTTCCAGCCGAAGTTGATCCCGCGCCCGCCACCCGAAGCCGCGGTGGCGACGTCCACCTCCTCGTGCTGGTTCTGACCCACGTCGCCGATGTAGAGGTCGCCGTTGTCGCGGTCGAACGAGAAGCGCCACGGATTGCGCAGGCCGTAGCACCAGATCTCGGGCCGGTCGGGGCTCGAGAACGGATTGCCGGCGGGCACGCTGTAGGCGCCGCCACCGCTCACGTCGAGGCGCAGGATCTTGCCCAGCAGCACGCCGCGGTTCTGCCCGTTGCCCTGCGGGTCGCCCGCGCTGCCGCCGTCGCCGAGACCGACGTAGAGCATGCCATCCGGACCGAAGGCGAGCATGCCGCCGTTGTGGTTCGAGAAGGGCTGCGCTTGCGCGAGCACGATCTGGGCCGAGGTGGGGTCGGCGCTGTCGGGGTCGCTCGACACGGCGTAGCGCACCACCCGCGTGTCGCCGTTCACGTCGGTGTAGTCCACGTAGAAGCGGCCGCTGGTGGCGTAGTCGGGCGCGAAGGCCAGGCCCAGCAGGCCCTGCTCGCCGCCGGCCGAGGTGATGCGCGCGGTCACGTCGAGGAACGGCCGCGCCTGCAGCACGCCGGCCTTGATGACGCGGATCCTGCCGGTGCGCTCCACCACGAACAGCCGTGCGTCCCCCGGCGGCGAGGTGAGGAACAGCGGCTGGTCGAGCCCGCTGGCGACGGTCGTGAAGTGGAGGGTCCCGGTCAGCGGCGGGCGCGGGCTCGCGGGGCCCCCGCTCTTGCTCCCGCACGACGGCAGGCTGAAGCCGAGGACCAGCACGGTGAGGAGCGTGACGGGGCGCAGCACGATGCTCATGGATGCCTCCGCGCGGCGCGGGCCGCGCAGCGGGTCACGGACGTCCGGGTCTCAGTGCACCCGCTTGCGGCGGTTCCGCACGAAGTCGCGGAACACGTAGGCGCCGAGGTTCTGCGGGTCGGACTCGTAGATGCGGCCGTGGTTCAGCTCCGACAGCTTCCGCACGAACTCCAGCAGCGGCGGGTCGGTCGCGAGCATGAAGGTGGTGATGGTGATGCGCTTGCGGCGGCAGTAGGCCGCCTCCTCGAGCGTGCGGTTCACGATCCTGGGGTCGAGCCCGTATGGGTTCTTGTAGAGCTGCCCGTTCTCGCGGATGCACGAGGGCTTGCCGTCGGTGACCATGAAGACCTGCTTGTTGACGCCCTTGCGCCCCTCGAGGATGCGCCGCGCCAGCTGCAGCCCGGCCCGCGTGTTGGTGTGGAAGGGCCCGGCCTGGATCTTCATCAGGTCCCGCAGCGGCACCTGCGCCGCGTCGTCGCCGAACAGCACCACGTCGAGCGTGTCCTTCGGGTAGCGCGTCTCGATCAGGTGCGCCAGCGCGAGCGCGATCTTCTTGGCGGGCGTGATGCGGTCCTCGCCGTAGAGGATCATGCTGTGGCTCACGTCCACCATCAGCACCGTGGCGGCCGACGAGAGGTGCTCCTGCTCGTAGACCTCGAGGTCCTCCTCCTCGATGGCCAGCTCGTCGATGCCGTGGTTCCGCACGGCGTTGCTCACCGTGGCCAGCGGGTCGAGGTTGCCGAGGTCGTCGCCGAACTGCCAGGCACGCGTCTCCGACAGGCGCTCGCCGCCCGTGCCGGCGACGGGCGTGCGGTGGTCGCCCGCGCCGCCCGCCTGCAGCGCCGAGAAGACCTCGTTGAGCGAGTCCTGGCGGATGCGCTTCTCGCCCTGCGGGGTGACCTGGTAGCCCTGCGGCGTGCGCCGGGCCTCGCCCGACTCCTCGAGCAGCTTCTTGAAGTCCTCGATGCCGAACTTCTCGTTGAAGAAGCCGTACTGCTCGCCGAAGTGCTGCATCCAGCGCAGCGCCTCGTCCACGTCGCCGCCGGTCTGCAGGAGCAGGTTCCGGTACATCTCCATCAGCGAGCGGATGAACTCGAGGTCCTCGGGCCGCGGGCCCTTCCACTTCGAGTAGTCGAAGCGCACGGCGGGGCCCCGCCTAGTCGAACTCGCGGACCGGCGCGGGCTGGTCCGGCCCGACCCGGCCCGCGGCGATCTCGGCGCGCGCGTAGTTCTCGGCCCGGACCGGCGTGCCCACGAGCCGGCGCAGCAGCGTGATCTGGCCCACGTGCGTGAGCGCATCCGCGAGCGGACCCTGCAGCAGCCGCTCGGGCGTGGCGGCCAGGGGCTCCTGGCCCGCGAGGAACTCGTCGAGCGACACCAGCGCGCGGTGGAAGCGCACCACCTCGTCGTCCCAGCGCAGCGGCGTCGAGTCGTGCCACTTCTCCGCGCCGCGGGCCAGCGCCAGCGCCCAGTCGAGCAGGTCGCCGACGTGGGCCAGGATCTCGGCCGGCGTGCGCGCGGTGGGGCTCGCACGGAAGGCCGCGAAGCCCTCGGGCGCGCCGCGGACCGCCTTGCTGCCGCGGTAGGCCAGCGTGGCCAGCACGTGACGCAGGAAGTCCCGGAACTCGGCCATGGTCTCAGTCCTCCCCGAGCCCGCTCAGCATCGTCTTCAGCATGTCCTTGTAGGATGTCTGCGCCTGGTCGCTGCGCTCGCGCGAGAGCATCGAGTGCTGGTGCAGGCCCTCCAGCACGAACTCCATGGCCACGGCGGCCTCCTCGGCGTTCCCGGGTTCGAGATACCGGTCCGCCAGCATGTCCAGGCCCTTCACCGCGGACAGCTGCTTCGCGTAGTCGGCCTGCGGCATGTCGTCGGAGATGGTCAGGGTGTGTCCCGACGAGAACCACTCCAGCACCGTACGATACTCCGACGGAGTCGGCTCCGCCTCGTCGCCGGCGGGCGGCCGCTTGCGACGGCGCGGCTTGAAGGCATCGGGGAAGCGCTGCGAGAACAGCGCCTTGATGCCGCGCCCGAGCAGCGCTCGCGCCACGTTGAGCGCGCCCTCCTGCTCGCCCTCGAGCACCAGCTCGACCTTGCCGCTCACCGCCGAGACCGCCTGCTGCAGGTCGCACACGCGCGCGACCACGCGCTGCTCGCCGGTCACCAGCCCGCGCCGCTCGGCGTTCGAGACCAGGTTCTCCACGAGCGCGATGGGCAGCCGCGCCGAGACACCCGAGTTCTGGTCCACGTACTCGCTCTTGCGCGCCTGGATGGCGACCTCCTCGACCAGCTCGCGCATGAAGCCCGGCACCGCGACCTCGATGTCGCCGCCGCGCCGCACCCACGACTCCTGCTCGGTGATGGCCAGGCCGTGCTCGCGCGCCAGCGGGTAGTGCGTGACGATCTGCGAGTTGATGCGGTCCCGGAGCGGCGTGATGATGTTGCCGCGGTTGGTGTAGTCCTCGGGGTTGGCCGAGAACACCATCACCACGTCGAGCGGCATGCGCACCGGGAAGCCGCGGATCTGGAAGTCCTTCTCCTCGAGGATGTTCAAGAGCCCCACCTGGATGCGCGGCTGCAGGTCGGGCAGCTCGTTGATGGCGAAGATGCCGCGGTTGGTGCGCGGGACGATGCCGTAGTGGATGACGCGCTCGTCCGAGTAGTCGAGCCTGAGCGTGGCCGCCTTGATGGGGTCGATGTCGCCGATCAGGTCGGCGATGGTCACGTCGGGCGTGGCCAGCTTCTCCTGGTAGCGCTGCTCGCGCGGGATCCACACCAGCGGCGTGTCGTCGCCGCGCGTCTCGATCTGCAGCCGCGCGTGGTGGGTGAGCGGGTGGAACGGGTCGCTGTTGAGCGGGCAGCCCTCCACCGCCGGCACCCACTCGTCGAGGAAGCGCGAGAGCGAGCGCAGGATGCGCGTCTTGGCCTGGCCGCGCAGCCCCAGCAGGATGAAGTCGTGCTTCGAGAGGATGGCGTTGACGATCTGCGGCTCGACCGTGTGCTCGTAGCCCACGATGCCCGGGAAGAGCCGCTCCCCCGCGCGGATGGCCGCGATCAGGTTCGCGCGCATCTCGTCCTTGACGGAGCGCGGGCGGTAGCCTGTGACCTTCAGCTCACCGAAGGTGCGGGGACGGGACATCGGGCGCTACTCCTTGCACGGGGTTGGCGGCTCGCCGGGGCACGGGCGGGCGTCGGGATGGCGTCGGGGGTCACGGAAGGGCCGCGCTCACGGGCGTAACGGCCGCTCCCGTGGGGGATTGGATGCCGCGCGCGCGCCGCCGATTCGCGGAGCAGACCGGGCCGTGCGAGACTGCGCCATCCGCGCTCCCCGAACGGAGAACCCCATGCAGAGCCGCCTCATGGCAAGATCCGTCCTGCTCGCCGCGCTGGCCGCGCTGGCGCTCGTCTCCTGCGGCAAGGAGACGACCACCGCCCCGCCGCTGACGGACCGCTCGCTCCCGTCCGTGCTGCGCTACGTGCGCGCCAGGTACGAGTTGCCCGCCGTCGCCGGCGTGGTCATCCGCGGCGACTCCATCTCCGAGATCGACGCCGTCGGCCTGCGCAGGCTGGGCGCCAGCGATTCGGTGACGCTCGCCGACCACTACCACATCGGCTCGAACGTCAAGGCTATGACAGCCGACCTCGTCGCCATGGAGGTCGAGGCCGGCCGTCTGGCGTGGGACCAGACCCTGGCGCAGCTCTTCCCCGAGTCGGCCGATTCGATGCGCGCCGAGTACAGGACCGTCACGCTGGAGGCGCTGCTGCAGCACCGCAGCGGCCTGCCCGCCTTCACGACCATGGCCGAGGTGGTGACCGTGCCCACGTTCACCGGCACGCTCGCCGAGCAGCGCGCGGCGTTCGCGCACTGGCTGCTGCAGCGCCCGCCCGGTGGCACCGTGGGCCAGTACCTGTACTCCAACGCCGGCTACGCGCTGGCGGGCGTCATCCTCGAGCGCAGCGCGAGCGACTCGTACGAGACGCTGCTGCAGACACGCCTGTGGACGCCGCTCGGGATCGCGGGCGGCTTCGGCTGGCCCGCCGCCGGCGGCGCGCCGCAGCCCTGGGGCCACCGGGACGCGGGCCTCGGAAGGCTGATGCCGCACGACCCGGACGACCCCGCGTACCAGTTCCCCGCGCTGCTCCGTCCCGCCGGCGACGCGCACATGTCCATCGGCGACTACGCGAAGTTCGCGCTGCTGCACCTGCGCGGACTGCGCGGGGGCCCCCAACTGCTGTCGGCCCCCACGTTCCTGAAGCTGCACACGCCCAATGGCACCTACGCGCTGGGCTGGGGCGTGCAGTACCTCGCCGGCGCGACCACGTCGTACCACGTGGGCTCGGCCGGCACCTTCGCCGTGTGCGTGATGATCCAGCCCGACCGCGACCTAGCCGTGGTCATCGCCACCAACGCCGGCGGCAGCAACGCGATCAACGCCGTCCAGGGCGCGTGCCTGCAGATCCTGCAGCCGTAGGGGCGGGTGCGACGCCGGGCCGCCTCTCCGGAATCCATGACTCGCCGCCGCCGCAATCGACGACAGGAGGACCTATGGAGACACCCGCTCGCCGCACCTCATGGCGCAGCCGGATGATCGATCGCGTCCTGCCGACGTGCTTGCTGTCGCTGGTCCTCGCCGGCGGCGTCTCGGGGGCCGAGAACACGCCGGGCTACGACGTGACGGAGTACTTGCTGAGCGTGCCGGACTTCGTGGTCTCAGGAACGCTGGTGCCCGCTGGGCCTGACGATCCCGGCCGCCCGGTGCCGCTCGTGGCCGTGACCCGGACGATCGTGGGCTCCGCGCCCAGCGATACCTTCCGCCTGAGCACGCTGGGCTCGCTGCGGTGGCCGAAGGGTGTCGTCGTCGCCCCCGGCGCCCACGTGCTCGCGTGGGGCGGCTACGACTTCGCGGGCGCCAACACGTGCATCGGCAACCTCTTCGTGGTCAGGCACGATGGGGGGCTGATCGAGGGGGAGTCGCCCATCGTGGCTGGTGCTCGACGAAACGAGTTCACGTTCGCCGGACGCTCTGTGACCCGCCCCAAGACCTGCGATGCGCTGCTCGCCGCCCTCCTGCGGCGGCGGCAGGAGCACCCGGCCGGCTGGCTCGAGTCCGGCTCCGCAGTGGCCGAGGTGCGGGTGACCTCCCGCGATTCTGCGGCCAATTGCGTGACTCTCGAGCGGGTGGCCTGGATCGCGGGAGCTGCGCCAGCCACCCCGCGCGTCCTGCGCTGGAGCAAGGTGAGTGGGTGCGCGTTCATCATGCCGCCCATCGGGACTTGGCTCGTGATCTCCGTGGCCGCGCCGGTACCCGACACGCTCGTCGCCGGTGTCTGTCTGGATCGGCTCAGGGGGCGCACGAGCACCCGGGTCGCCCTCTTCGGAGCGGACGTCGGCGACCTTGGCGAGATCATCTCGAGTGACGGCTCGTCGGTCCACATCAGGCCCGTGCAAACTGCCGCCCTCAGGATAAAGAGGACGCGCCGATGAGGTCCCGTCTGACGGCGTCCCCGGCATGGACGCGCCCACCAGCACCGGGAGGTTCCAGATGAGCAGGCGTCGGACGCAACCGTGGATCACCGCCACCCTCGCCACCGCCGTGCTGGGCGGCGCCACGCTCCTGTCACCGGCGCCCGCGCAGGCGCTGAGGGCCTTCCATGGCAGCCCCGACACCACGGGCATCGTGGCGCTCGACTGTGCCCTGATGATCGTCAACTGCTGGCCGGGCCCGATCGACATGATCCTCTGGGGCAACGCGTCGAAGTGCGACTCGCAGCCCTTCATCGCGCGCGTGGGCGCACCTTTCGACTACATCGGCCCCGGCCGGAAGGGCGACCTGTACTACTTCACCAATCTCTCCCCCGGCAGGTATCAGCTCGTGCAGTTCCGCTCGACGGTCATGGTCAACGAGCTGCCCGGCGAGACCCGGACCGACAAGAACGATCCGGGGCTGCGCTTCCTCAAGTACGACAGCAAGGGCGCGACCCGGGACTTCTTCACGGTGGACGTGTCTCCCGGATCGGTCCGCTACCTCGGGCGGCTGGAGATCGGGGAGGCGGGCTATCAGAAGACACCGTGCCCGCACCCCTTCGGCAGCGAGCCCCCGCCGTCCGTGTTGGTTCGCGTCACGCGCGATTCCTTGAGCGAGGTGAAGGCCCTGCAGGCGCTGCGCAAGAAAGCCCGCGGCACGCCCTGGGAGGCCAAGCTCAATGCGCTCCCCGACTCGGCGTTCCACGCCGCGCCCGTGGACACCACCTGGGCGTGGAGCTACTAGCCTGCCCATGAAGACGGGCTGTCAAGCGACGATTGCATGTTTCACGTCCGGCCTCGTGCGACCGTCGCCGACCACCCGTCCATGCGGGGTCAGCCTCGCCCCAGAAGCCAGTGCTGCGAACCGGTCCCCATACGGATTAGCGGGCTCGGGGCCCATCAGGCTAGCCGGGGTGTCCGGTTCGATCTTCGGCGCGATCGTTTCGAGGTCTCGACGGAAGGCTCCTCGTTGCTTCCTCAGGCCATGGCCGGGGTCATGGCCGAAGGTTTCTTGAGTCGGAACCGATGCTCGGTGGTGCGAGCGAACGGTCCCTCCTCGATGTTCAGCTTGTGCAGGTCGAACGGGGTCTTGCGTTTCAGCATGGCCCACAGGATGCGGCACAGCCGGTGCGCCACGGCGACCACGGCCATCTTGTGCCCGCGACGCGCACACAGGCTGCGGAAGTACGGGTTCAGAGGATGGTCGACATGACGTGCGTGGTGCGCCGCTTCGCAGAGCATGGCGCGCAGCTCCGTCGAGCCGCGCCGGGTGATACGACCGTGCGCGTCGCGCTCCCCGGACTGGTGCGTCGAGGGGACCAGTCCGGCATAGCTGGCGACGTGCTTGGCGGAGGCGAAGCGGTCCACGTCCGAGAACACCGCCACTGCGGTCAAGGCGATGATCGGGCCGACCCCGGGAACGCCTTGCAGACGCGCGACGGGTTCCGCGAAGGCCACACGCTGCTGCTCGAGCCACTCCTCCAGCGCAGCGATCTGAACCCCGGCGCTCGACCACAACGCGTGATGCAACCGGACGAACCGGGCCATCGGGGCGTCGGCGGCGAGCGCGGACTCGAGGCGGCCCCAGCCCTTCTCGGTCCCCAGGCTGATGCGCGCCAGCACGCCCATCCCGTGCGCCCGCAGCATCCGCTTCGTCGCGTTCACCTCCGCGGTGCGGACCCGCACGAAATGTCGCCGGCGACCCAGGGTCTCGCGCAGCTCGGTGATCGCCTCGGGTGGCACGTGCACGATCGACCGGTACGACCCCTGGCGCACGCCGTCGCAGATCTCCCGAGCATCGCGCCGGTCGCTCTTCTGGTTCGGGCGGTGCGCCTTGCGCCGCACCTCGTAGGCGTCCACGACCAGCGGCGAGAGCCCCATGTGGTGGAGCATGCGCGCGACATAAAAGGCCATGGTCCCGCTCTCCAGCCCGACCGTCGTTCCCTCGGGCAGGGCGAACCGATTTCGCAGCAGGAGCAGCCCTTCGGGTGTCGTGCTCACCGAACCCTCGCCGATCAGCGTGCCCGCTTCGTCCTGGACCGCGTACACGCAGTCCTTGCAATGGACATCGAGTCCGACGTACAACTTGGGCATCGGGTTTCCCTCCCGTTTGCTTGGGGCTCCGTAAGGATGACCCCGTGGTCCGCCGCGGACCTTATCGCGGTTCGCGGAGGGGAACCCGTCTTCATTGGTACGGACTATTCATGAACCGCAAGCCGAGAGCGCCAGATGTGCGTCAGCCGCAAGGGGTCCGGCCGGCCGCGACGGAGTCGTGTCGGAGACACGTCGAGGAAGCGGCCGGGCGGACGCCGCCGCGGATGGCGCGCAGCTGGCGCTCGCAGGCGCGGGCTCATGAATAGTCCAGGCTAGCGGCGGGCGTTGCGGGCGCGCCCGCCCGCGCCGGCACCTGGAGCCAACTGAAGAGCCTCTACCTCCGACGTGCCGCCCTTTCCCGCTTCGCCTCCTCCTTCGTCAGTGGCACGCGCAGCACG
>Ga0315295_10000919_pt1 | contig 25122 bp, 26 predicted proteins | sample YL17G14_0_MG_FD_204453 | JGI IMG/M metagenome (GOLD analysis project Ga0315295, IMG submission 204453) | Sediment microbial communities from Yellowstone Lake, YNP, Wyoming, USA - YL17G14_0 | ecosystem: Environmental > Aquatic > Freshwater > Lake > Sediment | place: USA: Wyoming | collected... | reverse complement strand
TGAGATGACCCCTGCCCAGCGGGACCAGATGGGTGCCGCAATGGCGATGGTCATCCGCGAGGTTGCCACCTGGCATGACCTCGAATGGACCGAACTGGATGAACCCGGTCGGATCGCCCTGCGGAACCGCCTCACGGACTACCTTGCCCGTGTGGGTGTCAGTCAGGACACCCTGTTCGTGAACGCGGCCCGGAGCATCGGTCTGGACGACAACCTGATCGACATCCTCCGCCGCGAGAAGGACTACCGTGCCGTGAAGCAGGAATGGGACAGCTACCAGACCTGGCTGAAGACCCGCAACCCCGCCCGTGCCGAGATCGAAGCCAGGTGGGGGTACGACACCAAGCACGCCTCTCATTTAGTACGTCTGCTCCGCATGTGCCGGGAGATCCTGACGACGGGGAAGGTGGTCGTGAAGCGTCCCGACAAGGACGAACTCCTGGCCATCCGCAACGGGGCCTGGAAGTACGGAGACCTTGTCATGTGGGCTGCCCAGCAGGACATGGAGATGGACGAGCTCTACAAGACCTCGAAGCTCCAGAACGCCCCCAACCAGAAGAAGCTCGATGACCTCTGCATCCAGATTGTGGCCAGGATGATCTAGGGGTATCTTACCTCCTGACACGGTAAACCACGGTAAACCGCCCTTAGTTCGTTATGCCGGACTGGTGACACCATGAAAATCATCGAGGGGATCGCGCACTACGACGGGCAAACCAGTGAAGTCGTCATCGACCACCTGGAGATCGATGACGCCCATGACGGGGTGCTTCGCCTGCCCCTGGATGTCCTGTCCAAGCTGGCACTCATGGCAGCATTGGGAAGACTTGGTGAAACGCCCAACCCCGTGGTCATCACGGACGGGGATGTCATCAAGGCACCGAGGAACCCCCAGTGAGAATCGTCACCCCTTCTGCGACCGCCGAGTGGGAACTGACCGGCCTCCAGATGATGGAGAAGATCGAGCGCATCGGCCGGAAGTGCTACAAGTCCGAGGAGAAGATCGGTCCCGGGACAGCAGAGAAGTTCGTGCGGATGATCCTCCGTAAGGGTCACTTCGCCATGGTCGAGCACGTCCACGTCACTGTCCTATTCGTGTGCGACCGTGGCGTGACCCATGAACTCGTGAGACATCGCCTGGCTTCCTACGCCCAGGAGAGCACACGGTACTGCTCGTACGCCGATGACCGTTTCGGCAACGAAGTCTCCGTGACCCTGCCTCACTGGGCGCAAGGCACCCCGGCGGACGCCATGAGCCAGCCCCAGTACCCCATCTGGGAGCGGGCCATGAAAGCTACCGAGACCGCCTACATGGAGTGGATCGCACTGGGTGGGAAGCCCCAGGATGCCCGGTCGGTCCTGCCCACGGGGCTGAAGACCGAGATCTACGTCACGATGAACCTGCGCGAGTGGATGTACGTGTTCTCCCTCCGCACCGCATCAGATGCTCACCCAGACATGCGGGTGGTGATGAGTTCCCTGCTGGAGCAGTTCAAGGCACACCTTCCTGTGTTCTTCGAGGAGGACTGGTTCCGACCGTCGTCCGTGTGGCGCAGGATCGCCATGGAAGTCCTCAAAACCGATTCCCTGGACCATGTTCGCAGGATCGTCCGCGAGGCCCTGAACCTGGCCCTGGATGGGAGCCGTGACCCATGATCCACCAGATTGGTTGGGAAAAGCTGTCTGTACACTGTCCGAAGTGCTCGGCCACGGGTCTGGAAAGGTCCCTGCACCGGGAGAACAACCCCTGTTCCCTCTACATCCGGTGTCAATCGTGCGGGTACACAGATGGGTGGACGCCAGAGAACCCCATCTTCTACGACCTGGATCACACCGACAAAGGCGAGGAGTACATCATCATTTTCCTTGCCAAGACCCCTGACGTGCCCATCTTCGCCAAACCTCCCTTGACGCCTGACGGTGTGATTCGGACATGACCCCCGAAGAAATCCTCCGCAACGTCGCAGACTCCATTCGGACTGTTGAACGCCAGGGGAAACGGGCCCAGACGGTGTACGTCCACCCATCGGCCCTGAACCTACTGCGGTTGGCCCACGCCCACCCCGACCCGCGAGGCCAAGTGCCCTGGGTGAACGAGCCGCAGTGCTTCGTTTTCGGGGTCAATATCAAGACCAAGCTCTCGCTCCGTGAGGACGAAGTAGAAGTCACCATCGATCCGGTGTTCGACCAGGCGGTGGTTGACACCTGACCCCTGACGGTGTACCTTCCCTGTCGTGCATCGTGATTCCCGCACGTAGCCATCACCGTTGACCCGCCCCGGGTTGCGCCCGGTACGGCACAGGTCTACGTGGTGGCCCAAGCGGGAGTCTCTTCAGGGTGCAAGTCCCTGCCGCCGCACCACGGCACCCATTCAGGGTGCCGTCGGCCCGAACGGGCAGAAGGGACAGTTGCATCATGGACAGCATCATCATCGAGATCAGGGCAGCCGAGGGCGGAACTGATGCGAAGCTCCTCGTGACGGAACAGACCGCCGTGTATGTGAAGCGGGCTGTGCGGAGGTGTCTTTGACGTTGAACTCCTTACTACCCGGGACGGCTACCAGTCCCTTCGAGTGAAGGGTCCTGGGGTCCGGGAAGCCTTCAAGGACGAGCCCGGTGGCCATCGTTGGCAGAGAATTCCCCCCACCGAGAAGAGGGGCAGGATGCAGACCAGCACCGTCACTGTGGCGTTGATGGGAGAGGCTTCTCGCACTGACGTGCAGATCAACCCTGCCGATCTTGTGTGGAAGTTCTCGCGCGGGTCGGGGCCAGGGGGCCAGAACCGGAACAAGACCGAGACGGCAGTGGACCTCACCCACGTCCCAACTGGGATGGTCGTCCACGCGGAGAGTGAACGGTCACAGACGGACAACAAACGGGTGGCCCTGGCTACCATGAGGGCACGTCTCGCCCAGGCCCAGCAGGAACGGGAGCAATCCACAAGGGATTCTTCCCGCCGGGAACAGGTGGGCTGCGGGGCCCGGGGTGACAAGACCTGGACCGTACGGACCCAGGAGGGAGTTGTCACCCACCACCCCACGGGCCGTAAGATCCGGTTGAGAGACTATCTGGACGGGAACTGGTAGAGCGTAATACCCACATGGACTACGAGACACTCCGACGATCCGTTCGTGCCCTTGCTGGCATCGACCGGGATATCCTGGGGTTGGTGGCCCCTGTCGCCATGCGCCGGGTGTGTCTGGACCGGGGATGGTCCCTGGACTACACCCGGCCCTTCCCTGGCGAGCCTGACCGGGTGGCGTTCGAGGTGTATGACCACCCCACGGCCATGGGACAGAATCACTACGGGGTACCTTCCGTCATGGTGCCGGTAGACCCCACCGCTGGGGACTACGTGGCCAGGGTGGTGGACTGGGTAGAAGCCATGGCCTCCCGCCACGGAGACGTGGCCCCGGCCGAGGTCCTCGCGGAGGCATTCGAGGCTGGGAGGCTGTAAGATAGGCATCGCCCCGGTGATATGGGTTCGACCCCCCCCTCTGGGGCACTGGACAAACCAATGTCCGGGTCATACAATGGGTTTCTACCCTAGCGGGTTGGAGCAGAAGTAGCTTGCCGGGCTCATAACCCGGAGGTCGGGGCGTGCAAATCCCCCACCCGCTACCACCACAAGCAGGTACTTCACTGGTCTACTTGTGCGTCGGGGCTGTAGCTCAATGGGAGAGTACTCGGATGGCATCCGAGGGGTTGCGGGTTCAACCCCCGCCAGCTCCACTATGAAAACCCAGGACGAAGATGACCGTGATGCTTTTGAGGTGCTCGAACGGATCGTGCGGGTGCTCGAACGGATCGCGCAGGCACCCCAGTCAACCTTCGCGGAGTCGATGCAGCGACTGGCCCGCCAGCCGGTGAGGCCCGCCAAGGTCTGGATGACCCGGGAGGTATGGGAGGACATCATCAAGGGGCTGTAGCTCACTTGGGAGAGCGCTGGAATCGCACTCCAGAGGTAGGGGGTTCAAATCCCCCCAGCTCCACTTGGTACAATGTCATCATGGCACACGGAGACATAGCTCGGAAGCTCTGCGATCACATCGATGTCATGCGTCGTCAGGGCAACACCACGGCACTGCTGGAAGCCCCTGCCGTCAAGGACGGTCGGGCCCGGATGGTCGTGGTGACTTTGCAAGAGGCAACGCACATCAGGAATCAGTGTCCGAAGGTCAACCTGGTGTCCCTGTTCTCCCTGGACCGTCTGCGAGGGTGGAATGGTCCGGTGGTCATCGACCTTGCTGCCGTGTACGTCGCCCTGAAGGATGCCCTGGCCAGAGATGATGGGAACCCCAACACGAAACTGGCAGGCATTCTCCGACCCTATGGCCGGGTGCTGACCCCGGACCCCAAGGGTGGGTACACAGCAACCATCAGGGAGTTCCCCGGTTGCGTGGCGGAAGGTGACACGGCCGACGAGGCCATGAAGAATCTGGAACGGGCTGCCGAAGCCTGGCTTGAAGCTGCCTTGGCCCAGAACTTCAAGTTCCCACTACCGGGTGGAAAACCACCAACACGGACAACAGGGTCGTCCAAGAAGACCACCAGGAAGACCCCCACCAGAACCCGCAAGGGGCCGTAACTCAATGGGAGAGTGCCAGCCCTGCAAGCTGGAAGTTGGGAGTTCAACCCTCCCCGGCTCCACTGGGTGGCGTAAGGACGGTCCCGGGACCGGACCAAGCACCACCCGCCATCTACGATGAAAGGATGAACGTCATGCCAGAACTCTAGTTTTCAAGGAGGTCTGGACATGTCTCGTTCCGTCCGTCGTCGTCCCTTCGCGGCCTACTGTGGTGGGTCGCAGAAGAAGGCCAAGGTCTGCTGTAACCGCAGCCTCCGGCACCACAACCGCCAGGTCCTGTACAACCACGGGGAAGGTGCCCAATTCGTCCTGCCGGATGAGGTGATGTCCACCTGGAAGATGCCTCAGGACGGGTCTCGGGGGTACCGCTCGTGGGCACGGTACTGGAAGCGGGCGCAGGACATCACGCTGACGTACTGGGCTGTTCTCCGGCTCCGGCCCCCGCCTGACCCGGACAAGGAGTACCGCCGCTGGTTCAAGTGGGCGAAGATGAAGTGACCCATGGGCGTAACAACACCCCATGATGGTATTATTCCTCGACTTGGACGGGGTGGTGAACGACGATGACTGGCAGCGGGCGACCGACAAGAGGTACCCGGGTGTAGTGGTCTGGTCGGAGGAGGTCGGTCAGGCCATGATCGACCCGAAACGCCTTGCCAGGGTCCAGGCCATCTGCGATGCCACGGGGGCATCCATCGTCATCGTGTCGGGATGGAGGAAATGGGCCTCGGCAGAGGTCATCGCAGGGATTCTTCAAGCCCAGGGGTTAAAAGCTCAGGTCATCGACGCCGTAGGCGGGGTGAGGTTCTCTGGGGACCTCAGGGCATCAGCTACGAAGGAGTGGCTGGCCTGCCATCGGGACGTGACTGCCTACGTCATCGTGGACGACAACGGCCTGCAATGGGAACGATTCCGAGACCTGTGTGCCCATCTGGTATCCCCCAGGGACGGAATCGAAGACGAAGACGTGGTCCGGGCCATCGAGATCCTGTCCCGTTAGGAAGGTGCATCATGGGTGACGCTGGATACAAGGGATACGTCCTCTGCGTGGCAGACTACGAAGAGGACTTCCTGTTTCTGCTGGGGGACCAAGGAGTGCGAAAGTCCCTGCGGGGGATATCCGACTTCATCGAGGAAGCTGGCGGTCAGGCAATCAGATCCGCCCTTCCCCACGCTTTCAAGTACGAGGATGACCCTGACCCTGAAATCAATGACGACAATTTCTGGAAGGGCATCCGTGACGAGTACCGGGAGTCCACCGGGCGAAAGAACCTGCCCGTGATGCGCGTGAAGGTCACCGTAGAGGTAGAAACCCTCACGGACGAAGAGGCAGGGAGGGTGTGGGAAGACCATGTCCGCGTCCAACGACGACACAATGACCCCAACCCAGGTACATCAGGGTGATCACGTCTGGGAGCCCCTTCCCAGGTTCAGCGGGCGTTACCGCTGCACGCACTGCGGGGCCATCGGGTACCGGGGGATCGTCACTGCGGATGGGGACGGAGCCCCGGGGGGACACCAGACCGCCTGGCAGTCGAAGACCGCCCAGCGGGCCTTCAACATCTTCGCCTACATCTGCAAGTCCAAGGGCTGCAAAGCCCCATCGGTCGGGTGGGGGAAGCACCAGTACTGCCGAGGCCACCAGCGGGCGTAAGAATCCCCATGGAAGACGAGCTGCTGAAGGAGATACGGGAGAAAGTCGAAGCCAAGGTCAAACAGCTCGATGCCGACATTGAAGAAGCCAAGGCCCTTCTGGAGAAGTACGAGTCGGAACGAGCTCCACTGATCAAGATCCTGGCGGCGATGGGTGTGGTGAATCCCCTGGAGGAGATCGCTGCCGAGATCAAGTGGCCCCCGTCCCATGTGGATGATCAGGGCGAAGAGTATCCCCCTGAAGACGACGATCCCCCCACCGCTGAGGCCCCCCGCACATCTGTTTCCCCAGGAAACTCCCATCGGTGGTCGCGCTACTCCTTGCCCCCTCGTCACCGGAAGTTCCTCGACAAGTTCGGACATCAGGAGTTCGTCACCCACAAGGAGATCAAGGAGTGGTACCTCAACGAGGTGAACCCCCTGATCCAGCCCCATTCCCTGGCTACGAACCTCCACCAGTTGTTTCGCACGCTGGCCGACAAGGGAATTGTGACCCGGAAGATGGGAACCGATGGGTCAGACAACGAGGTCTGGCGTTTTCTGGAATCACCACCATCTGGGGCGTAACAGTTGTGGGCACAAACACGAGGTGAAACATGATGAAGAGGGTCAAAACGAACAATCCCATGTTGGCCGATATGCGGACGAAGATCGATGAGCGGGTCGCCCAGCTTCGCGCCGACATCGAGGAGGCATCGGTCCTGCTGGCAGGGTACCAGGCTGAACTGAAGCCCTTGCTGGCCGTGCTGAAGGCCATGGGGAACGACGCTCAGTCCGGCCTCGTTGAGCTGGAGCCCGATCCGCCCACCGCCAACGAGACCCACGATGGAAACAGGTCGGATTCGTTCGATGACGAGCTGGAAGCCGAAGCAAAGGAGAAGATGGCGGAGGGTACCCCAGACACCGGCACTCCCACCCCGAAAACCAATGGGTCTTCTTCCGGGTCTTCAATCCCGCCGAATCGGTGGGGCCACTACAAGCTGGCACCCCGCCACCGCCGGTTCCTTGCCAAGTTCGGGGTCCGCAAGTCCTTCACCCATGCCCAGATCCAGGCGTGGTTCAACAGCGAGAGCCCAGGGCTCCAGACCAACTCTGTCGCCACGGGCATCAACGAGATCGTCCGTGTCCTGACCGAAAAGGGCATCATCGTCAGGGGCAGCAGGATCAAGGGGGAAAAGGCCTGGAAGTTCGTCCCTTGATTCCTATGTAGTGTCCCCTGTACGTGCTCCCCCCCACCACCATCGCTGCCGCCCTGCGGTCCTCCGCGCCCTTCCCCGGAGGCCCGACCTTCGACCTGTTGTGCCAGGCCATCGCCAATGCCGTGGTGTCGTGGCTTCCTACCGGAGTGACCCTCGTGGGCGTCACCACGGGGGTCATGGGGGCAGGGACGGTAACGGGCACCCTGTCCTTCATGTCCACCCCAGCAACCGTCCTGGCGGCAATGGCAGGCACGTTCCGGGGGCAGACCGCACCCCAGCTTGCCACGGTGATCTCCGTGGGCCTGAACACCGGGCTCATGGGGCTCACGTACACCGGGGTGTCCGTAGGGGTAGCGACAGGAACAGACGTGTCCCATGTGGTATCTGCCAACCCGACGGCCCTCGCCCAGGTCCTTCGATCCGTCCACTCGGGACTGTGCGCGATCCAGAGGGGGACGGGTGCTCAGGCAGCGGGTTTCTACGAGGCCCTTGCGGCAGGGATATCCACGGTGGTCCTCACCGGCATGACCATTCCCCCTGGGGTAGTTGCCCCATCTGGTCCGGCCGGGGCCTATCCAGGGGTGGGAACTTCAACGTCGGTTCCTGTGTGATGTTCAACGAGAACCCTTTTGCGCTGGTTCAGAATTCCCAGGACTTGGCGTACCGTTTCTGGGTCTGCATACTTCGTAGTAGCCACTACCCCCACAAAATTGAACGCCAGGTAAGTTGCAAAGCGGTAGATCAACCGGACGCATTTTCGGGCATCCAAAGCTGAATCGGAATCCTCCATCTCGAAATCCAAAGTAGCGCCTGTTGCGGCACGATGCCACCCCCCATGGGTGTCAAGCAGTCCGGTTTGTCTGGCTTCCCTAGCTACACCGATGATTTGCTGCCTGCCTTTTCGGCCAGATGAATTCCAGAATCCGGTGCGACTACTTTGGGCGTCATGTGCGAGAGCACCCAGGAGAACCTCTAGTTGTTCTTCCAACGTCTTCGCTTGAAAAAGCAAGTATGCCGTGTCCTGGCAGCCCTGCCGATGGTAAGACGGTTGGGAAATTGATGGGTATGCCATGTGCAAACGCCCCAATTCTCGTTTGTAGATGCCCTTGGGAATCAGGAAAGTCCCCCCACCAAGTCGGTGGTCTATGGCGAAGTGTATGTAATCCAACTGGTCTAGGGGGAACAAACAATGGGATTCCACCTCGCAGGCCACCCCATCCAGGATGTCCTGCCAGGTATAGATCTCCACCTGTGGGATCTCCACCTGTGGGATCGTCCGTAGTGCAGAATGGTATCCCTCCCGGTACATACGACTCAGTAAAGAGTCCGACCTCGAATCCTCGATTGGGATTGGTGGTGGGAACGGACATGCCACGGACGGATTTACGGGGGATCCTTTCAAGTTCTCGATGACCCCCAGGACCTCCTTGGTCAAGGTGAACCACTCCCCTTGTTGCCTGTAGGATTTGCATCGCGCATGAAGTTCCCCCTCAAGACGCGGGGCTCTTTCCGTTGCATGGAAGTATAGGGGTCGAAGGAGATCCCCATTGCCAGTTTGGATTCCCTTGAATCTATGTTCTGGGCGTGCCGTGTAACCGATCTTGACGAGATTGGTTGCCGGAGAGTAGACGAAGTAGACATATCCGTCGTTCATGTTTTCGGAAAGTTACGCCCATCTCAAGGTTCGTCGTCACACGGTGAACCCGTTATCCCCGCCATGCCGTAGGGTATCACGGCATGGACATCTTCGACGGCCAGGTTCTCACGGGGGCACGATCCTCCACCAGCAACGCGGACACCACTGGAGACGCATCTTCGGGGGTATCCCGGGCCGTCTTCACATCCAACCCTGCCCTGTACCCCAGCACGACCACGGTTGACATCGATGGGGCCCGCTACCGTGCGACCCTCATGGACGGTGGGAAGGTCACCGAGTACCTGCTGTGGGCAGGTTCTTCGGGGCCCCTTGTGGTCGCTCCAGGAACAACATCCACCAACGGGGCCGTCGCCATCCCCGACGGAGGCATCACCACCGGGTCCTACAAGGATGGGACGCACCGGGTGGTACTGACCGACCAGGGGGGCGCAGGCATCGCCTCGGTGTCATCTGTCACTGTCCAGTACGCCGGGACCGGGGCGGACATTCCTGAGGCATTCACCTTCGATCCCGTATCGTCCACCATCACGTTCACCGTGGCCACGGTCAGCGCCGGGCGCAAAGACGTGATCGTGGCGACGTACATCCCTGGTCCGGCCACCTTTGACTGGACCCGGAATGACCAGTACGCCACGAGGTTCGGGTGGAACGGAGCGCACCGGAAGTGGGAGCCGTACAAGGGCGGCGCGGTGAAGAACCTCGACCAGATATCGTCATCTGGCAAGTACACGATCACCCCAGTCCCCACGACCGCAACCATCGGTAATCCGGCTGACCCCGCGAGCTACCTCCCTGGTACCGATACCGTTGGTCAGTACGCGATGCTGCGCCTCGGGAGTGCCCCGGACGAGACCTCCTACCCGGTGGTCTACCGCACATCGGGAGCTTTCTCTGGAATCCTCGTCGTCACGGACGATCAGGCCAACACCGGCTACATCTTCAGCGTGACGACTCCGCCCCTGGCCGGTGTTGCGAGCAGCACCACGGGGAAGATCGCCTGGAACCCCGCATTCGTAGCCGCCCATGATGGGGAGTACATCTGGTACTCGCCCAGGGACTTCGAGGCATCATCCCTGGGAGTGGTTGGGTCGGTACTCGACACCCTCTTCATCGCCCCCATCCCAGGTCCTGTCGAGCGCCCGCTTCTCAGGTTCGGGCAACGGACATACCTATCCGTCACGACGGTGGCCGACGAGACAGCCCTCAATGCCCTCGTGGTGCCCTCGGGATCGGTCGGTGTTGCCCTGTCCACCGGGAAGGCAAAGCTGAACTCCACGGACACGGCGAAAGCAGACCCTACATCCCTGACCTTCGATCCGTTGTACCTCGGGGTGAACCTCCGGTACGAGGGCGTGGCGATGAACCGCTGGCCACAGCCCATCCAGGCGGTGTCCCAGCTCTTCCTCGCAGGGGGCTTCCTGTATGTGCCGGATGCTACAGGGCTCCCAGGGACTGGCACATCAGGCATCGTGAAAGTACCAGATGGGACCGGCAACACCCCCAACCTGACCCTTCCCGTAGGCCCCAGGCCTATCGCGTCTGGTCTGGTGAAGAGGATCAACCCAGGTTTCGGGGACGCCTTCCTGTTCACCGAGACCAATAGGGTGACCAAGCTCGAAACGGTCAACTTCAACAGTGACCTCCCTACGGACGTGTACTCGATGCCCCTGGACACGGCCTACGTGTCTCTGGCCACTGGGAAGGTCGCCGTGGGCGCATCCCTTGCGTCCCAGCTCTCCGGCCACAATGTGTACTTCTCCCAGTGCATCCTCACCCCATCCCTGTATCCAGACACGGCCAGGATCTTCTCGCGCATCCGTGACACGTTCACGTTCACCGGGACAGAGACATTCACCTTCCGTGTCGATGGGGTGAACCACACCTTCACTCCCACGGCCGGGCAGGGGGTACCAGCAGCCACGGTCGCCACGGCGATCACCACCGCCACGGGCGTCGCCACGGGTGTTGTCGGGGGCTACCTGTACATCGCATCGGCCTTTGCCACCGGCACCGTGGGAATCGGCTTCAACGAGGATGGTTGCAAGGCCCTCGGGTTTCCCCCTGGCTGGTACGTCAGCAACCCCAGTGCTGGAACGAAGACCGCAACCGATCCCAACTGGCTGCCCGACACAGGTGCGGCCTTCGGACTGTCGAGGAGCCCAAGCAATCTGGATGGCTCCCAGACCGCTCCCGACGTACGGGCGACCTACCGGGTGACGAACACCGTGTTGTCCGACCCGGTCCAGAGCGTCCCCTACCAGCTCTTGAACTACCCGCCCAGGGAAGACATTGCGGGCTACGACCAGGGGATCTTCTTCGCCCTGAACACCAAGGCCCTGGAGCCATGGTCGGACGTGATCTACCAGTTCGACCAGGCCCGGTTTGGCTGGCTGACTCCGTTCTCGTTCGCCGGACAGGTGGAGCAACCTCTGTCATCCATCGACCTCGGGGCCCCAGGAGTGGTTCCGGCAACCTTCTACCCGGCCATGGGGGGAGGACTCTCCGTGTCGCGTGCGGGGGGTGCCACACAGAACCTTGTACTGGGCACAAACTTCCTTGTGCCCGACGGATCAGGCACGGCCATCCTGATTTCTCGGGTCGGAGAACCAGTTTCCCAGAAGGGCTACCAGGGGTCGGTCTCGGGGTCCGTGCTCACGGACAACTCGGTCACCATCTTGGCAGCGGCTGGGTACCGCCTGAAGGTGGTGAGCGCCCAGTCCACTGGGTCCTACGTGGTCGCATCGAGCACATCCAACACGATCACGACATCGCAGGCGTTCCCGACAGCCAGCACGTCGAACGTAGCCTGGGAGCTGTACCAGGGGGTCACCCCCGGCAGCATCAATCCGTCCGTGGTGGCCGATGCGGTCTACGAGGACTTCAACCACCTTCCATCCGAGCCCTACGAGGTGAGATTGATCACTGCCAAGGGCACGGCAACCAGTCCTGTGTCCGCCTTGTCTCCGGTGGACCTCCCCACGGCGAATTCGGGACGGGCACTCACGATCCGGTTCGGAACCACGGCTGGTTCAGACATCCCAGTGACCCTGGTGACGAGTTCCATCATCGGGCCCATCGCCAACGGGACGCTGTATGTCCCAACCACGGCCCCGAGGTTCACTACCGGGAAGTTCTCGGTGGTGGTGGGGACAAGAGTGTTCGTGAATGGCGTGGACTTGATGCCCGTGGTGGCGTTCACGGGCAATCCCAACATCATCGAGTACCGCACCTCGGATGGGATGCTGAACTTTGGCAGCAACATCCTCGCGGACTTCTTCTCGACCACGGTGGTCTACCGGGAGGAACCCCTGGCCCCCGCCAATATGGGGACGGGCCAGGTAGACCTGTCACCCTTCACAGGGGAACTCACCGTCAACGCGACGGACACCATTGCCCACGTCGGTAGCACCATCTACCTGGTGGACTTGCAGACTCAGGACGACGTGTACCTGAACCCGATCCTCGGGGCGTTCACGTTCCGGCGTCCCCTGGGATCTGGGCAGATGGTCGAAGCCACCTACCTACGTGCGGTACCCAACTCAGGTGTGCCGTACCGGGATACGGATGGCAACACCGTCACCGTGACCGAGCTTCTCCCGGTGTACATCCGACGCGAGGCTGCCACCAGGGTCAATTCCCAGCTCTACTCGTTCAACAGTGTCGGCCGGACCCTGAAAACCTCCGTGGTCCCTTCGGTGTACGTCGGAGCCAAAATGGTGTCCTACGGGACGCCCCCTGGCGTCACCATCAACACATCCGGGAATACCTTCTCGCTGGCGACCCCGGTGATGGACCCGGCAACGAGGGTGCTCATCACCTACGCCGTGCTCGAAGCAGTCGGTGGCGAAACCTCCTACACAGTGTCGCAGGGTCCGGTGTGGCGGCCCCCATTCAGCCTTACCGCGAAAGTCAAGACCTTCGTATTGCTGGAGGACCGCACCACGGACATGGTGCCCGGAAAGATCCTCAGACTCGGGAACTACCTCACGTACATCCGGTCCGCGACCTACAACGCCACAACGGATACCACCACCGTCGAGGTCTTCCCCACACCGGACAAGAGCGTTGGTAGTCTCGCACCGAGCGACCCCCCGACCAACGTCCTGACCGACCGACCGATCACTCCAACGGTGGACCCCGCCGGGACATCTCCGGTCACCACAACAGCAGACACGGGATTCCTTCCGAGGCTCACCACGGCCTATGGCTTGACCTCGGTTCCCACCTTCCAGAAGGTCACCAAAGGCCAGTCGGTCGTGCGCTTCGATGGGGATGTCACCAGGTACGCCATCACGGGACACGTCATCGAGCTGTTCGGTGTGCCCTTTCTGATCTCGAAGGCCGAATTCGTTGACGGCAAGTACACAGACATCACGCTCGGGTCTCCATCCCCATCAGAGATGACTTGGACATCAGGGATGAACCCAGACTACGTGAGAATCTCGGTACGGCCTGTCTATCCCGTGGGATCAACCGTGTTCGTCGGTACGGGGCCTTTCGTCCAGACTGAGGCCTACGAGATGGTTGCGTTCCAGGGAACCGACCCCGGCGTCACCCTAACCGAAGGAAAAGACTACCAGATCGACTCTAAGACGGGAGCCCTCACCCTGTTGGAACCCAGACAAACAGGACTGGCAGCCCACTCGTCCCTGAGATTCTTCCGCACTGATCAGAACACCCTGGCCCCCTTCTCGTTCCAGGGCAGGATCCAGTACCCCAGGGTGGCAGCTTCGGCCGCCTACATCGATGCGCCATCCAGCACCAACGGGCGTCTGGGGGGACAACTCACGGCGACGTACACGTTTGACTCCCCGGACAGCTTCTACACCAGATCGGTCCCGCTGATGGACTACATCACCGAGACATCATCGTCCATCGTCCGAGGTGTGGCAGCCAATGCCACGGGCAACAATCCGTCTGTCGGTGGTGTGGTCACACCATCACCATCCACCAATGGCCGGACAGGACTGACTTCCGAGCGCCAGGACCTCGTGTGCCGTGACCGGGTGACCCGTACCTTCCTACGTTGGTACAACGGGATCATCACCTCGTTCGAGCAGGTACTGGAGAACATCGACGGGAACCCCGTAGGAGACAGGGACGGCAAACTCCGTCTGTGGATGGGCACGGACAACCCGTGGACCCCTCCTGGATACGAGGACGGGATCACGAGTGCGGTCAATCCCAGGAACATCTGGTCGGACGTGTGGAATGGGCTGAGGACTACCCCCATCGCCCTGATCCTCACGGACCCCATCACCGACCCCAGCGCAACCAACCTGGACGTGAACGGGAACCCGGTGGGCACTGCCCTGTCGGCTAGCGCCCTGGATCGACTGATGGGGCTCCAGCCCAGGTACGTGAAGAATGACGTGGACGACGTTGTTCTGGTAGGGCTTCGCAACACTACGTTGTCTCTCGCAGGCATCATCAGGTTCCAGGTCACGTCCTATGGGTCCTACCGTGGGTTGAGCGAGCCATCGGCCTTTTCGCGTCTGTTCACGGAGAAGACGGAGGCTTTCACAACCACGAATCCCGGTATCGGGTACGACCCGGCAACCGGGAACTCTGGTGTGTACACGTTCGGGCGAGTGACCGCGGATGGTATCCAGAGCACGTTTGGCAAACCCATCGCACAACTGGCCAACCCGGTGCGCGACAATATCACATCGGTCCAGGGAGTGGTCGTGTCCGACCGACGGGCCCGTGCGAGGCTGGTCGCATGGTCCCCAGCGGGGTACACGGCAACATCGAACGTCCCTGCCTTCATCGCCACGGTCCTCCCTCTCGACCAGTTTCCATGGACCCCCGCCGGGATCCCAGACACGTCCAGATTCGCCTCGGTATCGGGGAACCCATCGGACCTGGCCGACCTCGCAACAGGCGACGCCACCCTGCACACGCCGCCCTTCAAGGCCGGTGACCAGGTGGCTCTTGGCACCCCCGATGGCACCGTGTACGGACTCGGGTACTCGGGGACGACGATGGTTGTCGGCGGGCAAAACGTCTACGCCGGGGTCTTCGTCAAACAAGTCGTCCAGGGTTGCTACGTCACCCTGAAGACCTACAACGCAGCGGGCGCGTTCATCGACATCACCACGGCCAACGTGGCGAACCTGGTCCGCCTGATCACAGCGGCATCTGGCCCGTCCCTAACGGCAGGGATGGTTGACCCAGGAGACACCCTGTTCGTCGTTCCCACGTCCAGCGCCGTGCTGGTTGGCGTCGCAAACCCTCCCACCACCGCCCAGTTGGGTGTCTACGCAGCATCCCTGCCCACCTATCGGACCGGGATGGACGTGAACTTCAACGGGCGGACAGGTGAGCTGGTAGACGCCACGCTGCCATCCTTCTTGGACCCCTGCCCGTTTGGCCTGAAGGAAATCCTGGGACAGAACCCGCCACCACCGATGAGGCCCATCGACGCCATGGTGACCTTCACCAACGGCGACACGGCCCCATCCGACATACCAGCGCTCCAGGGATATCCCAGGATGGACTCTGGGGACTACTCACTGCCCTACTACTCGATCAGCCCCACTGAGCTTTCTGCCCTGGGCGCGCTGTTCCCAATGGGTATATCGGTCGTCACCACGGATACGGTATCCCCTCCCGTGGGCAACCCGCCCCCCGCAGGGTACAACCCATACACCACCGAGGCCGCCTACCCGGACGAGATTCTCGACAATGCTGGCTCGGTGTCCCCCTCCCCCACGTACCCAGCGGTGCTTGTCACGTCCGTCCCGATGGACCCAGTGTACTCCACGCACTCGGGCATCGGGCCGCTCGACGCATACGACATGGTGTTCGTACAGGAAGGAACGGGAGGGCTCCCCCCAGGGTCTACAGGCATCATCACTGTGGGGGCGGTCAACTTCTCGATGTGGGTGGAACCCCCCAGGTTCGTGGGGCGGTCCAATACCAATGGCGAGTTCCAGGTGGATATCGTCAACGCCCAGGTCTACATCGAGAATGATCCCCCCAACCCGCCATCCCATGTCACGGGCATGGAAGTCATCGAGGACACCACAGTCCCGTTCACGGTGACCACGACCTTCAATCTGATGGGCATCACACCCACGGACATCGTGTTCGATGACGGCATGGGCGGGGGCGGACTGCTCCCTCCTGTGGGCGGGTTCAACACTCTCTTCAACACAGCCAACATCAACACGCGGATCCTGTTGAAGATCATGGACGACACCACGGGGGCCTTCGTGCCGGGGGCGACCGTGATACTCGACCTGGTTGTTCCCAACCCCAACATCACCCTGTGCGTCTTTCGGGTGTCGGGAGACAACGGGACGACGTGGGTGCCAGGAGCCACGGCCTGGTTCAACTCCCAGAAACTGGTGGTCACGACCGCAGTCCCATTCTTCAACCTCGCCGCCTTTGGAGTGATTCCCACCCCACCGGTAACGGTCATGCCCCCCCACGACTTCGCCATCGACGTGGTGGGGGATGGGGCTAGGTGCTTCTCCATCTCGCAGGACCGATTGACCATCACGGGACCAATCGATGTCCGCAGCGCCAGGGCCCGGGGCTCCGCGAATCCGGCCCTGGAATCGGTCCAGTGCGAGCTGGTTTCCCTGGATGCAGACACGCGGGTCGATACCCTCCTGGGGCCAGCTACCACCATCCCATCGTCCATCAACCACATCAATACGGTGAACGGGGGGGTGCCGTTCACATTCCTCCAGCGCAACTTCGTGCCTTTCAACATATCGGCCTACCAGGTGGGGGTGTTCTTCGTCGGGACTGGCTACCTGCGGGTCATGGCCTTCGAGGGGATGAGCAACGCATCCATCACCGGGACAGGGATCACCCTCAGTGCCGCTCCGTCCTCCAGGACAGATACATCGGGCCCGATCATGCTGGCCGTCAGCTACAGCGACCGGATCGACAACCCGGGACTACCCCACACGAACCGCTGGGGGGACAACCGCTTCATCGTGGACCCCACAGGCATCCCCATGCGGGGCTCAATGGGACAAGTCCTTCCAGGGGACATCGCCGTGGTGAAGTCCTCCAACGAGGACCCGGCTACAGGCAATGTGATCCTGTGCGGCAAAGCAGGCACCCACCTGGTCCGCCAGGTGGTGGTTCCAGGGTCGAACAAGGAGTACCGGACGGCTTCATACACAACCCCAGATGCCTACGGGGACTATTCTGGGTGGCTACCATTCGAGTTCCCCACGGTGGTCTCGGTTACCACGTCCGACCTGGCCGTGTCGGACATCCCAGCCTTGCCGTCATTGATCGACTGGACGGGTGCCCTGATCACTCAGACCCATGTGTTCCCGGCAGTGGGTCGGGTCTACGTTGTTGTGAGCGATACGGGCATAGACTCCAACGTCGGAGCTACGTTCTCGACAGCCATCGTGTCCGCAACCTACACGGTACTGGACATCGTGAACATGAAGTTCACCGGCCTGGCCAACTACCAGGACGGACTCGGCAATCCCATCACGGGTGCCCAGTTCGTGGCGAGCATATCAGTAGGGATGAAGGTCTCGGGCATGACCCTTCTTCCGGTCAACCCCCACGGGACTGGCATCCCGGATAATCTTCCCGGCTACTGTAACGCCGACCTCGGGAACCCCCCTTTGTCCATGTACGGCATCTACGGGAATGGTTCCCTGGTGGTCGGCCGCGGGACATTCTCGGTGGCCTACAACACGGGCACTGGTTTCCTGAACCCGGTTGGGCCTGCCATCATCAAACAGTATGTCCACGAAAAGGTGAAGGTCACGGTCAGTTCCTTCGCGGCCCTGACAGACCCCGTGTACGACGAGATCCCTGGGGCGATCACCACCGACCTGGGCGTGGACTTCGACCTGATCCATACGCCCTTGGGGGCCGCGTTCACTCCAGCCGGGGCCCGCTGCATCCTGCCAAGGGACACATGGACTGCGGCGTATGCTGCTGCCGCTGGGATCTTCGTAGAACCGTCTTTTCCCATGTCGGCTCCAGACATGGGGGCAGCAACCATGACCGTGGTGGATGCCAGCAACAGCATGGCCCCCGGCACCACTGGGTTCCGTCGTCTGGTCAGTTATATCTCGACATCCCCCGGGGTGGGGGACGCCTTCATCGAGAGATCAGAGGTAGAGATTCGTCGCCCCCGCAGGTTCCATGACCTGGGCAACACCTTCGGGGCAGCACTGGTAGCCCTCCGGTACAACTACGAGATCCGTCGGGGCATCGTCGCCACCGTCACCACATCAGGAGGTTACGGCGTGCTCACGGCGGAGCCGGTGGACAATGAAGTGCCCCCTGACCCCCTTGTGAGTGGGGCAGCTACCCAGCTTGGGAACTTCACCCTGAGTGACGTGAACATCCACCCCGGCGACGAGGTGCGGTTCCTTGATGCCACCGGGAACATCACAGATCGGGCCGAGGTGGTTGTCATCACAGGGGACCTGACCCTGACCCTGTCCAGGAAACTGACGGTAGTCCCGGGCACCCGCTTCGAGGTGTACCTGAAGGTCCCACCCGTCCCGCACGAGCAGTCCAATGAGGAGCTCCTTGGATTCGCCACCGACCATGTGGTCTTCACACGCACGGCCAGCATGGTGACTCTGGACGGCGGGCGGGTGATGAACGTCAACGAGTTGGAAGATACCTCCTACGACCTGTCCACGGTGGGCATCGAGAAGGATGACATTGTACTGGTCGATCCGACCGGGAAACTCACTACCCCATCTGGGCCCAATGTCCCTGTCCAGTATGGCCGACGCCCCTACGGTGACGACGCTGTGACCGGCCGGGTGGGCTACTCGGTCGGAGCACCAGCCCCAGCGGACGACAACCGGGGCTACTACCGGGTGTCGGTCAAACCGACTACACCCCAGGTGTCTGTCGAACCCATGGGCGGCTTCGCAGGCACTACAGACGTGCTCTTCGGAACGGCAGGGAACGCCTATGCCGTGTACCCGACCATCCATGGGTCCACCTTGCCGTCCGGCGTGGACGAGGGGCAGATGGACCTTCGGGAGACCAGCCCGCCCGTGGGGACTTCCTACACGACCACTCCCTACTCGACTGAACCTTTCTCGTACAAGGTCATCCGGCCGACGGGTCTTCTCAGTGATGCCACGGTGGAACTGATTCTGGCCATCAGGGAACGGATGCTGTCATGGGCGGAAGAAATCCGCCTGGTGGGGTCGAAGTACGGGACCTACTACATCTTCCAACGGGACGAGCACATCCGTAACCTGGGCCTGACGACCGACCCTGAAAACGGACTGGGCCTCCTGACGAATTCGTATATGGTCGGGCTTGTGGGGCACTGGGATTTTGCCCCATACACGAATGTGCGGGACTGCCTGGCGATCCTTGACAGGCGGTTCTGGGGCCTGGACATGCGACTGGATCGTCTGACCCCGCCCTACGGTCCGTACGTTGCGGTTCCATACACCAATTTCACAGGAGGTATCGGGCGTCCGGTGCTGCCGGACCGCGTGGACGAAGCACTTGATGGTCGGGACAAGCTGCGCGTCACCCGCTATTCATGGCTTTCATTGCGTGTTGATCGTGTGAAGGGTACGCTAGAAACCATTCGGCGGTTCGACAATGAACTCCCACGACGACAGGCCGAAGCCGAGCAGGCACTCACCGCTGTACAGTCTGTCGAGAAGGTTTGACCGTGATCGACCCGACCGTACTGGCGAAGCTGAAGGAACTGGGCATCGAACCCGAGAAGGGCCAATGGGTAGTGACCAGGCCTATCAAGCTGACCGATCTTCCTTCCATCCAGCGCCAGCGAGAACTGCTGTCCAAGCTCAGAGACATCCTGAAAACACAACTGGAGGAGGACCTGACCAAGCTGGATCAGGCTCACGAAGAGTACCAACGTTTGAAGAGCGGAGGGGGGAGATGATCCTTTCCCGCTTCAGCGAAGAGTATTTCTCGTTCCTGCTCAGTGGGCGGGCAGAAGACTTCGCACAGGCGTCCGGCACCTTCCGTGAAGCCATGACCATCGGGGTTACCATCGGGCAGCTTCAGGACCAGATGAACGAATCCCATACGTCTGCCGAGCTGCTTTGCCTGCTTCTCGATAACGTGCCTGTCGAGAAACAGAGGTAGCCATGCCGCAGACGACCACGGTTGCTACCTGGGGGGGCATCCAGATACAACTTGTATCCCAGGATGTGGTCAACGCCATCGATTCGGTGAAGTCCCTCCTCGAAATCGTCAACGAGGCTCTGGACATCGCCCTTCAGATTGGTGAGATCGCCAAGACCTTCGTCACATCCAACCTTGATCCCACGCGCGCGTTGATCGATGGGCTCATCTCCCTGCTCAGGAACTTCATCAACGACATGTTCGGGTTGGGGATCTACTACAACCTCGGGGACATTGATATCCTCAAGCATGACGGCAAGATTGGCCTGAAGGGCGGCTACAAGGGCTACGAGCGCCGGATGCTCACCAAGCTGAACGACAAGACCGACCCCAACCGACCCAACTACACCTCGTCCTCTACTGTCCTCGCCATGTTCTTCTACGTCGGCGTGGACGTGTCGTTCACGAACGACCTACTGGACCCATCCCGGTTCGACCCGCTGGTGAAGTTCCTCAAGGCCATCGGTGCTCTGTTTGGGATGAACGTCAACGGACCCAACACCGACCTTCCGATGGCAGTCAACCTCCGTCCTGAGTACGCCACCCCTGACAACACCAGGCCCACGGACCCGGCAATGGCGTGGGCCCTGATGCGGGGGAACGACAGGGTGAAGGTGATATGGAACACGGCCCCTGTCCCGGGTGCATCAACCCAGGATCCGATGCCGCAGATTCCCCCGACTGCCTTCATCGTGGAGGTGTCCTGCTACCCTACGGGATTCCAGGTCGGATGGATATCCCCAGCCACATCAGGCACTGGAACAGGATCCAATGGGAGCAACCAGGCCTACACCACGGGCCAGTACCAGGAAGGCAACTCGGGGCGTCCCCTGGTGATCTTCGGTGGCGATGACGCCATCAAACTGACCCCTGATATGGCATGGCCTGCCATGGTCCGCACCACCGAGGGGACATCACTCCCATCCGGCGCTCACCCGGCATTCTTCTTCAAGGACCCCAGTGCCCCGGAGGTCATCAAGAAGGCGTTCGGCAAAGACGGCACGACCTATTACAACCAGCGGCGCTTCTTTGTCCCGAAAGAGAACAACATCGTCCAGATGGTGTCAGGCGGGAACTACTCGCTGACCCTGGACCTGGACAAGATCCCCTGGTACTGCCCCATCACCGATGGAGTCATCGACACGTCCCGAAAAGAGAGGCCTACCACGGTCTACGTCCGGGTCATCCCGGTATCTGCCCGGGTCACTGCGGACAATTACAAGAATGCCAGGTGGGAGCCCAAGTCTCATACGACCGACGAGCTCACATCGGTCCACCTGGCGGAAGGGGTCCAGGCCGGGAGCGGTGGTACCTTGAGTGACACGGACATCGGCATCCCGAGCGAAATACTGGAGGTAGCCATCCCCGGGGGCCCAGACACGGACCTCTACGGACAGGCAATGTACACTGCGGTGGCGATCATTGCCCTGTCCCGCAGTGACATATCAGCACCCAACCCCGTCACGACCGGCACGGCCACTACTCCGGATCCCGACTACACACCTACGGGTCTCGAAAGCATCGCGAACGAGGTGTTCCGGGGCATGGGCATTGACAATCCCGAGAACTACTTCGCCAGACAGGGCATTTCACCCCAGGCGTTCCTGCTGGACTTCCATGGGAAGGTCCGGGCGCGGGCCAACCACTATGTCGCCACCAGGCGGACCCCCCCAGAGGTGATCGCCCAGCTACGGGATACGATGACGGCCCTGACGACATGGAAGTGGTCCGACTCCAACGTCCGTGGGGCACTGGGCAACAGCGCCTTGCGCTACACGATCTCGGAGTCCCTGAACCCCAACTCGTATCCAGTCTCCCCGGTGGCCCTGAACCGCCGCTGCACCCGGAACTACTACAATCGGGAGACCCCCGATACGGTCCTGGCCCCCCTGTTGTACCAGTGGACCCAGGGGACCTTCGGGACCACTGGGGGCGCAGTTGACACGATGAACAGCGCCGCCGTGGTCGGCCCGTCGGACGCAGCCCAGCCAGGTTACTGGTACGCGCGGAACCTGATCCCGGCCGACATCTATGCGAAGGCCGCCCAGGTCCTGGCCATCACAGCAGACGAGAACGCCACCAGGCGCACTCCGCAAGGGTCCTGGCGGTCCAAGAGACTTTTCACCCCCAGGGCACCCACCGGAGCAGCACTGGGCCTCCTGAATATGGTGGACGGATTCCTCGGGACTCTTCTCGCAGGGGCACAGACCGGGGCTGACGGCATCGTACGTGTGATCGACTTCCTCGAACAGCGGGTGCAGGAGATACAGGAGCTCATCAAGCGGATTGAGACCTACCTGGACATTCCATTCGAGATATCGTTCCCGTCCGTGCAAGGTCTGGTGCTCATCACCAACGGGACCTCAGGCGTGGTGTCAGGACTTCTTGGAGCCCAGCAGAAACCCATCGAGGGGAAAGACGGATACGCAGGGGGCTGTGTCATCGTAGCCGGTTCCGCCCCATCAATCCTCATTGAGCTGCTTGCAGCGGGGTTGCAGCCAAGCACTGACGGGGCTTAGGCTTCCACTTGAGGAGGGGGCAGACCGGCAAGGGGTGGGCACGGTACTTTGCCACCAAATGGTCGTAGAACTCGGGGGTTCCGAGGAAAACCACCTTCTTCCCGGGGACGATGGGGGGCATCAGGCCCTCGTTGGTCAACCACGCCCGGATCATCACTGTGTGGACCCGCAGACGCCTGGCGGCTTCGCTGATCCGCTCCTTGCCGTTCCGGTTGGCCTCCCAGGCGTAGGCTGCGGCCACCATGGCGTCCCGATCGACGTAGTACGTCAGGCGGAGCTTCTTCCCGCGATAGCAGAACCTCCGCATCTTGATCTTGCCCATGGCGATGATCGCCCTGGTCTCGGCGGGGCCATAGCCCCACAGGGGATCCCGTATCAGGGTCCAGATGGCCACCATCCCAGGGGCGACCTTGTGGAGGCCCAACTTGGTAGCCTGGGAACAGATAGCAATCCAGGTCCGCCCATACAGGCGTCCTCGAAGGGTGTACTTCGATGCGACGCCCCAGTCGGACCGCAAGATCATGTTCTCCCTCGCCCCCCAGGGCTTCATCCTGCTCAGGTCGAGCCGGGAGATCATGGAATCCATCGCTTTTCGGGATCGCCCCGGCATCCGTTCCACAAGGAACGGCCAGTTGATGACCCGCCCCTCCCGTGCCTTGGGGCTCGCCATCAGTTGACGAAATTCCTTGATCTCCTGGGCAGACCATCGGGGGGGTCGCGGCATGATGGTTATTTACGCCAAAGAGCGTAATCCCATCATGTGCAAACACGATGCCCCCTCCACCGACGATCTTCTGGTGCGGGCACTGGTGGACTACCTGGATGACAAGATCTCCATGGAGACCTTCCTGAGGGAACTGCTGGACAGGGCCAGGTGCAACGATCCCAGCCTGTCCGTCGAGGATTGCCTCCGTAAGCTCGTGGATAACTACAACGCTCTGATGGGGAAACCATCATGCTGATCCGTAACCTGGATGACCTGGCGAAACACCTGTGGTGCGAACCGGACGAGAAGATCATCGCCCGTACCCTGTACAAGAACACCGAGTGCGGGGTCGTCTTCAGCATGACCACACACGGAGTGACCATCTCCGGGTACGCTGAAGGTGTGGACTCCGAGTGCGCCCCCCACAAGCTGCCCTTCCCGTTCAACAGCACGGACTTCGATGTAGCAGTCAAAGTCGCGGACGAAGATGGATGCGCCCTATGGAACGAGGGCCACGAAGAGGCGTAACGTCTCGCCATGCCCAAGAAATCAGGAGCCTCCCCGCTGAAGGAGAACGACGGCATCCCCAGGTGTCGGATGTGCCTGAACCATCACGAGGACATCTACGCCACGATGGCGTTCAAGACGTTCCCTGACTCGGAGGAATGGTCCTACTGCGACGTGTGCGGATCAGCAATGGCATCAGTGATCCGTGATAGCCAGCACCGGGACCCAGATATCCGCAAACTGACCCCCCCACCAAGGCCGGTGGAACCCCCCAAAATAGTACCCCCACCTGTTCCTGTTCCTCCTCCCCCACCCCCCAAGACAGCCCCGGAGCCCCCCCGGCGGGTCAAGGTCACGGACGTGGCTCGCGAGGTTGTCCAGGAGGATGAACATGATCTATTGGCTTTGCTGGGATGGAAGAAATAGTAGGGTGGGCGGGAGGCACGATGATGGACGATCTCCGTAGGTGGGCAGGCAAGATCAACGACGACGTGGACAATGCGTTCACCCAGTTCCTACTGGGCAACCGCAGCTTTGATGAGTGCTCGGTGGATGCCATTGAGAACTTGTTGCACCCGGACACGGACACCATCGAAGACGTGATCAACGGCCTGGACGAGACAATCCATAAGCTCTTGGACGCCAAAGACCGCGAGGGGATCGACTGGGACGACCTGGCTACCAATCTCGAAACCTTCCGCGATTCGTTGTCCTTCCGCTTCGGTCTGCCAGTGAAACCCAGGGTGGATGCACCCCCGCCACTACCCCCGCCGCCGGAACCCCCGAAACCGACCAAGAAAGCCAAGGCTGAACCTACCAAGGCAGCCGAGACTTCCTGCGACCTGATGGACCTCCTGGGGGGATGACCCTTGTAAAGTTCGCGGGTGGGATTGTCTTCCGACGAAGGGCTCGAAGGCCACACGTTCTCCCAATCGAGGAATGGTCTACGTGAGAAGTGGTCTGTCCCACGCCTGTGGGAAGCCGCAAAAGGTCTGTCCGTCAAGATGGTCGCCATCGCGGACATCCCGTACATCCTGACCGAATCGTGGGTCGCCCACTGGGCAGACCCAAACCACACAGAAGTCTGGTTCGAGACAGCTCGTACCAGGGAAGCGGATCTGTCTTACCCGGTGATCCTGCACCCGAACGGACACCTGATGGATGGCT
>Ga0315295_10000917_pt1 | contig 25127 bp, 38 predicted proteins | sample YL17G14_0_MG_FD_204453 | JGI IMG/M metagenome (GOLD analysis project Ga0315295, IMG submission 204453) | Sediment microbial communities from Yellowstone Lake, YNP, Wyoming, USA - YL17G14_0 | ecosystem: Environmental > Aquatic > Freshwater > Lake > Sediment | place: USA: Wyoming | collected... | reverse complement strand
TTAAAAACACGCTTGAACCTACCAGTTTGAGAATTTTTGAAAAATATGAACATATAAAAATAGTAGGTAAGCCAATGGAAATAGACGATGATGTTATTTTAGTTCCGTGGGCAACTCCTATTCCAAAAACTAAATGTAAATTTTGCTTGGGGCATTTTGCCATAAATGGATTTCATATGAACGATAATTATGTTTGTAAAGAAGGAATGGAAACTTCCGATTTTAGTAAGTTCAATGTTGTCCTTTCCGGTCATTTTCACACTCCTTCCCGAATCAATAATATCATTTATTTGGGGTCGCCTTATGCTCAGACATTCCATGATGCCGGGGGAGAGAGGGGATTTTATGTTTTCAATGAAGATGAAATAATAGATTATCACATTTATAATGGCGCACCTAAATTCATAAAATACAATACTTCAGTAAAATTGGATGAAAAAAACATAACGGGGAATGTAGTCAAGATAATTTTTGATAAGGATTATGGCACTAACAAAAATCAGGACATAATAGACAATGTTATCAAACACAAACCTTTATCTTTTACTATAGATTTTACCAAAGTGGCTATAACAGAGGAGGATGGTAAAAGTCAAGAAATACAAATGGAGAATAAAAAAGACATTATCAATAATTACATTGATATGAAAACCTTGCCCGAAAATATCAATAAACCTACTCTTAAGGGGATGTTTGAAAAAATAATGAAGGAAGCAGAAGACGTATGAAGATAATTTCCGAATCAGTTGGGATGAAAAATTTTTTGAGTTTTGGTTCAAAATTTCAAGAAATTCCTCTAAAGAACGGTATAAATCTTGTTACAGGAATAGACAAGGATCTTGGAAAATCCAATGGTGCCGGTAAGAGTTCGTTTCTTGAAACAATTCCATTCGCTCTTTTTGGGAAAGTAGCCAGAGACATAAAAAAAGAGCAAATTGTCAATTGGAAAAATAGGAAGAATTGTGAGGTAATATTCAAGTTTTCAATCAATGAAAATAAATATGAAATTTTGAGAGCAATCAAGCCGGATAAATTTGAGATTATTAAGAATGGTAAACTCTTAGATAAGGAAGCCCATTCAAGGGATTATCAGGAAGTATTCGATGATCTATTCGGGATGGATGTAAAAATGTTCATGAGCCTTATTCATTCAAATCTGAATTCGTCTGCCAACATTCTTTCGATGGGCAAACCTGAGAAACGAAGATTTATGGAGAGGATGTTTGGACTGGAAATATTTTCCAAGATGAACGACCTATGTAACGATAAATTGAAAAATATAGAATCTAAATTTCATGAGATGGAATTTGTAAGCAAGGCAAATATAGAGAAAATAAGAGCAGCAAAACAAATTGTGGCGGATTTGTCAGAGCAAATAAAGAACAGAACTAATTATCAAATTTTAATCGAAATAAAGAAAGACTTGCTTAAAAAGATTCTCAATAAAACCTCTTTAGATAAAATAAATCAACAAATGAATGATCTTTGCGAAGCCATTGCAACATGCCAAGAAACACTTGTAAGGATTAAACTTAAATCGCAAAATATTTTTGTTCAAATAAAAGAAGTAGACGCGCAAGAGGGGATTATACAGCAGAATGAAAAAATTAGAGAAGAACTACGAGAATTCAATGATTGCTATAAAAATATTGAATCCGTAGATAAAGCTATAAAAGAACTGAAAGAAGAAAAACAAAAGAGAGCTATCGCACATAATGATAAAATAAAAGAGTTAAGAAAACAAAGAAAAGAATTTGATGACAACACAGAGATAAACAACTTCGACACCAAATTAAAAGATTTGACCAAAAAATTAGTAGAAAATCAGACCAATTTAAAGACTATTAACAAAAATCTGGAAATGCTTACCGGCGGAATATGCCCTATCTGCAAACAAGATGTAACCAACCCACAAACTCATTATGCAAAAGAAGCAAGTGAATTGAATGTGGTTATTGAAAAACTTGTCAATGGAATTTCTATCCTTGAGGAAAGGAAAAAAGACTTGAATTTTAAAATAACAGCCGATAGAAAACGATTGGACGATGTTATTGAAAAAACAGAAGCAGAATTTTTTACTGACCATGTTATTGATAGGTCTATTTCTGATTTTGAATTAGCCAAAAATAAATATTACACTTTGTCAAGCCAATTAAAAGATGTGAGAATAGAAAAAAGTAAACAGGAATTAACTATTGAATTGGAAGAATTGGAGTTGGAAAGAAGCAGAGCATCTACTAAAATGACGGAAGAAAAAGATAAAAAAGAATCTTTACAAAATACATTAATTAGTATACAAGAGATAGAGACTGAAATAAAACGATTAGTCAGTCTTGAAGAAGCAGATAAAAAGAATGTTGAATCATTCCAAAAAATCATTGAAGACAATAAAGAAATAGCAAAAAAGACTGAAGCAGAAATCAAAGAGAATGCAGATAAAATATCTAAGATAAACAACATAAAAGATTATTTGAATTATATCAAAGACCTTTTAAAGGATGAAAATATAAAACAACACATGATTTCCCAAATCATTCCATACCTGAATAAACAGGCAAATGATTATCTGTCAAAGATTTCATATAGTTTTTTTATCAATATTTCAAAATGGTTGGATGTAGAAATAAAAGGACCGGGAATTACAAAGGCGACTTATGATTCATTGAGTGGTGGCGAAAGAAGAGGAATTGATATCGCCATTCAGTTATCTTTTATTGATATAGGAAGAATACAAGCTGGCATTTTCCCCGATTTATTGATTTTGGATGAATTGTTAGATTCCAGCATAGATAGTAAAGGGATAAGTGAATTGATGAAAATCATATCTCTGATAGAAAAGGACAATGAAGGAAAAATTTTTGTCATTAGTCATAGAGAAGAATTGGACAAAGACGATGAATTTTTTGTGAACAACTACCATATCATAAAAGAAAATTCATTTTCTAGGGTTGAATTTTAAGGAGAAATATTATGGCAGAAGATATATTTGAAAAATTAAAAGAGGGCATTGCCAAAAACATCAAGGGGGTTCATGTTGCAACCATGTCCGAAAGCAACATCGCCAAAGATAGATTTTGGGTCAAGACTCCTTGCATGGACTTGAACAGAATCCTTTCGGGTTCACTTAATAGGGGCATTCCATCCAGAAACCTCATGGCAATTGTTGGACCGGAACATTCCATGAAATCTTCATTTATGGTGCTTTGTATGATAGAAGCCCAACAGAGAGGCTATAAACCCGTTATAATTGACACAGAAGGGGGGGTTAATGAGGATTTTTGCAGACGATGGGGATTAGATCCTTCTTCCGTTCTATATATCTATACACCGTGGATATCAGAGATAAAATCGACACTGGCCCAAATAAAAGACACGCATGAAGAAGGATATGTAATTGGAATTGATTCGGTGGGGGGCATTGATAGATTAAAATCGTATGATGATGCATTGGAGGGTACTCCCAAAGCAGACCAAGGATTGTTGCAAAAAGAGATTAGATCTATGCTTAAATTATTTCTCAATATCTGCGTAAGCCAAAATTCCGTTGGAATTGCTTCTGGGCATTATTATGGTTCGCCTTCGTCGGTCCCTAAACCCGATCAAATAGGTGGAGGAAAGGCGATGAAATTATTTCCAAGCATTCTGGTATCTCTAAAGAAAACAACTATAGAGGATAGCAACAAACAAGTCACAGGAAATGAGATTATTGCTACTACTCTTAAAAATAGAATATATCCACCATTTCAAACAGCTACAGTAAAAATTGATTATAAAACAGGAGTTCAACAATATGCGGGGATTCTTGATTTAGCAATACAGGCTAATCTTGTAGTAAAAAGTGGAGCATGGTATTCATATGCCGGTGAGCGAATGGGGCAAGGGATGGATAATGCAACACAGTCAATCGAAAAATTTCCGCGATTGATTGAACAGTTAGAAGAGTGGCTTAAAACAACAGGATATTCTACATTCAGCAAAGAAATAAAAGAAGCCGAAGAAATAATTCAAAATGAAATCCAAGTAGTAGCAGAAGAAGAAAAGCCAAGGAGGAAGAAAAAAAATGAAAATATTTAGATTTCAAAATTTATTGGAGATAGATGATACAAATGAAGGAAGTATGTTTCATCTAAGAGAAGATCAATTTTTTCTTCATGGCAGTAATATGATAAATCAAAAAACGACAAAAGAAATTGGTGATAATATTGTGTATTTTAAAGTGATCAAAAGTGAAGGAAAAAATATTGAATATATGCAAGTTTTAGATGTGCTAGAAAATAATTAAATGGAGGTAAAAAAAATGGATATTATAGGTTTGTATAAAATTGATTATGAAATTTCCGGGAAAGACAATGAGGGAGCATTATGGAGTTGCGGCGTATTGGCATATAGCCAGGAAGAAGCAATGAAAACGCTTGCAGATTTTTTGAAGAAAGGATTCAAAGTTGATACACTTTCTTTTCAAGGACCATGCCATGCGATAAGTCAACCCATCAGAGATAAGGTTATTGCTGCTAATACCAAGGAGGTTTCTTTTCGTAAAAAGGCTGAAGAAGTGGCTAAAATTGATGGCCCAGAATTTGAACTTAAGCCCGATGTGGTTGAAAAGAAAAAAAGAAACATTGTTCCTAATAAAGAATAATAAAAAATGATTGTATTGTGTTTATAAATATGTGCATTCCAAACTTAGGAAAATTATGAAAATAGGAATACTTTCTAATTTTATAGATGATATATTTTTAAAAAATTTTCCTTATAAATATTCATTTATAAAACTTACTACTGATAAGTATGATGGATTTTTTATAGATTGGGTTCCTAGATTTCAAAATGAAGAATTTCTCGTTCAATGCGCATTGATTGAGATACACAAGAATACTGTTCCCATTGTTATATTCGATAGATTTATGTCATTGAGCCAAGAGGAAGTAAAATGGTTAAGTAAATATATGAATGTTTTTCTATTTGAACCCGCTCTTATTCATAGATATGGTTTCCAATATCTGCCAACATGGATAACCGATTTTTCAATTTTAAAAAATAATTATGATAGAAAAGATAATTTAATTAGATTTTCTGAGTTACATGATAACGTAGATTTTGCAGATATAAATTATATTCTTGCTGATTGTCAATCCGATTATAAAATAGGGTATTTAAATAAAAAAATATTCGATATCATGAATAAAGGGTGCATACCTCTTTTACCAATTGACCATAAGTATTTTAATACGCTATTTCATGGACTAATTGTAAAGAGTAAGACAGACTTAGAACTTTATATATCTGGTTATCATAGAGTAAATGTTCCTATTATAGAGGAAATTTTTGATAATCTGAAAAAATATTATCCAGAATTTTTGGTAGAAAATGCCATTTCAAGAATTTCTGAATGTTTGAGGGAATGAATGAATAACATAGAACTTGATCAACTTAAAAAAGATGTTATAGAATTCTATGGTGATCCAAAAATGGCGGATAATATGTTTAATTTAAAAGAGAAAGATTTAAGGAGAATAAAGACAATAATAGAAAAACAAAACAAATATAGAAATAGAGCAGATAGAGAAAGAAAAGAAAAAGAACGAGCGATTTTATATAATAAGATAAAAAAGACAGAAGCCGTTCCTCAAGAAACTCAAGAAATAACCATTCCTTCCAATAGAAAACCAAGGATAGTATTTATTTGCGATGTGAAAGGGTGGGCATGGTGGATAAAATCAGAATATCTTAAAAAATATCTGTCCGATGAATTCGATATTGATATTGCATATGTTATTGGTCAAGGCACTAAATATGACCCATCAAAGGAATATGATATTTATTTTACGTTTGGGTATTCCTATATTGACAGAATTAGAGATGTGCCTAAATACAAAAAAGCAAGCGGAATGACAGCACATAGGAATAGAAATGTCATTTTGCATAATATGAATAGAGTAGGAATAGTTCATGCTAATAGCGTATTGCTTAAGAATGAATTACATAACATGGGATTTAAGAAAGTGTTTTATGTGCCGAACGGGGTAGATGAAGAATTATTTAGACCTGTCACTCCTATTCCTTTAGTGAGAGATAATATTTATGTGGGGCATGTTGGAAAAGAAAGCCCTTTAAAGGGGCAAAAGGAATTCATATATCCTTCTGTAAAAAAGGCTAATGCTAATTTAATATCCAATACTAAAAACTGGTCGGATAAAGTGGAATATGCTGATATGTGGAAAATATATCAAAACATGGATTGTTTTATTGTTGCGTCAACAGAAGATGGGACACCCAACCCAGCACTAGAAGCGGCAGCATGTGGCAGACCTATCATATCTAATAGAATAGGTAATATGCCCGAATTCATAAAGGATGGATATAATGGGTTTTTAGTGAATAAAAATGTTAATGATTATGTAGAGAAAATACTTTATTTAAAAAACAATAGAGACAAGTTAATTGAAATGGGCAACAATGCAAGGAAAACAGTAGAAGAAGGATGGACATGGAAAATTCAGGCAGAGAATTATCGAAAAATGTTTAGGGAGATTTTTGTTTATGAAAGCACAAATTCTGTCTTATCCTAAAGAATGGTGGATGTATATAGAAGATGATAGGCCAATAATAGGCGAAACTATGACCATATTACCTTCACTTTGCCCGTTATATGATTATAAATGCTATGATATGGTTTCAAAAAAAATATATTGGTTCAAAAATGAAAATCTTGATATAGTAATGCCATTTGATAAAGAGGAATTTGATATATGAAAATACTTATAACAGGGGGATGTGGATTTGCGGGGTCACATGTAATAGAGCATTTTCTTAGGAATACAGATTGGAAGATTGTCATATTTGATAAACTAACATACGCAGCACATGGTCTTGACAGAATAAGAGAAACGGGAGCATTGGATAATAAACGTGTTGATATTTTTTCTGTTGATATTACTAGACCACTATCAGTTGGTATTTTAAAAGAATGTAGCGATGTGGATTATATTTTTCACCTAGCAGCCGAATCTCACGTTGAAAAATCCATTCAAGATCCCGGTCCTTTCGTTTATACTAATGTAGTGGGAACATATCATATGCTTGAATTTGCAAAGCAATGTGATCGTCTTATAGCATTCTGTCAAATGAGTACTGATGAAGTATTTGGGCCAGCACCAGAGGGTATATTTTATAAAGAGTGGGATAGGTATAATTGTACAAATGCATATTCGGCAACCAAAGCTGGCGCAGAACAATTAGTTTTAGCTTACATGAATTGTTATAAATTACCGGGATTTATTGTGAATTGCATGAACATGTTTGGAGAAATGCAGCATTCAGAAAAATTCATACCTCTTTGTATCAAAAAAATTCTTGCCGGTGAAAAAATAGATATTCATGGGACTCCTGATAGAAAAAAATCTGGTTCACGATTTTATATTCACGCAAGAAATATGGCTGGAGTGGTACATTGGTTGTTTACAAGATTTGAACAGAGAGAGAAATATAATATAGTTGGAGAAAGAGAAATAACAAATTTGGAAATCGCGCAGATTATAGCAAAAATTTTAAGTAAAGAATTAAAATATGAAATTGTAAATTTTCATTCTAATCGTCCCGGTCATGATTTACGATATGCATTGGATGGTTCTAAATTGATAAATATGGGCTATAAAATTCCAGTAACCATAGAAGAATCTCTTAAAAAAACAGTTTTATGGACATTGGTACATCCTAGATGGTTGGAGGAATGAAAAATGTTTGAGGATATTTTAGGAAAAGAAGAAGAAGAACTTGAAATTGACATTGATGGACTTATTGAGGAATCTTTTGAGGAAGTTTTTAATAAAGACCTGAAAGATGCAATGGACGATAATATTAAACAGAAAGAAGAATTAATAAAGAAGTTGATTGATGACTTGGAAGAAAGAGATCAAGAAATAAAAGATTTAAAAGAAATAGTGACGGAATTAGAAGGAGCAATTGACGAAAAGGATAAAGAATTAGACGAAAAGGATAAAGAAATATCAGAATTAGAAGAAACAGTTGACAAATTAACTGAAGAAAAAGAATTAGCTGCATGAAGACATGTATTTTAGGAAATACGAATCTGAATTACAGTTGGTTTGTCTTGACATACCGGCAGGGGTTGATGTTGAATGGGCATGATGTTATAGAAATAGATTACAAAACAACACCGTTAGAAAAAATAAAAAAGAGATTACTTTTTGAAAAACCTGCGATTGTATTCACTCATTTAACATTTCATAATATATATCCTATTGAGTCCGTTCTAAATTTATACAGAGAAATACATAAGGCGACTGGCGCAAACTTTATTCATGTATGTAAAGATGCCAGAATAACAGATAGATATATGGCTCCCCTATCTTCATATTTTTCCGCAGCATTGGTTGGTAATAAAGAATTACAAAAAAACGGTTCTGCTGCATGGAAAATTCCTGTTTATTATGTTCCATATTTTTGTATGACATATGATAAAATGGCAATTCCCTCTAAAGATTTAATGTTCAGAGAAGCGGTGTTTACGGGTTCTATCGAAGCGCATAAAGACAGAAGAGAGTTTATAAGTAAATTATCTAAAGAGATACCGATAAAAATATTCAAAACTCAAAGCAGTAATGATTTAAGAAGTAGGACTCCCGAACTTTCCGTTTCGGCAAAATGTATTCTAGGACTTTGTACTGGATATGATATTTCTTTTTTTGATGTAAGACCATTCCAATATTTAGGTACGGGTGCTTGTATGATAATGAGAAAATTCAAGGGGATGGATGATTTTATTCCAGACAATTTATATTATCCAATATATTCATATGATAATGATGGAGTTGAATTGGCGGCAGAACACTATAAAAAAATACTAAATACCGATACAAGACCCATGCAAGAAGAAGCATTCAAATTCATGCAAGCCAATTATAATAGTAAAATCAAAATCGCTGAAATTTTAAAATTATTAAAAGATGATCTTATAGTATATAAAAAAGTTGATGTAAGGAAAGAGGATAGAACATGGATAAAACAAATATAGATTTAACCCGTAGATTGCTTAAAGAATATAGTCATGGACCTGACGCAAAGGCTATAAGAGATAGACATGTAGACTCTCTTGTTGATTTCTTCCAGTATATTAAAGAGCCTATTTTAGATGTTGGAAGCAGGGATGGTGTTTTGATTTCTATACTGAATGAAAGAGGATTCAATGATGTTACTGGTATAGATGTTTCGCCGGAAGCGATAGAGATATTAAATGGTAAAGGATACAAAGCATACCATTCTGATATGATATCCATGCCATTTGATAATGATGCCTTCCAGACAGTTGCATTAATTCATGTGGTGGAACATTGTACCGACATACCAAAGGCTGTTAAAGAGGTTCATAGAGTCCTTAAACAAGGAGGATATGTGTTAGTTGAGATTCCTATTCAGAAGAAAGAAAAGGTTCCTACGGTATGGGGGCATTGGTTTTGCTTTTCCAATGAGAACGAATTGATAAATTTCTTTGTTCCTACTTTTAAGCAAATAGGCATGTTTAGACAAAAGCGCGGAGATGGATTCAAGCCGTGGGTCAGATTTGTTTTCAAGAAAATATAGGAGGGGAATATGCTAGGAAAAATGCATTGGAGATATAAAATGTATTGGAGATATTTTAAATATGTAGTGGAACATAAAAAAAATGTTTTTCTTGAATGTTTAAAGATAAATCAACCCATTCACGGCATTTTCCATGATATTTCTAAATTTCTTCCTTCGGAATTTTTTCCATATGCTGAAAAATTCTTTAGTGGAGATTATGCTTATAAATTTTTTGAAGTCGAAATGAATTTTGATATGGCATGGTTACTACACCAACATAGAAACAAACATCATTGGGATTATTGGGTAAACTCCGAAGGCAGAGCAGTACCAATGCCCAAAAAACATATCATGCAGATGATGGCAGATTGGAGAGCAATGTCAAGAAAATTTGGTGGAGATGCGGAAGAATACTATTTTAAAAATAAAGGTAAGATGATCCTACATAATAGAACAATAAAAATAATAGAACGGGAACTCTATGAATTATAGAAAATGGAAAAACATACCCAGTATTTCGGATGCCGAAAGAGATAATTATGGCAAGAAAAAATTAGATTACAAAGTATATCTTGAAAAGGTAGTGAAGGATGAAGAAATAAAAGATTGGGATTGGATACCAAGAATAATAAAGCTATGGGAGTATGTTGTAAATAAATATAATATTCCTATTTCTAAAATTTTGGATTGCGGCACAAGAGATGGTCTATTTCCAGAATATCTTAATCATATGGGGCATGATGCAATAGGCATAGATATAAATGAGGAATGTGTTAATCATGCTCGTAAAATGGGCAGACCTGTTGAATATGGGGATGTATGTAATCTAAAACGGTATTATGACGAAACATTTGATGTTACTTTTTCACATTATTTATTGGGATTAGTAAAGGACTATGGAGATGCTATAAAGGAAAGACTTAGAGTAACAAAGAAAGGGGGATATTATATTTCTCTTGACTGTCTACATAATTCAAAAAAGCATTATCAATTAGTAACTTCCATAGATCAATTTAGTAAAATAATTAACGGCATTGGTAACGGATTTAAAATAATATATTTAGACAGTTATGATGAAACTCTTAGATTTGTAAAAGAAGAAGTTCTGGTTATTCTACAGAAAGGTTAGGAAAGGTTTCCTCTATTTTTTTGAAAAGCCCATAGTAATATTTTGGGCCATATTTATAATGTGATCCATTTAAATGGTCACGCCATGCATAACCACAAAATTTTATATGTTTCCATGATTTTTTTTGGCGCATGGCGGAATAGAGATAAATTTCATTTCCGCCGTTATCTGGAATTTCATCATAATATTTTTCAAATGCTTCCAATACATCTTCTCTGTTCATGACTACTAACTGATGTATTTCATAGCATTTTCTGGGTTCAAATATATTTTCTGTTGCTGATTCTGTATCTATTATTTTGTATGAGGTACAGACACCACAGATATTGGGATTCAATGCCGACAAACATTTTTCAAATGCTCCAGGTATTATATAATCATCGGGATCAATAAATGATACATAAGGTGCGGTTCCCAATTTAAACCCATCGAGTCTTGACTTTTTGATATTTCCCTGTATGCCATTGAGATTATGGATAATAATTGGTTCTTTGACTAAGCTTTCTTCGCATTGTTTTAGCCATTGTTTATTTTCGTTGGGCAGATGGAGAATATGCACATCTATCATGTGTTTATTTATAAATCGATCTTTACAAAATTAAAGAAGTCTGATAGTGTAATGTAAGTCGAAAATTTGCCGACATAGGGAGGGGAAAATGTTTGATGATATACTTGACGGTATACTTACAAATCCCAAAGAAGCCAATGATGAAGAAGTAGAAAAGGTGTACGAAGATTTTTGGAGAGATATTTTAGAAAAAGACGGCATTCTTGATATGCAGCAATTGAAAAAAGAATTATTTGATTTCTGGCAGGTTATGCAGAATGTTCCAAAAGTTTATGATCATGTAACAGGAGGAAAGGTATCTAAGATTTTAACCGATCCTAAAGTTGTTTGTGATCTTGCCGATGAATTATTTTCTCCTATTTATCTTCATAAGTTAAATTACGATGAATTTGCAAATGAATCTTTTGTGTCAGAGGAAGAATGAACCAAAAATGGAAAACTGATCCTTCATTGCATTCTTGCCCTGTTAAGAAAAACGGAGTACAATTAATAAAGCAATTGGATTACGAAAAAGTATTCGTAGAAGAATTTCTAAACAAAGACCCATTGAAAGATTGGGAAAGTTTTGAAAGATGCAGAAAACTTTTTGAATGGGCAGTACAATCAAATGACGAATGGGAAGAATTCATTGAAGTCGCTTCGGTTTTAGATGTGGGTTCCAAAGACGGACAATTTCCATCATGGTTGATAGAAGTTGGATATGATGCATTAGGATTAGAAATATCAAAAGTATATGTGGAATATGCTCAGTCAAAAAAAAGGCCAGTAGAATGTGGAAATGTTTGTAATTTAACTTATGAAGATAATTCTTTCGATATGGTATTTTCACATCATTTACTTGGATTGACTCCCGATATAAATAAAACATTATCGGAAATGTATAGGGTATCAAAAAGATATATTATTTCCTTGGCAGAAGTTCCAGGTAATAAGAAAAAACACTATTGTTATATTGATTCGCCGCAAATATTTGATGATTTTATCAAAAATAATAAGTGCAATGTTTTATATAATGATTATCTGGATACGGGGTATAAAAATGAATGGGTATTTTTTGTGAGTAAAATATGAACCTAAAAGGGGGGTGATTTGTTAATGGGGAATAAAGACAAAGGCAAGGATAAGAAGAAGGAAAAGGAAAAGGTAAACGTAGAATCCAAACCGAAGAAGAAGAAGTAAAAAAGGGGGTAGTCAGAAATGGCTACCCCTAAAATTAGGAGAAAGAAATATGAAAGAACTGGAAGACTACATACAAAGACAAAAAGAATGGTCGATGAAGACTTTTGGAGAAGGCAGAAGAACAATCGGTTTATGTAAACATATTGAAAGCGAACTGCTTGAAATTAAAAAAAATCCAGAAGACGTTATGGAGTGGATTGATATATTGATTCTTGGATTGGATGGGGCATGGAGAACGGGGGCAACTCCAGAGCAAATTGTTAAAACATTAGCTAGAAAACAAGAAATAAATTTTTCTCGTAAATGGCCTGAACCTTCGCCGGAAGACAAGCCGAATTTCCATGTTCATAGATGCCCTGAATGTAATAAATATTATACTCCAGGATGTGTTTGCGATGTTCCATAAACAAATTCCATTATGGTTTTTTACTGCCGATTTTCACTTTGACCATAAAAATATTATGCGTTACTGCAATAGACCATTTGGCAGTGTTGAGGAAATGAATGAAAAGTTAATCGAAAATGTAAACGAAAAGGTCCGTCAAATCGATCATTTAGTTATTGCGGGGGATGTGACTCTTAACCATAAAAGCGAGACTGTTTATAAAAAATGGCTCAATAGATTGAATGGTGATAAAATTATTGTAAAAGGAAATCATGATTACTGGATTCCAAAAAGTAGTGCTAAACACATATACCATGTGACAATCGAAAACCAATTTATCGCTGTAAGCCATTACCCCATGAGATCGTGGAACAGAAGTTTTCATGGGTCATGGAATTTACATGGACATACTCATTCTAAAATGCTGCCATTAAAAAATCAGTATGATATAGGAGTAGACAATAATAATTATTATCCAATTTCCTTTGATGAAATTAAAGAACATATAATAAAACAACAATGAAATCAGTAATATTCATAGGTACTAAATATTGTGGGCATAATTTGATTATTTCATATTTGGGATTGCATAAGGATGTGTGTTTCAATATTCCAGAAGCAGATAAGAAAATAATCATTTTTGAAAATTTAGAGTACTTTTCATGCGACAAAACGAATGCTAAAGTTAAATGGATACATGTTGCCCGAAATCCGTTTGATGAATTAGGGCTTGAAATAAGTGAATCTAAAATTGGATTCGAATCCGTATTAAAAAAATATATTGATATAAACATTAGGATACAAAGACTATACGCAGAAGAAGAAGTTTTATCTTTGAGTTATGAAGTTGCCATAAGAAATTTCAGACGAATATTGGTTCAATTATCTAATTATTTGGGGATAGAAAATAACAAAGAGTGGGAACGTGCTGTTGCACAATTCATAATCAAAAATAAAATTTCTCTACAGTTTCCGCGTCATTTGATTGCATGGGATGAATCTATGAAGAACAAAGTAGATGGAACAACAAAACAATTTCCTTGGACCAAAGTATATACTATACGTACTTGACGGAAAGAAAGAACATCCAGTTAGGATGTAGGAAAATAGATGATAGAATCAATTCCAATTTGTGTAGCACGAACCCCATTTGAAGGAACGGTTGCTCAAAATGTTTTGGAGTATGGAACGGGAGCAATTAATATTGATGGGTGCAGGGTGGAATGGGATGAAAAAGGTTTACAGGGAGATACCAATCGACGCAAAACACCAAGGACGGACATAACAGGCGAAGAATTTCACGCTTCTACGGGCGGAGATAATGCAGGGAAATATATTGGTGAAATCAAATCCCCTCCTGGCCGCTGGCCCGCAAATGTGATTCATGATGGAAGCAAAGAAGTAACAGATTTATTTCCTGATACTTTAAAAGCAGGAAATATTAGAGAAACAGATAATATAACGGCTGGTAATTCTATATTTGGTATTGGAAGTATTGGTAGAAGAAATCCTAAAATTGAAGGAGATTTGGGTGGGAGTGCCGCCAGATTTTTTTATTGCTGCAAAGATAAAATAGAATTAAAAGACTATCTTATAAAATTAGTAACACCATCGGGAGGAATAACATTAGATCCATTTAAAGGAGAAAATATGAAAGACAATTATCTTTTACTTTTAGGCAAATCAGAGGAAGTATTGAAATCATTGAAAGATAATTCAGTTGATTCAATAGTAACCGATCCCCCATATGAGTTAGGATTTATGGGGAAGAAATGGGATAATACAGGCATTGCTTATAATGTAGGTATATGGAAAGAATGTCTAAGAGTATTGAAACCGGGAGGGTATTTACTTTCATTTGGTGGAACAAGGACAAGTCACAGGATGGTATGCGCTATTGAAGATGCTGGATTTGAAATAAGAGATACAATTATGTGGATTTATGGATCTGGATTCCCTAAAAGTCTGGATGTTAGCAAGGCGATTGACAAGGCAGCAGGAATAGAAAGAGAAAAGATAGCAACCGAAGCAGCAAAACAATGGGAAGGCTGGGGAACAGCATTAAAACCCGCTCATGAACCTATTACAGTCGCTAGAAAGCCATTTGAAGGAACGGTTGCTCAAAATGTTTTGGAGTATGGAACGGGAGCAATTAATATTGATGGGTGTAGAGTGGGCGTCGACCCGGTAACTGACGCTTCACAGTGTATGAACCAGAACGGAGGAGATATTCCGCAAGTGGTATCGCCATCCGGTCGTTGGCCCGCTAACATTATTCATGATGGAAGCAAAGAAGTAACAGATTTATTTCTTGATACTGGAAAGAGTAGTGGAGGAAGAAATTGCAACATAAGCAAGACAAGTGAAATTTATGGTGGTGGTAAAGGATTAGGTCAAGATATTGATCCCGAAAGTGTTAAAGGCGATCCCGGTTATGGAGACATAGGAAGTACTGCAAGATTTTTTAAAGTAGTTTACGAAAAAATTAAATATTGTGCTAAAGCTAGTAAAACAGATAGGAATGAAGGGTGCGAAGGAGGAAGAATAGGCAACGTTTGGCCGACTGTTAAACCTACAGAGTTAATGAAATACTTGGTCCGTTTGGTAACTCCACCCAAAGGAATTATACTTGATCCGTTTTGCGGAAGTGGGTCAACGGGCAAAGCAGCAATGATAGAAGGATTTAAATTTATAGGTATTGATAGTGATCCAACAGCAATAGATATAGCCAAGAGAAGAATTCACAATGCATCCAGAAAAAGACTTAGAGTTGACATATGGGAGAATCTATGAAAAGAAAATTGAGAGTAGAATCTTTAATGGGAAATTCTATGATAAATGCGGAATTGGAAGTAACAGAGGAAATAAGCGAAACCGAAATAATAATCAAGACATGGGGAAGTAATTTTAAACGATTAAAAAGAGAAGTAGATGATAAAGGGAAATTCTATTGGAGGGTAGAGGAGGAGATATCATGATTCTTATAATAGGTGGAAAGGGATATGTGGGGGTGAATTTAGGAAAATACTTATCATCGCAAAATATAAAATATGAAACAGTCGATCTTGTAGACGGGGAACATGCAGAAAATATTACTGCCAAATACATAACGGAATTTTCGGGCATCGTTCATTTAGCTGCATTATCGGGTATAAAAGCATGTGAGGATAACCCAGCATTAGCAATGAGGAACAATTTATTTGCTGCTTCTAACATTTTTATGGAAGCAACCAAAGCTGGAATTCCAGTTGTATTTACTTCTTCTCAAGCTACAAAAAATCCTGCTTCAAGTTCATATGCCATGCAGAAAAGATTATGTGAAATGGTGGCAGAGCAATTGAACACGCAGGGAGGCAAGATAACAGTTTTGCGATTGACTAATGTTTATGGTGGGGAAAAATATCTTGAAAAGAAAAATACAGTTATTAAGCAATTCTTAACAGCTTATAAAGCAGATAAGCCATTTATCATTGATGGAGAAGGTGAACAGAAGCGAGATTTCATTCATGTAGAAGATGTTTGCCGAGTGCTTCTAATGGCATTGAAGAAACCATATACCTCTATGCCCGTCGATATAGGTACAGGAATTGGAACAAGTATTTTGGATTTGGTCAAGATATTTCCTGAACACCCTGTTAGATATTCCGATGAAAGACAAAGTGGTGTGGAAAGCAATATTGCTGATGTACTTCCAGCATGGAATATTTGGGGATTTGAAGCGAAGCCAAGAATGAAGGAATATATATTGAGGATAAGCGAAGCATGAATAAATTATTGAGGATAAGCGAAGCATGAATAAATTAAAATTTAAATAGGAGGAAAATAACATGGATATGAGTGAATTAGAAACAAAGAAAAATGAAATAGAATTAGAACGGTCCAGATGGCGCGGCAGAAGGAAAATGGCATGGCTTTCCCTGTATTCGATGATTGCCATAACCGCATATGCCTCAACATTCATGCCTCTTGATCGGATAGGAAAATTGGAAAATATAATGGATTGGTTTTTTCTGGCCATGAGTGGCGTTATTGGCGCATATATGGGGTTTACCACTTGGGCATCCAGAAAGTAAGATGTTGATTTAGTAAAAGTAAATGGTGGATATATTCCAATGAACGCACGGTAGGGGTTGATAGCAGTATTGCAGATACTACTATTGCAAAAAAGATTTGGGAATTTGAAGCATTTCCAAGAATGAAAGAATATATTGATGGAGAATTAAAATAAAATGAATATAAAAGAAATAGGGAAACAAAGACAAGATGCACATCCAATTTAGCTTGACATTTTATTTTTTCCATGTTATAACCTCCTAAAATCCAATACGAAAGGAGAAAAAATGGCAATGGCAAAAACAAAAGAAGAAAAAGAAGAAGTTGTTAGGATAACTCCACCAAATTTTCAGAGAATAAAATTATCCTTGGAAGGAATGGCCCCTTTGTTAATAGGTAGATTTTCTCCTATTTCACTTGAAAAAATGAAGAAAAAACATGAAGCAGGAAGTACATCTAAAAAAGGTGAAAAAAAAGCTCCAAGAGATTTTGATGCTGATTTTAAACAAGCGGCACATATTTCAACAGAAGGATGGTATGGTGTTCCTGCTGGGGCATTGAGAAATTCTTGTATTGCTGCTTGTCGTATGGTAGATTTTAGAATGACTCATGCTAGAATGTCTATTTTTTTTGAAATGGATGGAACTTCAATAGATGGTCAACCATTAATAAAAATAATTGGTGGTGTTCCAGAAAAAAGTGAGATGGCTGTACGGAATGCTAATGGTTCTTGTGATATAAGAGTTCGTGCTATATGGCGAACATGGAAAATAAATGTAATTGTACGATATGATGCAGATCAATTTACTAGTGAAGAGGTAGTAAATTTGATTGCGAGAACAGGAGAACAAGTTGGTATATGTCAAGGAAGACCATTTAGCAAATCCTCTAATGGAATTGGATGTGGAACTTTTCGTATTTTGGAGGGAAAATGAGCTATATAAATTCCATTCAAGAAATAGTAAATGAAATTTATAAGGATTTTGGTGAAGTTAGACCAAGTGAATTAATTAAACGTGCAAGACCCGAAAATTCACCAGCACATAATGCATTTGAATGGGATGATAAAAAGGGGGGGCATGAATATAGGCTTATACAAGCTCGTTATTATATCAGACAAGTTAAAATAATCTATCCTGATAGAACAGAAAGACTTATACATGTTCCAAAAATAGAAGATTCTTCTTTTGATGATAAAAAACCAAAAACAAGAGAAAATTATTATAAACCCATTTCAGTAGTAATTTTGAATAGTGATGAATATAAATTGGCTTTGAATGAAACTTTGAATAGATTAAAGGCAGCAAAATATGCTTATAATGAATTAAAATCTAAACAAATACCTTCAAGTGAAAAAATAGATTTTTTTGAAGCAGATAGAGGATTTGAAATAATTGAGAATGCGTTAATCAAGAAGTAGGGGTAAGGTGAGGTAATGTAAGGTACGGTCGGGTAAGGTGCGGTAGGGTCGGGTATGGTACGGTCTGGTAAGGTAAGGTAAGGATTGGTTGATGGTAGGGTGACGTTTTTTGTCACCCTATTGTCAATTTTCGTCAATTTTATGTTCGCCCATGTGCAAGGAAACTACATACCTACATATCTATATTTCTAATCTATTGATTTCATTACAAAAAATAATTCTATGATTTTTCTTGTCTTTGGCATGAGAGTTGCTTTATAATATGGCAACACCAAAACGAAAGGATAAGAAAAATGGAAATGAAAGTTGAAATTCCAATAGGTCGGAAAGCCTTCGTAGAAAAGAATGTTGCCAAGCTGAACAAGAAAGCCGTCAAGCTTGGTTGCCCGCCGGTAACGCTTGAGTTTTCCGAAGTCCGTGAAATCGAAAAAACCGAAGAATCCGGGGAACACCATACTTCGTTTAATCCCGGTCAAAAATATATCGCTTATGTTTTAGATGCCACCCTGAATTATGAAATCCCGATTATCAATGGATGGGAATTGATTTGTCGGTATGATGACCTTGAAGGCGCGGTTTTCATTTCCAAGGTTCCCGAAAAGGAAATTCCCCTTGAGTACATCGAGAAAACTGAAATCGCTTGCCAGCATTGCGGCATTGTTCGGTTTCGCACTCACTCCATGTTGATGCACCATATTGAAACGGGCGAATATAAGGAAGTTGGTTCTTCCTGCGTCAAGGATTTTTTCGGTCATGACCCCAAGGGATTCATGCTGTTTGCTACCTACGATTTCAATTCTCTGTTCAATGGTGAAGAGGGCGAAGATTACGAATATAATGGTGTGGGGTATCGCCGGTATTGCGATTCTTTAATTTCGGTTCTTGCGATGACCGCCGCTTGTATCCAGAACTTCGGGTGGGTTTCCCGTAAAGCCGCCGAAGAAAAATTGATTTGCGCTACTGCCGAGTCGGTTTTGTTTTGGCTCAATCCTAAAAATAATGACAAGCGGGACCGCCCAGAAGTGACCGAAGATCATCAAGCCCTTGCTGCTGCTACCATCGAATATTTCAAGGGTATGCTTCCGAATAATGATTACCTGATGAACTGCCATAAGCTTGCCGAAATCGGTATGGTTCCTTCTAGGATGATTGGTGTGGCTTGCTCAATGGTCGAAGTGTATAGGAAAGAAGTGCTGCGGATTGAAAATAAGAAGATTGATTTCAAAGAGTCAAATTGGGTCGGTACAGTTGGGCAAAAACTTGTTGACATTGTGGTGAAATGCATATATAATACCTCAATCGAATCTCAATGGGGTGCCTCACAGCTTTACATCCTAGTCGATGATAACGGCAACCGTTTCAACACCTTCTATAGCGGGCGCGGGTGGTCGATGAAGCAGGGTGACAAGGGTATCATGAAGGGTACGGTTAAGGCTCACGATACTTATAAAGGCGACAAAGTTACCAAAATGGCCCGCGTGAATATGACCGATATTACCGAAGCGGAGTAACTAAATGAAATTTTCTATAAACTTAAATTATATAATGCTGTTTCTAGTCTGGCTTGAATCTAAAACAAATGTTTGTTTTGGGTTTGGATTTTGGATTTTTTATACATCTATGTTTCTGCTGTATATGTGGTGTTGGAAAGCAGGGTATATAACTTATAAATATAAAGGGAAACAGATAATATAAATGAAAAAAATAAGTGAATGGAAACTAAAATTAATTTACACTTGCCCAACTACAAAAAATCAAGTAGAAATGGAAGTTAACGAGCATCATTTTAGTGCTTATGAAGGGCAATGTGAATGCTGTGGATCTCATGGCAACATCAGTTTGACATCATTAAAATGCCCAGCTTGTGATAAATTTCATGATAGTTTAGATATAAGTTCTTGGTAAAGGATAGAGATATGAAACTGAAACGAGTCAACATCAAGGCGATCCTGAAAGACCCCAGACTTAGAAAAGACCTTATCGAACGCGCAACAAAATTCATCATTGCAATCGGAAGATATACTTGACAAATTACTAAATAGTGGTATGGAAATATCACAAAGAATAATAAAGATTATTGAAAATAGATTTCAAAATTTTGAAGTAAAAAATGAAAGCAATCTCGTAATGGATCTTGGTGCCGACTCTCTTGAGTTAATGGAACTTGTAATGGATTTAGAAGACGAATTTGGTATGAATATACCTCAAAATTATATTGATAATGTAAAGACAGTGGAAGACATTATTCATATGATGGAAAATTATTGCGACAACGCGAATGATACGATGGAATAATGGGGAGTAAATAAATGGAAAGAACAAAATATGTTATATTTGATTGGCCTGGACTTGGGACAATTCCAATTCTTTTTCCTTCTCATATAGCTCATGCTGAAATTGTTAACATGGTACAGGGAAAATCTCCCGGTATAGGAACTATTTCTGCTGGCTGGGTTTCCCCTGAACTTGATTGCTACGGGCATTCTCAATCTTTGGGATTAAAATCAATTCCAGAAGAAGATGCAAAATGGATTAAACTTATGTTCAAAAAGGATTATTGATTATCATACAAGATGGAAAATGTATGATAGAAAAAATAATCCCCCCAAAAACTCTGGGGGGATTGATTTAAACATTTTCTTTTTACTTCAATTCTGGTGTTCCTGCACTTAAACCAAAAGATGCTGCTTTTGCTCCTGCAACATGTAGAATGACAACATCAGAAATGGTTTCTACACCTAATCCAAGGTCTGCGTCTCCTTGAAAAATAAAAGTAGTGTCTCCGGGGAAATCTCCCGATATCAAATAAACACTCTTACCATCCAATTGAACTTCCGCTGACCCATCTCCGCTTTGAACATCGACTGCAATGGGACCATCCAACTCTACTGGATGCCCCGCTGGAGTTACAGGATTGCAAGAGACAAGAATTTTTTCCTCATTTGTTACATTTAATTCAAGCATATTTTTTACCTCCTTTTTTAGCATCGGTCGCCCGATTGCGTAGTTAAAATTCCCCTTCTTATGATGATGGGGTTGTTGTTTCCCAATAAAAATATTTGTTATATATTGAACGTTTTCTTTCATAGATTTCCTCTCTCTATTTAGTTCCATCTACCCAAGTATAAAGCCACCATCCTCTAGGTTTCCCGTCAACTGTTGCAATTTTTGCATCGGTTGATTCCTTCCAAGAACTATATTTAGGGATACCTGATACTATTCTTTTCGTTCTAATACATACTATCCAATGGCCCAACTTAGGACATTTAAATGTTTTATTTAGTGCTGCGGTTTCAGGGATATTTACAGAAATGTTTCTTTCTGGATTTTTTATTTGGATTTGAAATTTATCTCCTGCAATATATTCTTCGGGGGCATCCCAGTAAATCGTCACATTGTCTGTTGTCTTGCCAAACCATGTATAATAATCATATCCCGTAAATCCACTCAAGCCTGATATTTCTAATGCAAATACAGGAATGACTAATATAAGAAGCGTCAATACAATTGTCAATATTTTTTTCATGACATTATTTATAAAAAAATGTTGACATTGCCGCTTATTTAGTGTATGATCAAGAAAAAATTAGGAGAAAAAAAATGGAACTTGCCACCATACAAAGAATTGTGGATGTCAATACTGTTGAAAATTCCGACACCCTTGATGTTGTTACTGTATTGGGCTGGAAGGTTGTTGTGAAACGGGGAGAGTTCAAATCGGGGGATTTATGTCTGTATGTTGGGCTTGATTCTATTTTACCAGAAATTCCAGAATTTGAGTTTTTGCGTCCTTATCATTTTCGTATCAAAACCATTAAACTGAGAGGACAAATTTCTCAGGGATTAGTGTTTCCTATTTCTGTAGTAGAGAATATAACTACATCTTTACAGAAAGCCTTTATAGGGTCTTTGTACATGGTTGGCGACGATCTAACCGATGCTCTTGACATAAAAAAATATGAAAAGGAAATTGATGTTCATTTGCGGGGTATGATAGCTGGCAATTTTCCCGTCTATGTGTCTAAAACTGATGAAGAAAGAATTCAGAATTATATGGAATTGCTGGAAGAAATGCGGGGGGTGGAATGCTATAGTTCTGTTAAAATCGACGGTACTAGTGGTACATTCTGCAATTATGAGGGGAAAAATTCTCTTTGTAGCCGTAGAAATGCCATGCAAGACGATGGAGAGAACGTATATTCGTACATTTATCGGAAGTATGCCTTAGATATGGTTTTTAAAAAATATCCCGATATAGCGATTCAGGGAGAGATTGCCGGTCCCAAAATTCAGAAAAACAGACTTGATTTGAAGACTCCTGAATTATTTGTCTTTAATGTGTATGATATACATCGCCACCAATATTTCGATTTTTTTAAATTTATTGATTTTTGCAAGGCAACCGAATTACAACACGTTGAGATCGATAAAATTTTTCCCCTTGTTTCTTCTCTGGAAGAACTTTTGGAAATGGCAAGAGGAAATTATAAAAGTGGATATACGAGAGAAGGGATTGTAATTCGTCCACTTAAAGAAAGATATTCCAATGTATTAAAGAATAGATTTTCGTTTAAAGTAATAAATAATGACTATAAAGATTAGGAGGAAAAAAATGAATTCTATTATACCAGAATTTACAAAAGAATTGGAGAAATTGATTAACAAATATTCTATGGAGAACGGGTCGGATACACCTGACTTTCTTCTGGCAGAATATTTAACGGGATGCCTTGTTACGTTTGATAAAGTAGTGCTGCGTCGGTCTGTGTGGTATGGTAAAGAGAAGGCAGACAGAATTGCTACAAATATCCTTTACGGAGCAAAGCCAACAGAACCAGAATTGGGGACATAGCTCAATTGGGAGAGCAATAGCTTTGCAAGTTATAGGTTGCCGGTTCAAGCCCGGCTGTCTCCACCACCTTATAAAGAGAGAGGTTGTTTAATGAAGGATCAAATAAAAGAAGTTTTTATGGTGAATCCATTTCAAGGGGCGGCGGCTACTCTTGTCAATATTTCGAAGAAAGGATATCAAGTCGCTAAAATTAACCGCAACGAGAACGGCAAAACCATAGTAACTTTTCAGAAAATTAAAAGGGAGAAATCCTAAAAGATTTTCTTGGGGATATAGCTTAACGGACAAAGCATCGGACTTCTAATCCGACGATAGAGGTTCAATTCCTCTTATCCCTACCATTGGAGAATTATGAAGGGTATATTTGTATTTTTAATCTGTTGTTTAATCTGTTGTTATTCAAATGCATCAGAATATCAGATAGAAGGATTTGAAGAATTGAAATGGAGAAGCCCTCCATCTTCTGATATGGTTTTTTTAGATAAGAGAAGGGCATTTTCTTTTTATGAAAGAAATAATATTTCATACGAATTTTGCAATAATGAATTATGTGGAGTGTCGGGTGTTATTAAAGGAAGAAATTTCGATGATGTCTATGATAGTTTTGTAGAAGCATATGGAGAGCCAGGATGCATTAATCATGTTATAGTTTGGTTTGGAGAAACAGATGTATTGCTGTGCCAAATTGACACGCAAATTTATTTTTTGTATTTTTATAATCCCTTACATATAATCAAGCATCATAAATATGTAAATCATAAATATGAAAAGAAAAAGGAGGACTATGGAAGAAAAAGAAAAAAATAGTTTTACAAATACAAATTATTTTGTAGGTGATAACAAAATCTCAGAAGAAACTCAAAGTAGGAGTTCTGGAACTTCGCCCAGAGGATCAGTTTCTTCCCAAAGCGATTCGCATAATGTTGATAAAAACATGTTACGACAAATGCAAGGAGGACGTATTCGATTGGATAAGAAGAAGAAACTTCCTGAATCGGTACGAAAACATAAAATTAATTTGAAAGCTAAACGAAGAATCAAAAACAAAATTGCTGGGGAAAGCAGAAAAATCAATAAACATTGACAAAAATTGTCAAACAAGTGACAAAAATTGTCCGATAAATAGGGATTTAATCCAACTAAAAACAAACCTAAAAAAATTATTATCAATAAAATCAAATGGTTATCATTTTCTTGAAATCTTGGCATGGACATTGCTTTACCTATTAGCACGAACGAGAAGAACTCAAAGGAGACAGACTATCATGAAAACGCTAAAAGAAAAAATTCTTGCGACTTTGAGAGAAAATATCGAATCCAGAAATGATGGGTGGGGGATGGTCTATCTTGATAATGCTCGGATTCCTGAAGTTTCGGTCCATCAATTCCGGGCTATCTTGGCGCAACTTTCAAAAGATGGATTGTATAGAACTTATGACGAAAAATGTTTTGGAGAGGTAAAGGAAGATGGCAACTTGGCATCAAAGTAAAAATCCCTGTAAACTGTATCACGAAACACTCTGGACAGTTGTTATCGATCCACCTAATAATGTAACGTGTTGCATGTTGTTTGAAACGCGAAACAAAGCGGAAGAATATATTAAAAGGACAAAAACGGGATACATACTCAAACCAGCAAACCAGGACGACCTAAAATGATTAACAGGAAAATAAATTTGATGGTGGCGATGTGTTGTGTGTTTTGTTTTTACATTATAATTTTTTCATGGGGATCGCATGGATTCAATCAGGTGAACAGGGCGAACAGTTTTTCGGCAACCGCAGTTAACCGTTAACCTTAACCTTTAGGAGGAATTCCATGAGAGAACTTTTGACCAAGTTGCAGGTAGCCCGGAGCAAGGCGAACAAGGCCAAGAAACCCGCCGCTCAGAAGCGCATTGACGATTATTTTTTCGGCAAGGGCGAGTTTTACGAAGCCCCGAAACCGAAGAATCGCAA
>Ga0315295_10000916_pt1 | contig 25160 bp, 27 predicted proteins | sample YL17G14_0_MG_FD_204453 | JGI IMG/M metagenome (GOLD analysis project Ga0315295, IMG submission 204453) | Sediment microbial communities from Yellowstone Lake, YNP, Wyoming, USA - YL17G14_0 | ecosystem: Environmental > Aquatic > Freshwater > Lake > Sediment | place: USA: Wyoming | collected... | reverse complement strand
CATGGCGTGAGGAGGGAGTATGGTGTCTCAGACATTGAAAATGAGTATATGAGATATTATGACGAAATCTCCTCATACGCCATGGTTGAGTGTGCACGGGATTTAAGGAAAATAAGCGTAGAGGAGCAGGAGGCACTCGATTTAATAACACAAGACTTCACATTGGAAATCAGGGTGAAAGCGGTACGGGTTTGTCGCACCATGAACGCCATCGGCATTGAAGGAGAAAACCTCGCCGAATATATGGCTCCGCCATGGCGTTATGCGGCATATAAAATAATGGACAAGGAACTCGCCATGGCCTGCGTGGTCGACCGGATTGAGAGGCATGCGGGCACATTCTATCCCGTGGAAATAAAGACAGGGAAACCCCCCGCAGAGGATGTCTTCTGGACCCAAAAAATACAGCTTTCCTGTCATGCCATGCTCGTCGAGAGCCACTTTGCCTCCCCCGTCTCCTTTGGGTTTGTAGAATACACCCAGGTGGCAGAGAAGAGACCGGTCATGGTGACAGGTGAGATGAGAAAAAAGGTGGAAGACATGAGGGACAACATTCGTGAGGGGGCAATCGAGGAGAAGAACACCGTCTCCTGTGCCCTGTGTGAATATAGAGGCGTGTGTCCATGATAAACGTCACAGACCTCACCAAGTACCTTTTCTGTCCCTATGGGTTCTATATAGAAAAGGTATTGAAGGTGAAGGTTCCGCACACATCCGAAATGGTGAAAGGTGCCATCATTCACAGGATCGAGGAGGTCATTGCGAAAAAGGATGTGGGCATCGTGTCACTTGTGACGCCGGGGATGTCTGAGAGGGAAATCTCCGAACTACTTTATGAAAACTGGAAGAGGATAATAAAGAGGGAGGTGCTGAGGAGGAGAGAAGATCTTGAGACAGCTGGGGAAGACCACATTTCCTTCATCAAGGGTCTGAAGCATTCTTTCAGGAATGAAGCCATTGTGAGAGGCATTCGGATGAAGGAAATCATAGGCAGGGAGGAATTCAGGCTGTATGAGACACTCACAGAAGAAAGGGTAGAGGATGAAGACTTGGGTCTTCATGGCGTGGTGGACAGAATAGAGATAATAGAAGGGCACCACATCCCTGTCGAGATAAAGAGTGGAATCCCCTCCCTGAGTAAATTGCATAAACTTCAACTTGCTGCCTATGTGATGCTCTGCGAGAGGAAGTATGGAGAGGAGATTCCCTTCGGATTTCTCTTCTTCACCATGTTGGACGATAAGGTAGCGATTTTTTTGACAGAGGATTTGAGAGGGGATGTTTTGGAAACCAGGAATGAGGTGGAAAAGGTATTGGGAGGATTCATCCCAGAAAGAATAAGAAGGAGAAATTGCGAAAATTGTAAATACTTTATTTTCTGTTTTGGTGAAGAATAGATAAAATATTTAACGAAAGCTATATATAGTTGGAGAAGACATGGTGGTCTAAACAGGCAAAAGCATGTTTTTTGCGGTCTTTGATGTGTGTTTGGTGATAGGATGACTGATGTTTGTCCAGAGTGCGGTAGCTCAAGAATTATTCATAATATTGACAGGGCTGAGGCTGTGTGTGGGGATTGCGGTCTCGTCGTCACAGAGCAGATTTATGACACAGGCCCTGACTGGAGGACATTCGAGAACGACCAGGAATCACGCGCCCGCGGCGGGCCTCCACAAACATTCACCATACACGACAAGGGTCTTTCCACGACCATTGACTGGCGAAACCGCGATGTTCAGGGAAGGGACATCACACCTCTCTCGCGCTCCCAGATTTACCGCATGAGGAAATGGCAGAAGAGGATTTCCATCTCTGATGCAGCCTCGCGTAACCTTGCCTTCGCCATGTCAGAACTAAACAGGCTCACCTCCCACCTCCGCCTCCCCAAGAATGTGAAAGAGACAACCGCTGTTCTCTACAGGCGAGCCGTCAAAGAAAAACTCATCCGCGGACGAAGCATCGAGAGTATCGTGTCCGCCTGCCTTTACGCAACCTGCCGTCAATGCAAGATTCCGCGCACGCTCGATGAGATAGCGGAACACTGCGTCATTGACAAAAAGGAGATAGGCAGAAGTTACAGATACATAATGAGGGAACTCGGCATAAAGCTCTTGCCCACCTCGCCTTCCGAATATATCCCCCGATTTTCTTCAGTGCTCAAACTCTCCCCCAAGGTGCAGACGCGCGCCATGGAAATCCTGGAGGAAGCCATTCAACTTGGCTTGACTTCGGGCAAAGGTCCTATGGGCGCCGCCGCCGCAGCACTCTACATCGCCTCAATCCAGGAAAACGAGAGACGCACACAGCGTGACGTTTCAGAGGCTGCGAAAGTGACAGAAGTCACCGTGCGCAACAGGTACAAGGAATTTCAGGAAAGGCTGAATCTGGAAATAGAAATTTAAAATCCTTCAGTCTCGAGCACAAACTTATGTTTTCTTCCCGGTATGCCATGAGCGTGTCGTGCTGGTTTTTGTGGCGTGGGTTTGGGTCTTCTTTGAGGTATGATTCTGGGCATCCTTATCCGCCTGAGCACCACGACCATCGAGCTGAGGATATCTCTGATTCTTCGCCTGAATGCGTAGAGGAGTGTGAGTATGAAAATCATCCCGAGCGCTGCCCCGGCATAGGGTGCAATCTCTTTTCCCCGCTTCAAGCCTGTTGCGAAGGAGTCCTTTGCCTTCTTGCCGAGTCTTTCAAAAATTGAAGGTTGGATGGCTGGTGCGGGTATCTCTTGGGGCGTTGGCGTCATTGTGGGGGCGAACGTGGGAGTTGGCGTCGCAGGCTGCTCTGCGGGCGTAGGGCTTTTCTGCGGAGAAGGCGTTGCGGGTATGACGGGTGCTGGCGTCGGTTTCACTACGGCGGGTTCTGGTGCGGGCGGCGGGGGGGACACCTTCATCTTGTAGGTGCCCGAGTCATCCTCACGACCGTCGGCGAATATCACGAGGCTTTGGGGGAACTCCGAAAAGTTGAGCGTGACAGTATAAGTTACAGTCTTTCCACCTGCGACATCCTGTTTTACGGGCTGGACAGTGAAGTTGGTGAATCCCTTGAAAGAGAGCGTCACATCATGTGCAGTCCTCAAACCCCTGTTGGTGACATCAACCTGAAGCGCGAGTGTGGTGCCAGTCATCTCAATCGTGCTTGCCGTCATGGAGTTCTTGAGGAAATAGGTCGTGCCTGACTTGACGTTGACTATGATGAGGTTCTGCCGCGCATTGGAGGTGAACGCATTTCCGGAATTGCCCTGGTCGGCATTGGGTGTTGCGCCGTTCCTTATCAAGGTCAGTGTAGATACAGAAGAGGTGACGCCCGGATCATTGCCCGAGGTTCCTTTCACATCCGTGGTAATCCTTCCCGCCTCCATGCAGGCACTCGTAGAGAGGTAAACAATAGTTGAGGCGCCCGGGTCGAGTGTGACTTCCGTGCGATCCAGTGAGACGCTCCAGCCCGAAGGCGGCTGTGTGAATGTCAGGGTTATTTTATCGGTAGTGTCTCCCTTATTCCGGACGGTGACGGGGAAGACCGCCTTCCCGCATTTCAAAATTTCTTTTGTCTGGGAGGGCGGTGAGAGAAGAATGTCTACGACCATGGTTTTGGTAACCAAGGTGTTGGCATCATCCGACTGCTCTTCCGTCTGGTCTGAGTCCACCGATGCTACATTGGTAATGATTCCTGTGAAATCATTTCCCACCTTCACCTTGAATCCCACAATTTTTGTCTGACTTGGGGTAAGCGTTCCCAGATTCCATGTGATTGTTGCGGTGCCTGTCCCACCCTCTGTGATTGAGCCAGGAACGAGTGTGGCTCCTGAAGGAATGGCATCCGTGAGAGTGACCCCCGTGGCATTTGCCGTGCCATTGTTTTTTACCGTAATGGCGTAGGCGAGCGTTTCATTGGGGCGGGCTGTGAGTTTATCCACGTCCTTTGTGATGGAGAGAATGGGTTGCGAGGTGACAAGAGTCGTCGCTGTCGCGGAGAGAGGCTCAGTCTGCGCCGAGTCGATTGTGGCGGTGTTTGTGACTGTCGTCCCGTTGGGGACGGATTGAGAAACCCTGACCACGATTGTTACCGAGCCCGAAGCGCCGGATGCAAGCGACCCGATGGTGAACTTGTTGTTGGTGCCCGTGTCCGGAGTCGGAACGGAGGATATGAAAGTCGTATTTGCGTCATAGGATTCTGTGATGACCACACTGGTGGCATTCAGTGTCCCAGTATTGGAGTAAAGGAGTGTATATATCAGATTCTGCCCCGCATTCACGGGGTCCGGAGTGTCTGACTTTACCAAAGAGAGGATGACAGAGGAAACAGTCGTCTCTGTCTCTGTCTCGGTATTCTGAGTCTGATCTGATGTGATTGTCGCCTTGTTTTTTAAAACGGTGCCCTCGGGAAGTGCCCCCACGGAAACCGTAATGACGATTGAGCCTGATTTTCCCACGTCGAGTGCACTCATGCGCCAGATGTTGTTGCCTTCTGTGGGGGGAGGCACGGAGGAGACGAAGGTGACCGACTGGGGATAGGTTTCCACGATTATGACGTTTGTGGCGTTCATGTCGCCCGTATTGGAGTAGGTGATTGTGTATGTGAGTGAGGAGTTGACAGGCACGGGGTCAGGAGAATCTATCTTCCCTATGGTGAGTATGGGGGCAGAACGGATTGTCGTCTCCGCCTGAGACGTCTGGGAAACGGTCTGGTCGCTTGTGATTGCGGCGATGTTTCTTATGATGGTTCCATTGTCGAGAGGGGAATTCACCTTTACCCTGAGTGTGACAGAGCCTGTCTCGCCCATCGTGAGCGTTCCCAAGTTCCATGTTACTTTTGTGCCGGATATTGTCCCTCCCGAAACATATGAGGTATTTGCGGGAATGGTGTCTGTGATGACGGCGTTTTGCGCATCTGAGAATCCCGTGTTGGAGTAAGAGACGGTATATGTTAGGATATCTCCCGGGGATGCCTCCTGTTTGTCCACGCTCTTTTGTATCCGGAGCACGGGGGAAAGGTTGACGTCTGTTATGGGCACCGTGTCTTCGGGAAGCCCATCGAGACTCGTGCCTGCGTAGGCGTAAAGACGGAATGAGTAGGGATTGATGCCCAAAGAGGCGACGTCCTTCAGTCCTGCCTCTATCACCCCATCGTATGCGAAGCTCACCTTCGCCGAATCGACACCTACGACATGAAGTCCATTATTTGAATATTCAATGGTAATGTCAAAAATGCCGTCGTTATTCTTGTCAATCCTGAATCTGTAAATCTCATTTATGCCTACTCCAGGTTGATCGGTAGGGAATGCGGTGTCCCTGTCCCCATCACCATCGGCGTCTCCTGGCAACCCCTTGACGTCCATCCTGAAGTAGAGCTTGTCTGCTTCATAGCAAACCCAGATGCGTGTCATCTCATAACCAGAATCATACGGTGCGCCTATGTCGTTTTCCCCATCGGATATCTGGAATGCGCCTGTCGGCCAGTCGGTGCCAATCCCATCTATGTTTATGGCTGCCCTGGCAGGAGCCAGAAAAGAGAAAGCTACTATGGTTATCAGGGCACATGCCCTTATGATATGGGCTTTTTTCTTCATCATTAATAAATATTGCTAATCAATACTATATAAGACTTTCGGTGGCGAAAGCCTTCAAAACAGAGCAAAAATGAAGCTCTCTCACATTTCATATCTGGAAAGGGGGATTATTGGCTGAAAGACGGAGGCCAATAATAAAGGTAACCATTTTTTAAAGAGACCTTTTTTCACACGAGAGATGCACGATTTCTTCAAACCTTCTCGAAGACCCTGAATGTCGGGTCTTTCCCTGAGAATAGTCTTTCGTATGACCCCGTTATTTCGTGTGCTTCCTCATTTTCTTCATTAAACTTCAAGAACTTTTCTAAATCCTGAATGCTTTCAAATGCCAATTGCTCCGTGACAGTTGTTCTTTCTTCCATGATCTGGTAGGGAAAATATTGCCTGTCCACAGACTGGAAGAGGGAAGCGGAGGTGCAGCCGTGGGCTTCCCAGAATGGTTTAGTCTTTTCCCGCCAAAACCTCATAAACCCATCCAGCTTTTCTTTAGGCAGGACGATAGTCCATTGTGCAATGAGCATGAGAAAGGATGAGTCTTAGATTATAAAAGGGTTTGGGGAGGGGAGGAAAAATGAAAAAAGCTCTCACTTATTACGATGATGGAGTATGATTATTGATTTCTTCTTCAATTTGTTTATCTACAATATCTCTTTGCTTCAAATATTTTATTAATGCTGGATGCAAAATGATTTTTCCATCTCGAACATCTTGACTAAAAATACCCAACATAATTTCAATAGCTGAATTGAAAACTTCCTTTGCATCGGTTGGAAGTTGATCGAGTTCTTGAGAGTAGTAATGGAGATATTTCCTTCGTTTTTCTCTGATTGTCTCAAGACACGATTCTATATTGTTATCTATTAAATTGTTCTCATAAAGGATTCTTACACGTTTCTTCTGTCCAAATTTTTCAAAGCTCTCATTTGTAACTCTCATTTTACTCTTTTTGTCAAATATTCCCTCACTATTAAAATTATTCAAGATTTCAAATAATAGAATTGTTGCCATCTCAGCAACAAGACCGCATAATGAAATTGTTCCCAAATAGTTGCCTACCATGTAGGAGCCAATTGCATGTTTTAATGACCATATCAATTTGTTAAGAATTTTTTTCTCTGCAGGGACTATTGATAAATGATTTAGCTTTTCACTGATTTCTTGGTAACGGTTTGTTATACTCTCTATACTGAAATCTGCTTCTGGTTTACAAAGATATCGGAGAACAGATTCACAGTCTGGTAGTTTACCTTCCTTTTTAGAAGACTCCGCTTCTGGGAATAGAAGAGGAGCAACCCACACATCTAATAATTCTTCTTTTGACATGATTCCGCCTCACTAACAATATTTTCCTTTTGTTCATATCCTTTTCGCTTCTCACCCTACATCCACCCCAAACCCTTAAAAACCTCAATTCTAATGCCCTCTAATGCCCGCCGTCCGAATAACAAGAATCGTTTCCGAGAATCCCACCACAAAAACCTTCTATTTTGACACACACTTTCAGGCGAGTCCCGGCCAGTTTGCCATGGTCTGGATTCCAGGGACAGACGAGAAACCCATGTCTTTCTCAGGGAGGAATTCCGTCACCATAAAAGCGGTGGGTCCCTTCTCGAAGAGAGCCTTCGGGCTTGCGAAGGGAGACATGTGTGGCGTGAGGGGACCCTACGGACGCGGGTTCGAGTTCTGCGGAAAGCGTGTCCTGCTCGTCGGGGGAGGATTCGGCGTTGCCCCCCTGAAGTTTCTCGCAGAGGAAGCCGTGAGGAAAAAGATGAAGATAAAGACAGTGCTCGGGTTTAAGACGAAGAGAGATGCGCTCTTCATGCGCGAGTTTGAGAAAGCGGGAGAGCTTGTGGTGTGCACCGAGGACGGGTCGTGCGGAATCTGCGGTCTCGTGCTCGCAGGGCTTGCAGACGAGGGGAGGCGCTACGAGTGCGCATACGTATGCGGTCCCGAGCCCATGATGCGTGAGGTCAGAAAGGAGCTTTCAATGAAGTCCCAATATCTCCTCGAGCGATACATGAAGTGCGGTATTGGGGTGTGTGGCTCCTGTGAGATAGGGGGATTGCTCGTATGCAGGGATGGTCCCATGTTCTGGAATCACGAGCTGCCCTCTGACTTTGGTCGTGCGCGGCGGGATGAGTGCGGCAGAAAGATTTTTATCTGATTTTTGACTTCATTCTCCATGAAAATCATAGTCATTTCGGATATCCATGGGAGAAAGGAGAATCTCGACTCCGTTCCTTCCTGCGACCTTTATCTGCTCTGTGGAGACATTACCCGCTTCGGAGCAGGCCATGAGGCGGGAGACGTCCTCTCGCACATCAAGGGCAAGGTGTGGTCTGTGCTGGGAAATTGCGACGATGAGCGTGTGCTGGACTACCTTGAGAAAAACGATATGTCCCTCCACGTGAAAGAAAGGGAGTATGATGGACTCATAATCTTCGGGGTAGGCGGAGGAAGGAGGGCGACAGGGGCGACCCCTACAGAATTTACTGAGGAGCAGTTCGCCGCCATGCTTCCCGCAAAGAGGGTGGACATCCTAGTCACCCACTCACCCCCGCGTGACTGCCTCGATACAGCCATGTTTGGCATGCACGCAGGCAGCACCGCCATAAGAAAATACATTGAAACCTATCAGCCCGCCTTCGTCTTCTGCGGTCATGTTCATGAGGCGAGGGGGCAGGAGCACATTGGCACGACGGTTGTCGTGAACCCGGGACCTCTCAAGGAAGGATACTATGCAGAAGTTGACATTGAAAAGAAAAAGATTGAACTGAGGAAAATATAAAAAAAAGAAAATCGATTTCCGCAATATTCCCTTGCGGAATAGTCTTCTTTGGATTATCTCTGATGTGAGTCTGCTCATCAGAACGCAATGCCCAGGAAGTGCAGTATGAGTATGAGCAGCACTCCCCCCACCCCTCCGATTGCCGTGATGAGAATTGTCCAGATGTTTATGGGTATGGCGACGATGCCCAGAATCTTGAGCAGGGCGAGTATTATCAACCCTATGATGGAGTTCCAGGCGAGCTTCCCTATGGTCTTGAGGAAGTAGAAAAGCACGACCACCAAAAGAATCACGAAGAGCAGGGATATCAGTTGTGCGAGCATTTTATCACCTCCTATCACCTCTTCCATCTCTTCTCTATGTCTTCCTTTTTGAAGCCGAACCGCTTGTTAAGGAACGCGTAGGTGCCTTCCAGATTCTGACTGAGGTCTTTAAGGTATGCCGGGTTGTTGAGGCATGAATCCTCGGGAATTTTCTGACCAGGCACAGGGACGGCGTACATGTCCATGAGTTCGCCGTTTCGCGTATCCCTGAATCGAATGTCCACCTTCTGGCCTATGAAGACGTTTGAAGGTTCTGTCTCTATCTGCATGGGGATGGCGGTGTCTGCACCCTCGATTTGTATGTAACCGAGAACGAAGGGCAGCATCTCGAGGAAGGCATCTGCCGAGAAGAGCATAATTGAGAAGGTATGGATTTCTCCTTTTTGAGGTAGTTCAACCCATTCAGTGTCTGCCACCCTGCAGACCGGGTTCCAGCAATGCGCGCGTGGGGGACAATAGGTGGTGCCGCACTTCGGACATTTTGTGCCATAGATTTTACGGTCGAGCAGTCCCATAAAAAACTTGGAGACGAGCCCCAGCGAATGTTGGAAGAGGGCTCCATGGGGTCTGTCGATGAGCATGAACTCCCCCTTCTTCGCCTCATCTACGGTGCCAGGACCACACGGTGCTTCTATGATTTTGTATCCTCTGAGCCTGAAGTTCCCCTTCCGTGCCCATGCCTCCCACTCATCCCTGATGGGGGTCGACTTGTCTACCTTGACATGAATCTTGTCTGCCATCGATGTCACCTCGAATACACGATGACGCCGCCCTGGCATCCCGTGCCGCCGTGCCCTGTGGTGAGCGCCTTCTCTGCACCCTCCACATGGAGTTTCTTGTTACCCATGCGCGCGGGTATCTGTCCGGAAAGCTGCCAGTAGAGGAATAATGACTGCATGAGACTGGTCGCCCCTACAGGATGGCAGAAGGCGGTCAAGCCTCCCGAGAGCTGGCAAGGCAAATCTCCCGAGGGTTCGGTTGCACCCTCCCTGACGAGCGTCTTTCCCTCGCCCCTCTTGCAAAACTTGAGGTCTTCGTAGAGGGTGAGCTCGACGCCATCGTAGGGAGCAAAGATTTCAGCAACATCTATCTCTTTGCGGGGATTGGTGATGCCCGCTTCCTTGTAGGCTGTTACCGCAGCCTGTCTCAGCGCCCCGAAGTTTGCCATGTCTGGGTAGGGGGTGATGGGCTTTTTCACCTTAGAAGGGAAGAGTGCCTCATCTTCTTTGAAAAATCCATGGTATGCCCAGTCCACCAGTCTGTCTCCGGGTCTCATGGAGTCTGTGCCCGCACCAACACCTGCCATCCACATAGGCGTGTCTGAATATTTCTTCGCAACTTTCTCCGATGCCAGGAGGAGGCAGCATGCGCCCTCCGATATCATGGCGCAGTTCATTCTGCGGTAAGGCCAGGCGACGATTCTGTCCCTGTAATAGTCGTCCATGGTAATGTAATCCGTCCCGTGCTCGCTCCTCCACTGCGAGTAGGGATTGTGGGTGGCGTTGTTGTGATTCTTGAGCGCGATTCTGCCTAAATCCTCGATGGTTTCACCATAAAGCTGCATGTGCCTCGTCTCGAGGCACGCGTAGTAACCGTTGTAATAACCACCCACGGTGAAGTCCCAGTCGGTGTCCGATGCCGAGGCGATGAACTCGTTTGTGGTGGCGGTGTCCACCTCGGACATCCATTCCCAGCCCGGGACGAGAATGAGGTCGTAGTGCCCCGATTTGATGAGGTAGTAGGCGTTTATGAGCGCATCCATGGGTGTGCTCCCACCCGCCTCGACGCGATATCCGGGTTTCCTGTGCAATCCCAGGTAGTCCTGAACGATCCACCCCATGCAGAGCTGCTGGTTGAGGTGGTCGCTGAAGTAGGACATCATGAGGAACTCTATGTCCCGCGGGTCGAGGTTGGGGGTGCTCTTCAGGAGATCTTGGAAGGCGATGGCCACACCCTCCTCGGCGTTCTCGTATCTCAGACGGTCGCCGCGGAAGATGCCGCCGCCGACAATGGCAACTTTTCCCATACATGAACCTCCAACTTTTTGGTGCATACAGAAAATAGTGGCATTTTTAAACTTTTGGCTTGATGGAAGAAAAAGACGGTGATCAGAAAATCAGAAGGAGCAATCCCAGAAGAATGATGATGGCTGCAACGATGTAGACGAGCACCATTGACTTTTCCTCCTCTTTCCTTGCGGGGAACTCCCCTCTTACTATTTTTCCCGTCGCCCCATCGACGAGCACATCATAGGACTTGTTGCCATAGTTGTAACGTACATCCCACACAGGCACATGGAGGAACTCCGTATTGTTAAGTTTGAAATCCGTTTTCATTTCAAAGATATCATCCACATACTCTGATGCGAGGACCCTGTGGATATTCTCTATCTCCCCTTTCGCCATCGCAAACGCTTCCTCCTCATCCAACTCTGCATTGAGGAAATGTCCTTCTTTTTGAATTTTTCCCAAATCAAACGTTTCCTTTGCCGAGAGAGGGATATCATATTCAGAGGTGGGGAAGTCCTGGGACTTGCGGGCAAGCACCTTCCACTCATAGCTTTTCTTTATCGCATCGCTTTTCCTTTCAGGCGCACCTGTCCTTTTGAGAAGGCCAGAAAATTTCGTTTCGGCATCAAGAGAAATGACGAAGAATGGTAGGTAGGAAAGAGTCTGAGACTCGATTCGCGAGTGGGAGGCAAGGTTCACCGGTTTCAGAAATCCTGTCCCCATCCATTCTCGGACGTATCGTTCTATATCGCCCTGCGAGTATCGTGCGGGGATGAGGGAATGGGCGAGGAAAAATTTTTTGTCTGCGCGGAGGTTGGTCGCAGTGCCGCAATAGACACAGGTGACAATGATTTCCCCTGCCTGGAGCCTCAGAGGAGCCCCGCAATTGGGGCAGTTCATCGACTGGACAACCTCTGTCATGGAATCACAAGTTTTTTATATCCATCTTTTAAAACGTTTTCCATGGCATCACTCACATCCTTAAAAAGGAATATGTATTTGACGATCACCCTCATATTCGGGGTGCTTTTCGCCCTTGTTTCCGCGGTGACATGGTATCTGGGGTCAAGCATCTATGTCTCAATATTCTTTGCATTATTCATAGTGTTCCTGCAGTGGCTCATTTCTCCATCAATCGTGGCATGGTCAACAAAACTACAGTATCTTAAGCCAGGTGAAAACACATTTCTTGAAACCACAGTCCGTGAACTTGCAGAAAAATCGAATATTCCCATGCCCAGGCTCGCCGTCGTGCCCGACCAGACACCCAACGCCTTCGTCTTCGGAAGGACGCGTGGCTCCTCAACACTCGCGGTGCACCAGGGTCTTCTCAGCAGGTTAAACCAGGACGAGGTTCGTGCGGTTCTCGCTCATGAGGTGGGTCATCTCAAGCACAACGATTCCACCATAATGACCTTTGCATCTGCCGTTCCGCTCATCGCCTACATGGTTGCCCGAAGCTTCATGTTTGCGCGTGGCGGAGGCAAGAAGGCGGGACAGGCAATAATCGTAGGATTGTTTTCCTATGTGGTCTATTTTCTGGCACAGCTCCTGGTCATGTCACTCTCGCGCTCGCGCGAGTTCTACGCAGACGCCTACTCCGCTTTTGTGACTGATAAGCCACACGATCTCTCCTCGGCACTCACAAAAATCACCTACGGCTTATCTCTCTCAAAAGAAGAGACCTCGGGACTCCGTGCCTTCTACATAGGCGACCCTTCCTCGGCAAAAAGGGAGATATCAGACATACGCGACAAGGCAGCCCAGTATGACCTCAACAGGGATGGCGTCCTCGATTCGCGGGAGCTTGAGCTTGCCATGGAGCAGGAGGCAAAGTCCAGATGGGCGTCAGCCAATGAGCTCTTCTCCACACATCCACCCACGTTCAAAAGAATCGCCCAGCTTGCCACGATAGAAGAAGAGATAAGACAGGGGGGGTTCGAGAAGAATATATACAGGACGATTTGATTGCCATGGACGCAAAGACCATCCTCGCAGTCTTCACCCATCCCGACGATGAAATCGGGTGTGTGGGTACCCTGGCCAACCACGCCTCCCGTGGCGACAACGTCATCCTTGCGTGGATGACCTACGGTGAGATGACCTCATTTTTCGGAGACATGGATTCAGATGCGATTGGCGCGGAGAGAGAAGAACATGGAAAAAAGGTTGGCGGCATCATAGGATGCAGGGCTCTGTTCTTGGGGTATCCTGACACGAATGTCCAACCCACCCGCGAAGCCTCCCTCAAGATGGCTTCCCTCATCACAGAAATCAAACCCGACGCCGTCATAACATGGAACTCGAGGACACGCCACCCGGACCACAGGGGAACACGCCAGATAGTGTTTGATGGGTTGATATTTGCACGCCTTCCCAAACTCGTGGCTCCCGCACAACCGCACAGGGTGGAGATGCCCATCTTTCAGTACTTCGAAGAGAGGACTCACTACCCCACGACCTACGTGGACATAACGGAAAGCATTGAGAAGGTCCTCTCCGTCGTCGAGTTTTATGCTGATTTTTACGGATGGGAGGGGGCAGTGGTAAGGGTGAAGAGCTCCAGGCAGGCATCAGGCATTGAGTGCGGGTGTCAGTATGCAGAAAAGTTCAACCGCATCGCCCGTTCCTCAGAGTGGCGCCGGTACATAGTGTGATAGCGTGAAAAAGATTTATGAGGACAGTTGGTTCCAGGTGGGAAGGATAAGGGAAGGCATTTATATGATTTCAGAACCCCACCATTTCCAGGAGGTGAAATCCTACCTAGTCGTGGGGGAGCACAGAGCCGCCCTCATAGACACAGGCATGGGCATAGGCAACATCAAGGCAATCGCAGAAAAATTGACAGACAGGAAGATCATTGTCATAAACACCCACTCCCACTTCGACCACATTGGTGACAACTGGAGGTTCGGCGAGATTGCCATTCATAAAAACGAGGCGGAAATAATAGAGAAGGGAATGAAAAATGTTTTTTCGGGAGAAATGGCGAAAGAGAACAAGTGGGGCAGATTCCCGGAAGGGTTCGATGTCGATGCGTACTCCATCACACCCTCAAAGGCAACCATGCTCCTTGAGGAGGGAAGTCTCATCAACCTCGGAGGAGCGAGACTCAAGGTGCTCCATACACCGGGACATTCACCGGGGAGCATCTGCCTTCTGGATGAATCACGACGGATGCTCTACACGGGGGACACAATCTATAAAGGTCCCCTCTACGTTCATTTTTCAGACTCTGATATTCGTGACTACTCCCGTTCAGTCCGGAGACTCTGCTACCTCTATGAGAGACTCGATCTCGTGCTTCCAGCCCATAACGAGGTACCCTTAAAACCAAAGTTTTTATGTACGGTAGCAGAAGCCTTCGAGAAACTTATCTCAGGAAAAGTAAAGACCCTACCAAATGATGGATTGTCTGAGGCTTCCTTTGGGGATTTTTCTATCTTGTTCAGATGATGGGGCTTATGGAGGCGACATTGTTGTTGCGCAGTACAATTTTCCCGAGCCCTCGCTTTCCATCTTCATCATAAATCTCAGCGTTATCGAGGGCGAGGTTGAAATCGGTATCATACCCTATGAGGGTGCCGCGAATCTGGCGTCCATCCTTGAGTGTGATGCTCACCTCGGAATCGAGATTTTTGTGGATGAGATCGAGCGGTTTCTGTATCATGGAATCAATCATCTGTGCGTTCTTTTTAAGGGTTGTGGTTACTACGTGAGCGTCGAGAGGAGCAGGCGTAAGGCCTCGTATGAAACTAACTCACTTATCTCTTCCACGAATCGAATGTGTTCCCTGTTGTCAGAGGCGAGTGAGCCTCGGAGAATGAAGGATTTGAAATCATTATCCTGTGCCCCGCGGTAGGTGGACAGGACGCAGTATTCTGCGCAGAACCCTGTTATTATGAGAGTGTCAATCCCGCTCTCTTTTAGCCTTTCTGCGAGCGCTGTCTTTGTGAAAGAGTTCCCATAGGTCTTTGTGATTCGCACATCTGTGGAGGCGAGAATGATGCTTTCATGGGTGGGGAATTCTGGCGTTCCCGGAATCAACCCATTTTCCTTGTCCGAGTGCTCAATGACGAATATGGGAAGATTCCTCTCTCTGAAGAGGGTTATGGCTGCATTTATATACTCCGTGGCTTCCTCGAGTGACTGCTTGAAAGCGGGACCAAGTTCAAAGAACTTATTCTGCATGTCTATGACGAGTAGTGCGGGTTTCATGATGTCACCTTTTGTGAGACACATAGTATCCACTTATAAGGCTATTGGTGGTGATAGTAGGATTTGTAGACATAAGACTTAAATGATGGACAACTATCTCCTGGCTCATGGGTTTCATTGCTGAGATTCTGGAGAGACAATACGAGAGTTGTTTTACCACCATGAGAGAAGTAATGGAAGGATGCCCCGAGGAGGAATGGAGAATTTCCGATAACCCACGATTCATTCCCTCAAGGCTCACCCTCCATATACTTGAAACCATAGAATATTACATTGGAGATTCGAGGGAATTCAAAGAGAGCCAGTTTGGGGATTCAGAGTTTCTTACACCTGACACATTGCCATCCGAGAAAAGCCTACGCGAGTATTTTAATGAAGTGAGAGACAAGCTTTACAGTAAGCTGCGTTCCCTCGGAGACGAGGAATTTCTTTCCCCCGAGACGCTTTTTACAGATAGTGAGGATGGATATATGCTCCTGGATTTGTACATTTACACTCTGCGCCACACCCAGCACCATGTCGGGCAACTTGTCGAAGAACTCCGCAGGAGGGGAATCGAAGGCCCCAGATGGCACTAGGCGAATACTGCCATCGAAATAAAGTATATGCCATGGCTCGTATCAAGAAGATTTCAGTATAATGGGGCACTGATTCCTCTTTTGCATTTTTCCTCTGCTGGGAAAAAGGATTTAAGGAGAGACGAGAAGCGTGCGGGAGGTAAAACAATGGAAAAGATGATTGCATATTGTGGGCTGACATGTTCCGAGTGCCCTGCCTATATAGCAACCAAGAAGAATGATTACGAGTCGAAGGTAAAACTCGCGCAGCGATGGTCAAAGGAGTATGAGCACCCCTTCAAACCCGAGGACATAAACTGTGACGGCTGCCTCTCCCGCGAAGGGGCGCACATTGGGTACTGTGGCATCTGCGAGGTACGAAAATGCGGCATGGACAGAGCCGTTGTCAACTGCGCCTATTGCACGGATTACGGATGCGAGAAGCTCACCAAATTCCACGAGATGGCACCCAATGCGAAGGCTGGTTTGGAGGAAGTTAGGAAAGGATTTAATTAGTGTAAAATTTTCCTTTTGACTCTTATAGGAGACGAACCTCTCCCGAGCCCGCACGCTCAGCGACAAGAAGATGAAGATTATATGGAGTCAATGCGTGCACTTACCTGAAGAGCCTCCTCTGCACATAACAGGCAAAGACGCTCACGACGGCACAAAGAACGGTCCCCCATGCGATGTCGATTGAAAGCATTTCAAGAGTCCAGTTCTGTATCGTGACAAAGTTTGTGAATCCATAGAGACCGTAGAGCACGAACCCATAGAGCCCTCCATACATGAATGCATACTCCACAGATTTATTGGCTCTCGGCAGGACAAAGACAAACACTCCCAAAGCGATGAGCACCCATGCGAGAATCGCCGAGAGGAGGGGTGTCGCCTCCCGCGCGATAGGTGCGAATTGTGCCTGATAGAATCCCTTCATGAGAACGCCCAACCACACCAAATCGATGGCGAGCATAAAAAGAAATGAAAGGGCATACAGCGCCACATACCTCCACATGCCGTCGACTGTGGGGACGAGCACACTCGTATGCTTCTTGTAATCTTGGTATTCGACCCTCTGCCCCCATTTCTTGTCTGCCCCCTGTTCCAGTTTCGGGATACCCGAGACGAAGATGATGAGGAAGGCGATGAAGAGGGGGCTCGCAAGACCTATGAGCGAATTGATGCTGAACGAGAAGGTGAACAAATAGACGCCCACCCAGCAGAGTATCTCTCCGAAGTAGTTGGGATGTCTTGAGTACTTCCACACTCCATGGGATATCCATTCCCCTCTATGAACGGAGTCGTTATAGAATCTGAACTTCTGACGGTCCGCAATCGTTTCAATAGTCAGTCCTGACAGCCACACGAGAAAGCCCAAAAGCATGGTGACACTCACCCGCTCTCTGCCGAAGAAGAGCATCGCGGGCAGGAGAATGATCCACACGCTCACCCCCTGTATCATCCAGAAAGAAAGGAACCTGAAGAATTTTTCCCGTATCCCATCGAACCTCTCGTCCTTCTTCATCTTGTTGATTCGGATGAAGAGGTATCCAGCGAGGCGCAGACCCCACACCACAACCATCGCAAGCAGGATGAGACCTGCCCAGGAGAAGGGGTTGAGGAGAAATACGAGGAGTGCGAGGATGATGAAGGTCAGACCATAGGAGAGGTCCGTCAGTTTATCCGTCTTGAAGATGAAGGCAGGAACGAACATTATCAGCTGTATGAGCAGCGACAATCCTAAGTAGTATAACAATTCCAACATAGATTTAATCGTTTCAAGAATTTATATACTTATTCATTTTTCGTTTCTCATTTTGAAACTTTATCGAGTCGAGTATGTTCACTAAATCTTTCTTTTTCTAAAGAAGGAGATGTGGAAGAGGTTACCATTAGATAATTGAGTTACATCTTACAGGCTCATCAGTGCCTTCACCCCACTCTCGACTATACTCAAAGCCTTCTCTGCCTTCTCCTTTTTGTCGACGACGAAGATGACAACATCTCCCTCTGTCACACCGAAGGCTTCCTCTATCTGCTTCTTCTCTACCTCGGAAATGCCGAATGCAGGAAGTTCGTCTGTGGAGATGAATCCTCCCCCCCCTGTCTCTTTCTTTATCTTAGCGGCGAGAGCCGTGGCAGCCTTCTTGTTCTTGGGAAAGTAGCCATAAAATCCGGAAAACTTCTCACCCAGCACCACACCCCCCGATGCGATGACCTTCAAGACAAATGTGCATGCCGTCCCCCTGAGCAGTTCCGTGATGTCTTTCATGACGAGAGAAGGCAGGTTTCCCATATAAACCTTTTGTCAGAAAACAGGAAACCATATAAACGAGAACAGTGAAAGGTATGCGAGAAGACGTATTATGAAAATCGTCATCAGTGGTGGCACGGGATTCATTGGAAGTGCCCTCGTCCAGACCCTTTTGAAAGAAAGCAACTCAGTGATAGTACTCACGAGGAATCCCAAGAAAGCATCATCAGATTTCTTACACTACGAGGTATGGGATGGCATGTCACAGGGGGCGTGGTCTAACACTCTTGAAGGCGCAGATGCTGTCATCAATCTTGCGGGGGAATCGCTTGCCGAACGTCTCTGGACGCAGAATCAGAAACAGCGTATCATGGCAAGCAGGATAGACGCAACCAGGGCGCTTGTCGAGGCGATAGCCGGGGCAGATGAGAAGCCGCACACTTTCATCAATGCATCGGCAGTAGGATACTACGGAAATGTCGGCGAGGGCGAGGTGACGGAGGAGAGTCTGCGGGGCGAGGGATTCCTTGCAGATGTGTGCGAACGTTGGGAGGGAGAAGCGTTCGAGGCGGGAAAATTGGGAACCCGTGTCATTGTGACGCGATTTGGTCTCGTCATGGAGAAAGATGGCGGCGTCCTTAGAAAATTGCTTTTTCCATTCAGATTTTTTGCAGGTGTCGTCCCGGGTACCGGACGGCAGTGGGTATCCTGGGTGCACCGTGATGATGTCGTCGGTGCCATACTCTTTGCACTCAACGAGCAGAGTCTTTCAGGACCCGTCAATGTGGTTGCACCCAATCCCGTGCAAATGGGTGAACTGTGCCACACGCTCGTACGGGTCTTGAGAAGACCGTGCTGGATGTCCGTACCTCCTTTCCTCATCAGACTCGCGCTTGGCGAAATGGGAAGCATAGTCCTTGATGGGCAGAAGGTTGTGCCGAAGAAACTAGAAAGTCTGGGATATTGCTTCCTGCATCCCACGCTCCTTCCTGCACTCGAGTCTATACTCAGACGATAGCTCATGCACTCTCCTAAACGATTTCATAGGGAAACGTCGTGAATTCTCATCACGGGAAAATCTTTATATATCATGCAAGAAACGTGACACGGGCCTGTCGCCTAGCCAGGATAGGGCGCGAGGCTTCGGTGAACGTCATTCGAAGAAACCTCGTTTCTCTAGGGTTCGAATCCCTACAGGCCCGTAAATAGAAAATACTTATTTTCTCGATTTTCTGAGTTTACTGGGCTTCTTATCTATTTGTTTTTTAAGGAAATTACTAATTTTGGTATCCATATCATTTATTTTATTTCCTAAATCAATTATTCTTTCACTATTTTTCTTCAAATCCTCCTTAATAGTAACTTTTATTTCGTTTTGAGAGATAATTGAAAGGTAGAGTGAATAGATAAAAAATACTATTGCAGAAAGAGTAGCAAATAGAGTCAAATGGAATTTATCATACCATTTTTTATTAATAATTTCAATAGTTGTTCTTAATTTTTCTTCCTCAAACAAATAAACTTTCTCAGTATAAGATTTTGTGTATATTGGAATATTAATTACCATGTAACTATCTTCTATGTTTAGAATTGTTGGAAATATATCTTCATTATAATTACCTATGTCAGTTAGAAGATACATTTTTCTCCTAACATCGAATGTATCAAACTCAAATATAATTTCATTTGATGAGTTATTTAACTCAATCTTTTTCTTAGAAATTTCAATATTTTCTGGGATTACTATATAGTCGCTGCCTAACCAACTTTTCCATATACTCTTTTCCAGACATTGGCCTAGTTTCTGAGTATTGATTAGGTCACTATATTCAGAAAGATCTCTAGAATAATCCTCTGTACTTTTTATGTATATATTTCTTATGCAAGTTGAGCATGTATAACCATTAAGATAGAATTTCGCTTTTAAGTCAGAATTATATAATATCGAAATATAGGTTCCATTCTCATCGATTCGTATTTTCAAACGATGTATGTCAATAGGACTTTCAATCGTGGTTGCTTTTAGAATAATGTATCCTCTCTCAGATTCTGAAGTCTGGGAATATTGGTGGATGATGATAAGTAATATAGAAAAAAAGATAAGGGCTAATAGATCTTTAAGAATCATATTCCTAAATTCCTTGATATTCCTGATAAAGAGATTAAATTTATCCATCTCTCAGCACCACTCACAAAATCCGAGTTCTTCCCCGTTCTCGTTGACATAGACGCGCCCGAGCTTCATAGTGTCGAAATCCATCCTCTCAGAGAAGATGTTTACCATCTCGTTGGTATAATTGATCTTCTTTATTATACCGATTCCCACGCACTCCCCTTCTTTTTCGAGTCCGCAGATGAGGTTCTCCTCCCACCCCGCATCGAGCAGTCTGAGTGCAGGTACATGGATTCTTGTCTCGTTGTGGGAATACTCCTCTTCTCCCCTCTTTCTCACGAGGAGGTAACCTTCGGGAATGTCCTCGGCATAGAGAACCTGGCAGTTCAGCAGTTTCTCGAATATTGCACCTTCGATTCTCGCGCCTGTCTTGAAATATGTGGATTTCAATCTCAACTCTTCCATGTCATACATTCTCTCGAGTGCATTCTTGAAGGCTCGTCTGTAGCGCGTCTCCCTTATCCTTTTACGTGCCTCTCTTGAAACTCTCTGTATGGATTCCGGGACCTGGGCGCGTATGACTCTTGAAGGAGGGTATGATCTGAGCAAATATTCAAGCTCGTCCTCCCTCTGAAGCCCTACAAGGAAATCGGGTCTCACGATCTCCAGTTTTGCGCACTTGAGTCTCCTCCCCGTCTCCTCCCCCACATATCCGCATGTGTCTATGATTTTGAGGGTCGCATCGTGCGCCTTATCGCACAGCCTCCCGACGCCGACGACAACATCCTCCACATACCTCACAGAGGTTGTACCCAAAAAGTAGAGGGCATCAGGGTTTGTGTACCGCATGTTTCCCTCTTTCAGAAATGCCATGCCGAGTGTGGTGGGTGGTCCTATTCCTGACTGTCCCATGTCGGAATCTATGAGGGCAACCTTGCGCCCAGCATCGAGTCCCTTCCGTGCGAGGAAGGAGGAGAATGTCGTCTTGCCGGTGTCTGTTCCCCCCACAATCATGACTGTCGCGGGAGTCACCTGGAGAATATCTCTAGCATACTTGTGCCATATCTGAGGTACGTTCACGTCCGTAAATCGATTCTTCTCTATGAGTGAGGAACCTTCCCTCATGTGCAATGAGACGATGCAGTCATCCAGCGCCTCGACGGCGACTGTTTCCCCCACCTTTGCGAGATATGAGTTGGTGAGGGTGTTGGCAATGCGAAGCCTCCCCGATATGCCTTTTATGCGCGCGGGACCGCACACGAGTATTGATTCATCCTCTCCGAGTTCCCTTTTTTCCACCTTCATCAACATCACCCGTACGAGGAGAAGAGCTTTCCCCATTCCGTTTTCATGAATTCACCTATGAGACGTTTTCCCACGAGGGGATACCACAGGTAGTCGTGGTAGACCTCTGAGGCAAAGACGGGAAGTAAGAAGAGCGGCGTGCGGAAGATGAGTGGCTCAAGAATCCTCCCCATTCCTCTCCTGAAGAACTGGTCGAAGAAGATCACGGGGCTCCTGCCTACAGAGAAATTATAGTCGATGCCTCGTATGTCCTCCCCCACGATTTCTATTTGGGAGAAATCCCCGCAGCCCACCCCGTGCTCATGGGCGAGTCTTATGAAAGGAATCGTGCCGGGCTCAAATCCCATCATCGTGGATGATACGGTATCTATCGCAACAGGGTCGTCTGACGCGAGAATGTAGTTTTTGATATGGGGGCGCATCGTCCTCGGTCCCGCACCATCCCCGCACACGGTGCCATCCATGAAGCAGAACACATTTTTATGTATCTCTTTCTGGAGGGTGAGCAAATCGACGAGGACCTCATGGATTCGTGCATGGCAGTGGTGCCTCCTCTCTTTCAGCAACCCTCCAAATGCATTCTTCACGGCTCCCGTGATGACCGTGTGACCATGGGTCTTCTGCGTGGGGAGATGGATGATGGATTTTCCTAAAAAAATCTCTGGGATAGAAAATCCTCGTGGAAAAATATCTGGAAGCGCAAGCAGTTGCCCTTTGGGCTTATATTCTATCCACTTCACCTCAGAAAGGTCTGTAAAGGAGAGTCCGAATTTATTGAAGACAGGACTCCATCGATTGGCTTTCATACCCTTGGCAGGATCGGTGACCACTGTCCTATTCTCGACGACAGAAAGGGTTTTTAAGAGATTTTTATCGAGGCCGTGGAGGACACCCTCAAGCTGCCATGGCTCTGTGGAGCACGAGGGAAAATACTTTGTCCAGGAGAGATTCAGCTTCACTATCGTGCTTCCCTCAATCCTGAATTCCTTTGTGAGGCGCGCATAGTCATCAATGACCGTCTGCGGGGAAGTCTTCTTCACATAGACGCGAGCCATGAGCGGATTTATGGAGACGAGTTTTTAAGGCTTGCCATGTAGATTCTTTTGCGCGAGCCATTGAAGGTGAATCGTGAGATTTAAATACTGCTGACTTCTTATTCCTGCAATGGAACTCACCTCTATGATGCTTGACCTTCATGTTCACTCCAACTACTCCATAGATTGCGCCGAACCAGTGGAGAAGGTGGTGGCATATGCAAGAAAGAAGGTTGATGGTATCGCCATCACGGATCACAACGAGATAGAGGGCGCGCTTCGTGGGCGACAGTTATGGGAGAACGTCATCGTGGGGGAAGAGGTGGAGACGCATGAGGGTGAAATTCTCGCATACCATATTCAGGAAAAGATTAAGAGTAGGGACATCGATGAAGCCATAGACGAAATCAAATCGCAGGGCGGGCTTGTGGGCGTGAGCCACCCCTATGATGTCATACGGAAGAATGCCATAAGAAAGGGCGCACTCACGCGCATCATGGAACGGCTGGACTTCATAGAGGGCATCAATGCGCGCTGCTTATTCTTTTTTAACACCCAGGCAAAGACACTCGCGCGGAAGAACACGAAACCAATGATTGCAGGTTCAGATGCCCACTTCGCCTTTGAAGTGGGGAATGCCTGGACAGAGGCAGATTTCGAACTGAAACACATTGGGGCAATCCATCTTGCCGTCTCACCCCTCTACCCTCTCGTACGCCTCTCCGCGACGAAACTGTACAAGATAAGGAAGGGTGTATGGTGAAAAGGCTTCCCCTCACAATCATTGCGGTTTCAATCCTCTTCTACATTTTATTTGCGGTCCTCTCCAAGGCGACTTCATTGGATGCAGAGAAAATAACTCTCGCATACATTCCCCTCCTCTTCCTTCTGACCTCTACGGGCTACCTCATCCGACTGGCGAGGTGGCTCTACTTTTTACGCATCACGGGAACAGGGGTCGATATGAAGAGAAACGTGCTTATTTTCTTCGCCGGTCTTGTGGCTTCCATCACACCCGCAAAGGCGGGGGAGATTGTGAAGAGCGGGTTTTTGGCGAAATGGCATCCCGTCGCAAAGACGGCACCCCTCGTGGTTGCGGAGAGGGGTGGTGATGTAGTAGGGCTCATTACCTTGTGCCTCATCTCATCTGTCTCCGTCCTCAAGAATGGCGCATTCCTCCTCATACTCCTGATTTTCCTCCTCTTCCTTTTTTTGCTCAGGATTCATGCGACCTATGCCTTCATTTCAAAAAGGCTACCCTCCCGATTTTCACAATACGTCACGCATATCCAGTCTTCCTTTCTCAGCCTGTTCTCATTTGAGGGTCTCGTGGTGACACTCCTCTCAAGCACCTGCTGCTGGTTTTTCGAATGCCTCACACTCTACTTCACCGTGACAATGCTTGGCGCCTCACTGCATCTGCTCGATGCCATCTTCATATTTTCTTTCTCAACGCTTCTGGGTGCCGCATCGCTTTTGCCGGGGGGTCTTGGAGTTTCGGAGGCGAGCATCTTTGTACTACTCACGCGAATGGGTATCCCGTCCCCGGAGGCGACCTCTGCCTCACTCATCTCGCGCATCGCGACATTATGGTTCGGTGTCTTTCTAGGAGGGGGTGCTCTCCTCCTCTATGCTAGAATAGATAAAGGATAAAAATGACACTTACCCCCCATAAGAGAAGATTCGCAATCATCGCCCTGTCTTTGAATATAAGTTCAGTGTTCGCAGATACCTCATCGCGTGAGTAGATGAGATAAAAAAAACGGAAGACACCGAAGACGACGAAGGGAATAGTGAGCATGAGTGCGAGGTTTCTCTGGGATATGAAGGTATAAAGAGAGTAGGAGAGTATGATGGAGGCGCTCGTGATTGAGAGGAAGTGGTCGAGCAGCGACTCCGAGTAGTGGGCGAGGGTCTGTCTGTGGGTTCTGTCGGAGAGAAGTTCGTGTCTCCTTTTGCCGAATGCGAGGAAGAGGGCAAGGAGAAAGGTGCATAGTATGAGCCAGGGGGAAATGAGGACACCCACGATGAAGCAACCCGCAATGGCACGGAGCACGAACCCCACGCCAATGATGATGACATCTATTATTTCTATGCTCTTCAAAACCCGGGAATAGAGCACCATCACTACGAGGTAGAGGAGCGCGGAGAAGAAGAAATAAATGCCAAGAAAATAAGAGGAGAGGAGGGAGACGGAGGCGAAGAGCACAGAAAAGATGAGTGCATGGGAGACAGGCAATACTCCCTGCGCAATGGGTCTGTGTTTCTTTTTCGGATGGAGCGCATCGAGCCTTCTGTCACATATGTCATTCAACAGGTAAAGGGAGGAGGAGAGGAGGCAGAAGATTAGGAATCCCGCACTCACCTTTCCCAGGAGAGTGAGGTCTGAGAGATGTTTTGAAAAGACGATGCCTGCAAAGAGGAGAAGATTCTTATACCACTGCCGAGGTCGCATTGACTTCACCACGTAGGTGAGCATGGAGGAAGTGTCGGTATGCATTTAAAAGACTTATCCCAGAATCATTACGAGAACCGATAAGGTGGCGACGGAGAGGAGCGTGGATGAGAGTACTGCAGCGGAGACGAAGTCGGGATTTGCGTCATACTCCACTGCGATGATGAGTGAGTTGACCGCGGTGGGCATGGCGGACTCAACGATAAGTACGTTTCTGAGCAGTCCCTCTATGCCCAATACTAGGGTAAGCCCGTAGGCGAGGAGTGGTGCGCAGCAGAGTTTTATGAGGTTTGAGGAGAAGATAGGAACAGACGCACGAATCTTTGTCTTCTCGAGCTGGATACCCAAGAGGAGGATGTTGACTGGGATGGCAGCCGTCCCCAGCATGTCCACAGGTTTTGTTATGATATCGGGAATGGGAATAGAAAACCTATTGACCGCAATCGCTAAAAGAAATGCATAGATGAGGGGCATTTTGAAAATATTTTTGGCTGCCTCGGCGACCCCGTGTCTGCTTCGCGAGGCGATGTAG
>Ga0315295_10000915_pt1 | contig 25166 bp, 27 predicted proteins | sample YL17G14_0_MG_FD_204453 | JGI IMG/M metagenome (GOLD analysis project Ga0315295, IMG submission 204453) | Sediment microbial communities from Yellowstone Lake, YNP, Wyoming, USA - YL17G14_0 | ecosystem: Environmental > Aquatic > Freshwater > Lake > Sediment | place: USA: Wyoming | collected... | reverse complement strand
CGGCTTCGGCGCCATTGCTGTGCTGGATCGTCCCCGACCAGGCGTCGATGACGGCCGGCTTGGCAGCGGCGACCTCGCGCGCGATCCGGCGGATGGTGTCGGCGGAGATGCCGGTGATCGGTGCCGCCCACTCCGGCGTCTTCTTCGTCACGAAGGTCTTATAATCCTGGAAGCCCACGGTCCAGTTGGCGACAAATGTCTTGTCGTACAGACTTTCGCCGATGATGACGTTAGCTAACGCCAACGCGAACGCGCCGTCGGTACCGGGCCGGATCGGCAACCATTCGCCGTTGTAATCGCCGAGCGTCTTCTCGGCGGTTTCCGAGCAGCGCGGATCGACGACCACGAGCTTCGCGCCCTTGGCAAGACCGTCGAGCAGAATTCGCGGCAGGTGCACCCACTTGATCGCCCCGAGCGGATTCCAGCCGAACAGCAGCATGTACTTGGTGTTGCGCAGGTCCGGCAGCGGACGGTGGAAGCCCAGCGTCTTCTCGAATCCGAACTTGCGTCCCACGTCGCAGATGTTCGAGTGGTTCAGCATGTTCGGCGTGCCGAACGCGTTGCAGAACGCCTCCTGGATCGCGACCGCGGTGGCATCCTCGGTGAACCACAGCAGCTTGTCGGGTCCGAAAGCGCTGCGAATTGCGCTCAGCTTGGCGGCTATCTCGACCAGGGCCTGATTATAGGAGATGGGCTCGAACTGGCCCGAGCCGCGCGCCGAACCGGCAACACGCCGCAGCGGCGTCTTGACCCGGTCCGGGTCGTAGAGCGACATGAGGCTGGCATTGCCCTTGCCGCACATCCGCGCGCCGGTGGACTTGAGTGCCGTATAGTCGGTCGAGATGTTCGACACCCCCACCGGGTTGTCCGAATTAGGCTCGAGCTTGATCACCTTGCCGTTGACGACGTGCGCCAGCACCCCCGTGGTGCCGCCGCACATATTGCAGCAGGTCGCCACCCAAGTGTCCCCGGCAGCTAAGGCGGCCTGGACCTCCGCAGCGCCGAGTTCGCGCATGCCCCATGGGCTGAGGCTGGCCGACGCCGACGCGCCAATGGCCGCCGAAAGTTGCAGGAACTGCCGTCGTGAGAGCTGTTGCATTTTCACTGTCCACCTCCTCTGCGTTCAGCGAGTGCGCGTGGTTCCGCAACACATTCGCGGCGTTTGCCCGCGGACCAACCCCAGCGTTCCGGGGACGGCACGTGGCCCTTCAAAACCCCTCAGACAGATCTCATGTGCTGCACGAACCGCCGTTCGCCGGCTTGCCGGCTCGTTCCGGGCTGGCTGGTTAGTTGACCATGACCATCGTGAGGACTCTAGTCATCCTTTCTGAAGAATTGCTGAATAGGCAGATTTTTGTGATACCAGTATGGGTATTTAGCAAAGGTGTTGATTCGACTATCGCGTATTGCCTGCTGGCACTCGCTATTTGCATAGAGAAAAAATCGTTTTCGATGTTATGACATATGCATTAACAAATGACTTTCACCTGTCACGCTTATGCCATTGGAATATGCCAATGTCAATTCTTGGCGAAGATGTTAGCTTGATCTGCATCAAGAAAACACCGTGCGGTTTCCTGCCGGGCGGGGGATATCGACGGATAGCAAATCCAACCCCACGACGCGCCGACCGGAGCACCGTAGCGCGCCTTGACTTGCCCGGACCGACGGGAAGCGGAGATGGTCAGGGGTCGCCGCAAGGCTAGGGTCGCCCGGTGTTCGGGTGTTTCGCGAGCGTCAGCGAGTTCATGTCGCGTGCCGGCGGCCGCAGGCACGCACCTGCCGGCATCGCACGCGGCGAGCGGTCGGCGGTCGGGGTTTCCAAGCGATGCGTTGATCGAACGCGCACCCGGGGGCCGGCTGGGCGTGGGGATCGAAGTCAACCGCCCCCGCATCGGATAGGTCCCACAGCGGCGGTCCCCGGGCCGGTGCGATTCGCTGCAGCGCGGTGGTTTCGCCGAGATGGACGAGGATGTCGCGCACGGACGCAGGATCGGTGAGGAAAGCGACGATGCGCATCTTGACGCCACATCCGGGACACACGAGCGGGAATACTTCTTTGATGTGGGCGAGAAGCAGCGTCCAAGCGTAATGGTCGGCACGACAATGCGCCGGTTCGGTGGCGGGTTCCGGGTTCGGTGTGGGGCGGCACGGTCGTTGCTACTGGCGCGAGGGCGGTGACCGCGGCGCGCAGCGGTGAGTTGGGCGCGAGCACGCCGAAGTAGCGGTGGTGCGAACGGCCGCTCACGGGAAATTTCCACGGCGACCGCAAATGGCTGGAGCAGGCCGCCCAGAGACTGTTGCCCGTCATGTCTCGCGGCCCCAAAGCTGCCGTTCGCCAACTACGGGACCCGTCCCTCTCCGGTCGTTCGGACTTTATCCTACGCAGACCTTCGCTCTGACCGTAAACGGACTCTAGTTGTCCCGCGTATCGCTCGCGGCAATTGCAAGTCGGCGCATTCTCTCCCACAGGCTCTTTCGGCTGATTCCTAGCGCACGTGCAGTTGTCCCAATCTGCCATCCGTGCCGGTCCAAGGTTTCGAGAATGAAGTATCGCTCGCACCGCTGCAGATAGTCGCTCAGCGTCGAGTCGCCCTCGACCGGAACCGCGACCGCATCACCGGTGGGTGCCTCGAAGAGATCCTCCGGCTCGATGACCGCGCGCCGCGACAGAATGCAGGCACGCTCAATCGCATGTCGCAATTCGCGAATATTGCCAGGCCAGTCGTGCGCGAGCAGTGCCGACTCAGCGACGACGCTTAGCCGCTTTGCAACGGCGTCGCTGCGGCATCTATCAGCGAGGAACGTCCGGGCAAACCAGAGAATGTCGTCCCGACGTTCGCGCAGCGCCGGCAGGCGGAGATGGATGACGTTGATGCGATAGTACAGGTCCCGGCGGAAGCGCCCCTGTTCGACGAGTTGTTGCAGATCGCGGTTGGTGGCGCAGATCAAACGCAGGTGGACGGGAATCCGCTTTTCGCCACCTACTCGTACGATCTCGCGCTCCTGGATGGCACGCAGGAGCTTAGCCTGCATTCCCGGCGTCATTTCGCCGACCTCGTCAAGGAACAGGGTACCGCCCTCTGCCTGCTCAAAAACACCCCGGCGGGTCCTAGTCGCGCCGGTGAAGGCGCCACGCTCGTGGCCGAACAACTCAGCCTCAAGCAGTGATTCGCTCACAGCGGCACAGTTCACGGCAATGAATGGTGCGCCCCCCGCTGCATCTCCAAGCCGATGCAATGTCTGCGCAACACGCTCCTTTCCCACCCCGGACTCCCCGGTGATGAGGACGGTGTCGGCACGCTCAGAAATCCGCGGCAATAGCTCTTCGACCCGGCGCGCGGCCGCCGATGTCCCCAGCTCAACTCGTCCTGCGGCAACCGGAATTTCTCCGGACACCCCCGCCAAGACACGGAGCTTCGCGACGAGCTGATCCACATCAAACGGCTTGGTGACGTAGTCGGCAGCGCCGAGCTTGATCAATTCAACCGCGCGATCAATCGATCCATATGCAGTAACAAAGACAAAAGGTGGTGCGTGCTCGTCGCGCTCCAGTGCAGCGCGGAATATCGCCTCACCCGAGAGATCGGGAAGGCGGACATCGGAAACCACGGCCGCGTAGGGCTCACGTCCAATCGACTCCAGTGCCGCTACACCCGTCCGATGCCAGTCGCAGGTAAAGCCTTCGAGCGACAATCGCTGCTGCAACGATTCACCCATTATTGGGTCGTCCTCGATCAGACATAGTCTCGCAGTCATGCCGCCGCACCCAATGGCAATGCGACGGCGAACTCTGTCTCAGGAGGCCCACTTTTCACGCGGATGGTGCCGCGAAGCTGCTCAACGATCTGGTAGGTCACCCACAGGCCCAGCCCACTACCGCCCTCCGATCCGCTGGAAAATGGCTCGAACAGATGGTCCATCAATTCGGCGGGAATCGAGCGCCCATCGTTGCAAACTTCGAACGACATCTGTGCGTCGTCAGCTTTGATTCGGCACGTAACGGTCCCTCCCATTCCTGCCGCCTGAATCGCGTTCAGGATTAGATTGATCAGGATCTGGCGAATTGGCGTCGAGGGCAGCGGGACTGCGCGATCCAGGTGGCTCTCCCACAGCAACGTCTGCTGGCGCGTCGTGGATTCGGGCTCCAACAACGTACGAACGTCCTCAACGTCTTGTGGGGTTAGGGCGCGCGCCTCGAACCGCGCTTCAACCAGTAGCGCGCTAACTGAATGCCGAATCTGTTGCAGTCCCCTTTCGACCAGCGACAACGTGCTTGCAGAAATCGGATCGGGCTCTCCGTGCTTCCGTGCTGTATCGATTGCCGTCAGCATGCCAGCGAGCGGATTGTTGATCTCGTGGGCAATTCCAGCTGTCAATCGGCCAATGGCCGCCAGCCGGTCGGCCGTGACAATTTCGCGCTCAAGTCGCTGCTTGCCTTCCAATTCGACCAGCATGTGCTCGAAGCGCGTGCCGAGTTGACCTATCTCGTCGCCGCTTCGGTACAGCCCTCGCGCCAGTTCGGTCGGCGGCGCTTCGCCGACGCGTGTCATGGCACCGGCGAGCCCGACAAGTGGTGCGGCCATTCGCCGGCCGAAAAGCCATCCAATCGGGACCAACACGGCAAGCGCAACCAATGTCGAGATGACGACCCGCTCCACGGTCGCGAAGAACCGCGGAAGGAACACATCCTGCGAATAGCTAAGGACCACGCTCCCCAACCGTGCCCCGTCGTCCGCAACTATGGGCACCGCAACCAGGATTGCGTTGCCCGTCCTATCCTCCACGACTATTGGACTCTTCTCGTCACGCCCAGACAGCAATTGTTCGGCTGCGGCGCCGAGCACTTGCGCCGCAGGGGAAAGCATCGGAAATCGCGATGGATCGGATGACGCATAAACATTGCCGTCCGCGTCAAGGACAGTAATGGAGCGTCGTCCGTTACCATCGGTGGCATCGCCGGCAAGCGAAGCAACAATGGTTTCGTAGGCTTGCCAGGTATCGTCCCGCAACATCGCGGGAGTCAGTGCCCGCGACAAGGTCCGCCCAAGACTTTCGGCGTTGGTGAGCAGGTCACGGCGAGCATCGGCGTAGATCTGCGCCCCGAGCAAAGCTGCCAGGATTGCTGACACGACGACAATCACCGCCGACAAGGCCAGCGGGACCTTGACCCGATAGCTTAGGTCACGGAGCGAAACCATGGATTATGTCGGTAGCCGTTCGCGCGAGGCGACGAAGTCCAGCATCTTGGCGAGTCCAGCGAAACGCGAATCGTCCGGAGCCAGAAAGCCGTCGAGATTGAGTTCACGCAGCAGTTCGCGACCGCGGTCGTCCTTCGGCATGGCGAGCAACGTGTCGCGAAACCGCTCGTATGTGGGCCGGTCCAGCGAGCGGCGGGCAACCATTGGCGGAAATCCGTATTCGTCCGAAACGTGCGCCACACGAGTGCGCCGAGTGAGCGCTGGCGTGCGCAGCGCCAACGTATCCCACACATATCCATCGACTGCGCCGCCCTGCGCGACGCCATCGGCGACGGCGATCACGATCTTGTGGTGCGCATAGGTAAAGAAGGTCTTGCGGAAATGCGTCGGTGGATAAATTCCGATGCGCAACATTTCGTACTGTGGGACCAGGAACCCGGAATTGGAGTCTGGATCGGAATACGCGAAGACCTTGCCGCCAAGCGCGTCGAAGCCCTTCGCCGCCGTATCAGCGGCCGGGACGATTAGATAGGATCGATAAAGCGGCTTGCCACCATAGTTCGGCAATGCGACCAGTTCCCACGCTTTTCGATTGCGCACGTACGGGTATCCGCACACCCATGCAAAGTCCAGCTCATCGCCCAACAGAAGCGATGTGATCTCGCGATAGCTGCCGCGTTGCAGAAACGTGACGGGACGGCCCAGCCGGGGCTGCAGGTAGTCGCGCCACGCATGCAGGAAGCCGACCTGATTGTCGAGGATGACCGAAGTCGTGCCGATGCGAATCGGTGCGTCCGTAGCGCCAAGTGCGACGCGAGGCGCGCACGCGGCGAGACCAAGCGCCGCGCCGCAAAACCTGCGCCTCGATAGCCGCATTGGGCGTTGGTCGTTCATGGCCGTTCGCTCCTTGTTCGTGTTCGCCCCAGTCCGGCAATTCTAGCCAAGCATCGCGCGAATCCCTGCGCCGTTACCGGGTGGTTACCTCATCCCATCGCCGACTCGGATTTTTCGTTACCAATCGGTAACATATTCTCTTTGCCGTGCCCGCAAGCCGCTGATATTGCCGGTGTATTCCGGTTATCCGCTTCGGGAACGGATTGTGCAATGCAGACAGGGTAACGCCGGCGGTTGGTCTACGACAATAATCCTAGGAGGAACGACGATGAGCGAGCAGCTCTCGCGGAGGCGGTTCTTTAAAGTTTCGGGTGGCCTTGCTGCAGGGGCCGGTTTGGTCGCTGGCGCAATTCCAGAAGTTGCCTTGGCCGCAACGGCGGCCGACGTAGGCAAAACGGTTCTGCCCTACCCACGCAAGCCGTTGAGTGCGACGGCGAAGATGGCCGTGGGTCAGGCAGTCGCATTCAGCTACCCCGACGATGCGTCGCCATGCACGTTGATCAAGATGGGGACGCCGGTCGAAGGCGGCGTTGGGCCGGGTCGGGACATCGTCGCGTACAGCACGCTCTGCACGCACATGGGCTGTCCAGTGGCCTACGACGCGAAGTCTCGTTGCTTCAAATGTCCCTGTCACTACAGCACGTTCGACGCCGAAAAGGCTGGGCAGATGATCTGTGGTCAGGCCACGGAAGATTTGCCACGTATCGTCCTCGAATACGACGCCTCGACCGGCACCGTAACCGCCATTGCGGTGAGCGGCCTGATCTACGGTCGTCAATCCAACGTTCTGTAAGGAGGCGACACCATGGCGCAATTCAAGGACCGCGTGCCGCTGCCGCCGGTTAACGCCCAGAAGACCAATTTGACCTGTCATTTCTGCATCGTGGGTTGCGGCTACCACGTATACAAGTGGGACGAGAACCGCGAAGGCGGCCGGGCCCCGAATCAGAACGCACTCGGCGTCGATTTTCGGAAGCAAGTCCCGCCGCTGCAGCAGATCATGACGCCGGCGATGCACAACCTGATCGAAGATTCAGATGGCCGCCGCTACAACGTGATGGTGCTTCCGGACAAGGCGTGCTCGGTAAACCAGGGCCTGTCATCGGTGCGAGGCGGCCAAATGGCCACCTATATGTACAACCCGAGCGGCGATGCCAAGGAGAGACTGAAATCGCCGCGGCTGTTCACCGGCGCACAATGGGTGGACACGACCTGGGACGACGCGCTCGCGATCTACTGCGGCGTAGCGAAGAAGATACTCGACAAGGATGGCCCCTCCGGGCTTGTGTTCAATTGTTTCGACCACGGTGGCGCGGGTGGCGGGTTCGAAAATACCTGGGGCACCGGCAAACTGATGTTTACGGCCCTTCAAACGCCGATGGTACGCATCCACAACCGGCCGGCCTACAACTCGGAGTGCCATGCGACGCGGGACATGGGCGTAGGTGAGCTCAACAATTCGTACGAAGACGCCGAAGTGGCTGACTGCATTATGGGCATCGGCGCCAATCAGTACGAAACGCAGACCAATTACTTTCTGGCGCATTGGATTCCGAACCTGCAGGGGGGAACTGCCGACAAGCGCAAGAAGTGGTTCCCCAACGAGCCGCTTCCGCCTACGCGTGTCATCTTCGTCGACCCGCGGCGGACGACCACCATCGCCATCGCGGAGCAAGTGGCCAAGGATCGCGTGCTGCACCTCGACCTCCAGCCTGGTACCGATATTGCTCTCTTCAACGGGCTGTTCACCTATGTCGTTGAGCAGGGCTGGATCGACCGCGATTTCATCGCCAAGAACACTAACGGGTTCGACGCGGCGGTCACTGCCAACAAATTATCTCTCGACGAGTGCAGCCGTATCACCGGCGTATCCGTCGCCAAACTCAGACAGGCGGCCGAGTGGGCGTACAAGCCGAAAGCACCCGGCATGTTGCCCAGGACGATGCATGCCTACGAAAAGGGAATCATCTGGGGCAATGACAACTACCTGATCCAGTCGGCACTCGTCGATCTCGTGCTTGCGACACGCAACGTCGGCCGCCGCGGCACTGGTGTTGTGCGGATGGGTGGTCACCAGGAGGGCTACACTCGCCCGCCCTACCCCGGCAACAGCAAGATCTTCATCGACGAGGAGTTGATGAAGGGCAAGGGCAAGATGCTGACCGCCTGGGGCTGCAACAACTTCCAGACGACGCTGAATGCCCAGGCGTATCGAACCGAAATTCACCGCCGCGCCAATATCGTCAAGGACGCGATGAACAAGGCGCGTGGCGCGACCACCGCCCAAATGATCGACGTGATCGTCGACGCCTGCGACAAGGGCGGCCTCTTCGTCACGACCATCGATCTCTACCCGGTCATGTTCTCCGAAGCATCGAGCATGTTGCTGCCCGCCGCCCACCCGGGCGAGATGAATCTCACGTCGATGAATGGCGAACGTCGTTGCCGGTTGTCCCAAAAATTCATGGACCCACCCGGCACTGCAAAGGCGGATTGCCTGATCGCAGCCGCAATTGCCAACACGCTGAAGGCCATGTATCGAGCCGACGGCAACGCGACCATGGCAGCTCGCTTCGACGGCTTCGAATGGAAGGGTGAGGAGGATGCCTTCAACGATGGCTTCCGGCGCGCCGGCCAGCCGGGGTCGCCACCCATCGACAGTCAGGGCGGCGGCACGGGCAACCTCGCCACGTACGAGCGGCTGCGCGTGATGGGCAACAATGGGGTTCAGCTGCCGATCAAAGAGTACAAGGACGGCAAGCTGCTCGGTACCGAGATGCTCTACATGGACGGCAAGTTCGACACGGCTGATGGCAAGGCGAAATTCCTGCCCTCGCCGTGGCCGGGCCTGCCCAAGCCCGTGGAAGATCTCAAGGCAAAGCACCGTTTCTGGATCAACAACGGCCGCATCAACGAGGTCTGGCAAACGGGCTACCACAACAAGTACAACGCCTACGTGAGTGGCCGTTATCCGATGTCGATCATCGAAATGAACCCGGAAGACATGGCCTCTCTCAAGATCGAGGCCGGCGACATCGTCGAAGTCTTCAACGAGTGGGGTACCACGACGGCCATGGCGTACCCGGAGCCCGACCAGAAGACCGGCCAGACATTCATGCAATTCGGCTACGGCAACGGGGTTCAGGGCGACGTGACCACCAACTGGACGGATCGCAACATCATTCCGTACTACAAGGGGACATGGGCGAGCATTCGCCGCATCGGCGGTGGTGCCGAGCATCGGGCAACCATCAGCTTTAAGAGTCGACGTTTCGACCGGGTGTAAACGGGAAACGCGGTCACCTCCACCGCGTTGAAGCACGTTGGGCGCCTTGCGAGGCGCCCTCTTTTTTCCGGGGAATCTGACCGGCTGCGGCTGGTAGGATGGAGGACCCCCTTCAGCCAGGTCTCCGCGCACTCCCTTCATGTCAGACGATCTTCACTCAGTACCTGCACTGTTCGGTTTCGTCGGGCGCTCCGGCGCCGGCAAGACGACGCTCATTACCGACATCATCGATTGCCTGCGGTTGGACGGCTTCACCGTCTCGGCGATCAAACGCGCACACGACGGCTTCGATCTGGATCGCCCAGGCAAGGATTCGTGGCGCCTGCGCGAGGCAGGCTGCCGTGAGGTGATGATGGTGGGCGACCGCCGCTGGGCGTTACTGCACGAATACGATACCGAACCCGAACCGACACCGCTTGCGCTCGCACAGCGCATGACTGGCGTCGACATCGTGCTGTTTGAAGGGTTTCGCAACGCACCTATCCCCATGATCGAAGTATTCCGGCCGTCGCTTGGCCGTCCGATGTTGTGGCCAAACTGCCCGTCCGTCGTCGCCCTCGCCGCTGACGGCGAGGTTTCATGCCCACTTCCGGTATTGGATCTCGGGGCACCGCAGGCGGTCGCCACGTTTGTCACCGCCCACCTCGGACTGCGTCCGACGTAGCTCTCCGCCCGTAGGAATCGGGGCGTCAATGGTGGCGCTTACCTCTGCCGTGGCAACTGGTCAGTAGCAGTTATTGACTGGCGTCAAACGATTCCTGGAAATTGCCACCTTCCCGGCGACGGTAGCCGTGGACTCCCGCACCGAATTGGTCTATCATTTCCATATTCGTTGAAACGTACAGGTATTGTCGATTGTGAAGCTTGCACTCTTCTTCCTACTGCCCTGCAGGCCATGAACGTTCTCTTCCTCTGCACCGGCAATTCCTGCCGTTCGATCTTGGCCGAAGCGACGTTCAATCACATCGCGCCACCGGGTTGGAGCGCGATGAGCGCAGGCAGCCAGCCCACAGGCCAAGTCCATCCCCGGTCACTCTCCTTGCTCGCACGCGAAGGCATTGCAACCGACGGCTTGCATAGCAAGTCCTGGGAAAACCTCCCCCAGACTCCCGACATCGTAGTGACCGTCTGCTCCAGCGCTGCAGGGGAGACGTGCCCGGCTTACCTTGGCCCGGTACTGCGCGCCCATTGGGGCGTGGAGGACCCTGCGCACGCGCGGGGCACGGACGCCGAAATTGATGCTGCCTTCGTGTCGGCATACCGCGCCCTGCGCGCGGGTATCGAAGCCTTCATGGCCTTGCCGGTGGCCGATTTGCAGCGCGACCGCGCGCGCCTGAAGGCTGAACTGGATCGAATTGGCAGGATGTTCTCGTAACCAACGTTACAAAATGTGATTGAGGTGCCTATGTCCACCCTTCAAGTGTTTGACCCGCCCATGTGCTGCGCGACCGGCGTCTGCGGTCCAACGGTCGATCCGAACGTCGTGCAGTTTGCCGCCGATCTCGACTGGCTTGCAACGCGCGGGGTGACAATCCGACGCTTCAATCTCGCGCAGGAGCCGACGAACTTTGCCGAAAACGCCGCCGTCAAGGCATTGCTCGCCCGCTCAAATGGGGCCGAATTGCCGGCGATTGTCGTCGACGGCGCGGTCGTCGCCAGCGGCCGGTATCCGACGCGCGACGAACTTGCGGCGTTCGCCGGGCTTGCGGCCGGCTTCGCCGTTGACATGCGCACGCTCGCCCCTGGCGAACCGAAGGTCTCGGGTTCCACCTGTTGTGGCAGCGCGGCGCCGACGTATGCGGCAAAGGCCAAGAGCTGCTGCTGAACCGTGCTCGGGCATGTCATCATGAAATTTCTCAACCAACCGCCACGCTTCCTCTTTTTCACGGGCAAGGGCGGTGTCGGCAAAACCTCGATAGCCTGCGCTGCCGCAATCCAGCTTGCCGAGGCAGGACGCCAGGTTCTTCTTGTCAGCACTGATCCGGCCTCCAACGTCGGGCAGGTTTTTGGGATCGCCATTGGCAACCGGATTACAGCCATCCCCGCCGTCAACGGCCTGTTCGCGCTTGAAATCGACCCGCAGGCAGCTGCACAGGGTTACCGCGACCGCATTGTCGGGCCAGTGCGAGGGGTTTTGCCCGATGCAGTCGTCAAGGGCATCGAGGAACAGCTCTCTGGCGCGTGCACCACGGAGATCGCGGCTTTCGATGAGTTCACCGGGCTGTTGATCGATTCACCGGTGACCGCCGCTTACCAGCACATCATCTTCGACACAGCGCCAACCGGGCACACCATTCGGCTGCTGCAACTGCCTGGAGCCTGGAGCGGGTTCCTCGAAACGGGTAAGGGCGATGCGTCATGCCTCGGGCCGCTGGCGGGTCTGGAAAAGCAGCGCGCCCATTACAAAGAGGCAGTTGATGCCTTGGCCGATGCCAGCCGCACCCGTTTGATACTGGTGGCCCGCGCTCAGCCAGCCACGCTGCGCGAAGTTGCGCGCACCCGTGAAGAACTCGCGGCGATTGGCCTCCCGCAGCAGTACCTGATCATTAACGGTGTTCTGCCTCAAGCCGACGCGGCACGCGACCCGTTGGCTGCGGCGATTTACACGCGTGAACAAGCGGCACTGGCGGCGATTCCGGCGTCGCTCAGGGCGTTGCCATGCGACCAGATCGCACTCAAGCCCTTCGACCTGGTCGGTCTGGCGGCACTCCGCCAATTGCTGTCATCAGCGCCTTCGGCTGTGAGCACAAACATCGAGGCTCCAGTCGCGTTCGCCACACCCAGCCTTTCCGACCTCGTGAACAGTATTGCCGAGGACGGTCACGGTCTCGTCATGCTGATGGGCAAAGGTGGCGTGGGCAAAACAACGTTGGCCGCCGCGGTGGCCGTGGAACTGGCACGTCGCGGCCTGCCCGTGCATCTCACGACCTCCGACCCAGCCGCGCATTTGACGGAAACACTGAGCGGATCACTCCCCAATCTCGCCGTCAGCCGGATCGAGCCGCACGTGGAGACCGAACGCTACCGCCAGCACGTACTGGCCACCAAGGGTGCGCAACTCGATGCGCAAGGACGAGCCATGCTCGAAGAAGACCTGCGCTCGCCCTGCACCGAGGAAATCGCGGTGTTCCAGGCGTTTTCGCGAATCATTCGGGAAGCGGGCAAGAAATTCGTCGTGATGGACACGGCGCCGACCGGGCACACGCTGCTACTGCTCGATGCAACCGGCGCCTATCACCGGGACATCGCCCGTCAGATGGACAAGGCTGGAATGCATTTCAGCACCCCAATGATGCAGCTGCAGGACCCTAAACAGACCAAGGTGCTGCTGGTTACTCTGGCCGAGACGACGCCGGTGCTCGAAGCGGCCAATCTGCAAGCCGACCTGCGCCGTGCCGGCATCGAGCCTTGGGCCTGGATTATCAACAACAGCGTAGCTGCGGCGTCTCCCCGTTCACCTCTGTTGCGCGAGCGCGCCGCCCACGAACGGCGAGAAATCGATGCAGTGGCTACCGAGCACGCACGGCGCTACGCAGTTGTCCCCATGATGCGCGAAGAGCCGGTCGGTGTGGAGCGGCTGCTGGAACTGGCAAACGGACTCAGTCACGTCACCGAGGAGGCATGACATGCCGCAGGGGCCCTACAACGTGCTATTCATCTGCACCGGCAATTCAGCGCGCAGCATCATGGCGGAGGTAGTTCTAAATCATCTTGGCCGGGACCGCTTCCAGGCGTTCAGCGCGGGTAGCCATCCTCGCGGCGAGGTCCATCCGCTTACGCTCCAGGTGCTCGCCGCGCAGGGCTACGCCGTGGACGGCCTGCGCAGCAAGAGCTGGACCGAGTTCGCGGGTCGGTCTGCATCGGCGATGGATTTCATTTTTACCGTATGCGATCAGGCGGCTGGTCAGGCATGTCCGGCATGGCCGGGACAGCCAATCACGGCTCACTGGGGATTCGCCGATCCCGCCACGGTCGCTGGTGATCCGGAATATCGGCTCAAAGCGTTTACCCAGGCGCAATTTCAGATCGCCACCCGCATCCGCCTCTTGCTTAGTCTCCCGATGGCAAAGTTGGAACGGTTGTCCCTGCAATCAAAGTTGCGCGAGCTGGGCGAGCAGAGCGGCGCGGTTGTCTGAAGAGGTATCCCTTTCATGTCTGCCCATTCCAGAACGACGCTTGAACCGACGGCCGCCGCGCCGCTCAATTTCTTCGAGCGCTATCTCACCGCCTGGGTCGCGCTCTGCATCATTGTCGGGATCGCCCTCGGTCAGCTTTTGCCCGGTCTCTTCCAGACCATCGGCGGGATGGAAATCGCCAAGGTCAACCTGCCCGTCGGCCTGCTGATCTGGGTGATGATCATCCCGATGCTGCTGAAGATCGACTTCGGCGCACTGCATCAAATCAAAGGGCACGTGAAGGGCATCGGCGTGACGCTGGCCATCAACTGGCTGGTCAAGCCGTTCTCGATGGCGTTCCTGGCGTGGGCCTTCATCCGCGTGCTGTTCGCGCGGTGGTTGCCCGCCAACCAGATCGACAGCTACATCGCGGGCCTCATCCTGCTTGCCGCCGCGCCGTGCACCGCGATGGTGTTCGTCTGGAGCCGGCTGACCAACGGCGACCCCTATTTCACGCTGTCGCAGGTGGCGCTGAACGACGTGATCATGATCTTCGCGTTCGCGCCGGTGGTCGGCCTGCTGCTCGGCATCTCGAGCATCACCGTGCCGTGGGCCACGCTCTTCACGTCGGTGGTCCTCTACATCGTCATCCCGGTGATTCTCGCGCAGATCATTCGCGGGCGACTGCTGGCGCGCGGACAGTCGGCATTCGACGCCGCGATGTCCAGAATCCAGCCTTGGTCAGTCGCTGCATTGCTGCTCACGCTCGTGCTGTTGTTCGCTTTCCAAGGCAACGCCATCCTCAAGCAGCCGCTCGTCATCGCCTTGCTGGCCGTGCCGATCCTGATCCAGGTCTTCTTCAATTCGTCGGTGGCTTATCTCCTCAACCGGGCCGTCGGCGAGAAGCACAGTGTCGCCTGCCCGTCAGCGCTGATCGGCGCGTCGAACTTCTTCGAGCTGGCGGTCGCGGCCGCCATCAGCCTGTTCGGCTTCGAATCCGGCGCGGCGCTCGCCACCGTGGTCGGCGTGCTGATCGAAGTGCCGGTCATGCTGCTGGTGGTGCGGGTGGTCAACGCCAGCAAGGGCTGGTACGAGGCGGGCGCGAAGGCATGAACTGCCTGATGACCGCCTGGCACGCGAACGAGGCCGAACTGCGCGGCTGGCTGCGGCACCGGCTGGGCAACGCGGTCGATGCCGAGGACATGCTGCAGGATCTCTTCATCAAGGCCATGCGCCAGGGCGAACGCTTCTGCGCCATCGGCAATGCCAGGGCGTGGCTGTTCGAGGTGGCGCGCAATGCGGTGGCGGACCGGTTGCGCCTCAAGCGCGAGATGATCGAACTGCCGGCAGACTTGGCCAACGAAACCGAGGAGGTTGCGACTGTAGATAGCCTGGTCGCGTGCTTGCCGCGCGTACTCTCCGAATTGAGTGCGGAGGATCGCGAGGCCATCACCCTGTGCGATCTCCAAGGCGTGCCGCAGGACGAATATGCGCGCCGCAAGGGATTGAGCTTGCCAGGCGCCAAGTCCCGAATACAGCGCGCTCGCAAGCGGCTGCGCGTACAGCTCTCGCAAGCGTGTCAGGTGCGTCTGGACGCGGCAGGACAAGTGAGCGATTTCGTGCCGCGCCCGCCGCTCACTTGAATATTGAGCGTTGCTCCAACCGAGGACGAAACCACCATTTGGGAACGCGGAGCGATTCGCCCGCTTCGGCGAGTGCCGAGGCTACGCTTTGCGGTTGGGGTCGACTGATCAAGCCTCAAGAATGTCGTTGACCCACGAGTAGGCCGCCATCGCGGCGGGAAAGCCCAGTGTGGTGATCGCGAGCAGAACCACCTGTCGAATATCGGCGTCGACGATACCTTCTTCCCGCGCCTGCCGGGCGTGCGAATGGACCGCACCCTCGGACCCTGCGCCGACGGCCAGGGCCAGCTTCAACAGACGACGGGTACGGGCATCGAGCTCTCCCGCGTCTGCGACCGACTTCCCGAGCGCCGTATAGCTCTTCCAAACGTCGGGGTAGTCGCTGGCAAGCCGGCCGGCGCCGGAGGGTGGCAGCTTGGTCATGTGTTTCTCCCTGAAAATGAATGACTTGTGCGCAGAGCGGCACTGATATTTCCTTGCGCATTATCGACCAAGGCGCGTCGAATTGCACTGCAACGTCCCCATTCACCTCCGCCGCACGTCCGGCGGGCGCCAAATTATCGCTGGCTCTGCATCTTTTGACGGCCTCGTTCGTCTTCCGTGTATGGGGCGCAATTCGTACCCCGACTGCATTGACGAGGGAGTTGTCGCATGGATGCCGTCCTGGCCCCATTGAAACGCTGGCCAAGCCAGCAGCCGTTGCTCTTCCTGCTCCTGGCCGCCGCGGCATGGTTCGGCCTCTACCAGACGCTGAGCCCCGCTGCTGAAGCGCTGGTAGCCCTGTTGCCGGTCGAGCGGGACAGCCACCTAGGCGGCGCCCTGCAGTTCTTCCTCTACGATACGCCGAAGGTGCTGCTGCTCCTCACCGGCATCGTGTTCGTGATGGGGATGATCAATTCCCACTTCACGCCGGAGCGCACGCGGGCCATGCTGGCCGGGCGCTCCGAGGGTGCCGCCAACGTGATGGCGGCGAGTCTCGGCATCGTCACCCCGTTCTGCTCCTGCTCCGCCGTGCCGCTGTTCATCGGCTTCGTGCAGGCCGGCGTGCCGCTGGGCGTGACGTTCTCGTTCCTGATTTCGGCGCCGATGGTCAACGAAGTCGCGCTGACGCTGCTGTTCGGCCTGTTCGGCTGGAAGGTCGCGCTGCTCTACCTTGGCCTGGGGCTGACGGTGGCCATCGTGGCCGGCTGGGTGATCGGCCGGCTGAAGATGGAAGCGCATCTGGAAGACTGGGTGCGCGCGATGCCGCATACCGCCGCCAGGGCGGTCGAGGACAGGCTTTCGCTGGGCGAGCGCATCGACGCCGGCTTCGCCTCGGTGCGCGAGATCGTCGGCAAGGTCTGGCCGTACATCCTGGTGGGCATCGCCATCGGCGCCGGCATCCACGGGTACGTGCCGGCGGAATTCATGGCCAGCTTCATGGGCAAGGATGTCTGGTGGGCGGTGCCGCTGGCCGTGCTGATCGGCGTCCCGATGTACACCAACGCAGCGGGTGTGATCCCCATCGTGCAGGCGCTGCTGGCCAAGGGGGCGGCACTGGGCACGGTGCTCGCGTTCATGATGAGCGTGATCGCGCTCTCGTTCCCCGAAATGGTGATCCTGCGCAAGGTGCTGAAGATGCGGCTGATCGCCACTTTTGTCGCCGTCGTCGCCAGCGGCATCCTGCTGGTGGGCTTTGTGTTCAACGCGGTCCTCTGATCGAGCGGCCCGCCCAACCCTTTCACATTGGAGACAACGATGACCGTCAACCGTGCCGTAAGTGTATTTGCCGGACTCATGATCGTAGCAAGTCTTGCCCTTGCCCATTTCACCAGCCAGATCGATCTTTCGCACCTCTCTTGGCTATGGCTCACCGCCTTCGTCGGCCTCAATCTGTTCCAGATGGGCTTCACCGGGTTCTGTCCGGCGGCAACGATATTCAAGGCACTCGGTGTCAAAGAATCGGAGGGCGGCGCCGCATGTCGCTCGTAGGCCGCGCGCTTGGTCGGATGATCGCCGCCGCCGGAGCGGCCATGACACTCGTTGCCAGCGCGCACCCTTTCCCATTCGTTATCCATTTCCAGGAGAAATCGCATGGACATTAAGGTACTCGGGACCGGTTGCGCGAACTGTCGCACCACCATCGCGCTAATCGAGCAAGTGGCACAGGCCAAGGGCGTTGCCGTCAATCTGCAGAAGGTCGAAGAGTTGCGCGCGATCATGAGCTACGGCGTGATGTCGACGCCGGGCGTGGTCATCGACGGAAAGGTCGTCCATGCCGGCGGCGTGCCGGGCCGCGACAAGATTGAACAATGGCTGATCGCGAAGCAAGCCTGATCGTCATGCGCCATTCCACTGAAGGAGCCCCCGCCATGCTGAATGAAGCCAAGGAAGTCTGTCCGACCACGACCCTGCGCATGTCGCGCGAGGGCGCGTTGCTGGTCGATGTCCGCGAGCGCGACGAGATCGACAGTCTCGCCTTCGACGTGCCCGACCTCTTGGTCATGCCGATGAGCGAATTCGAGCAGCGCTGCGCTGAACTGCCGCGAGATCGCGATCTGGTCATGGTCTGCCGGGTTGGCGAGCGCAGCCTGAAGGCCACCTATTACCTGATGTACCAGGGCTACACGCGCGTGGCAAACATGGAAGGCGGGATCGCCAAATGGGCGCGCAAGGGCTTCCCGGTCGAGGGCAACGCGTCCGCGGCCATCGCATCCGCCGAAACCGGTTGCTGCGGCGGCGCCGCACCGGCCAAGAATAACGGTGGCGAATCTCCGTCCGCCGCGGGAGAGAATTGCTGCGCTCCGCAACCCAAACGCGCCGGGGGCTGCTGCTGAGGCAAGGACAACCATGTCCGAACTCCCAGGCGTCACCCACAGACTTTCGGCGCATCGCCGCGGCCTTGTCGCCACCGTGCTCGGCCTTGCCGTGGTCGCCGGCGCGATCAGCTATGTCCTGATCGAGCACGACACGGCGACTGCGCCAGAGGTTCAATACGCCGCCGAAGCCGATGAGGTGCAACGGGCATTGCTGCTTGGGAAGCCCGCGGTCGTCGAGTTCGGCGCGAATGCATGCGCGAGTTGTCGCGAAATGAAACCGATCCTGGAAGCCCTCCAGCGCGAGCATGGGGAGCGCATCTCCGTGCTCAATATCGACATCCTGAAAGCGCGTGGCCATATCTCGCGCTACAAGATCCAGCTGATGCCCACGCAGGTATTCTTCGACGCACAGGGCCGCGAGATCGGGCGCAACTTGGGCAAGGTCTCTGCCGGCGAAATCCTCGCGCGGCTCGGTGTTTCGTCGCCGGAGCGCATGCCATGACGGGCCTGGAAAGCCTCGTCGCGGCGCTGATAGGCGGCCTTCTCACATCCGCCGCACCGTGCGTTCTGGCCGCGGTGCCGGTCGCTGTTGGTTACGTCGGCGGTCAGGCAACCACGCCGCGCCGCGCGTGGGCGCTGTCCTTGGCCTTTGTCGTGGGCATGAATATCACCTTGCTTGCGCTGGGACTGCTCGCCGCGCGCCTTGGCCTGCTGCTGGGGTCGCTGCCCGGTCCATGGTCCATCGCCGTCGGCGTCGCGGTCGCTGGGGCCGCTGTTTGGCTGTGGCGCTCCGCCCCCGCGTCATGCGGTCTGCATCTGCCGGCAGCCGTCGAGCGCCGGCTCGCGAAATCGGGCATCGGTGGCGCGGCCGTGCTGGGCGCGTTGATCGGCACCGTGATGAGTCCGTGCGCGACACCAGCGCTGGCCGCTGCCCTGGCGTTGGCCGGATCGGGCGCCCTGTTCGGTATGTCGATGCTCTGGGGCGCCGCGTTATTGTTGGCCTATGGGCTGGGCCACAGCGTGCTGTTGCTGCTGGCGGGTGCTATGCCCTCCGCCGCATCGGCGCTGGCTCGCCGATTCGCTCCCTTCCAAGCGTGGATCCCCGGGCGGCGCACGTTCGCGCTCGTCATGTTCGCCGCCGGCTTGTGGTGGATTGTGCAAGGACTCGACCTTTCCTAACTCTGAGACCTCAAATCATGAAAAAACTGCCCAAGCGTCGCTTCCACCTGGTGTTCTCCCTGCTGATGGGCGCGATGATGATCTTCCTCATGACCTTCGTCATCACGATGGTCAATGTCGGCGTGGTACCGGATTTCCTCGCGCGCTGGGCGCGTGCGTTCCTGATCGCCTACGTCGTCGGCGTGCCGGTCATCTATTTCCTGGCGCCCACCGCGCGCAAGTTGACGACGAGGTTCGTCGAAATCCCGTGATGCGACCTCGAGACCGACGACCATTAGCGCGCCAACGATGACGATGGAATTCCATGTGGAGTCGCGCCGCGTCGATGCGCATGGAAGCCTCGCCCGTTGAAAGGACGCCGAGATTGCTCTTGATACCGATCTCGCCGGGAATCGGGACGCGTTCAACCCGGCCGAGCTGCTGCTCGCAGCGCTGTCGGCCTGCATGATCAAGGGGATCGAGCGCGTGACGCCGATCCTCAAGTTCTCGCTGCGCGGCGTCGACGTGCGCATGCACGGCGTGCGGCAGGATATCCCGCCGAGAATGGAGTCGATCAGCTACGAGATCCTCGTCGACACCGATGAACCGGATCGGCACCTCGACCTGTTGCATTACAACGTCAAGCAGTACGGCACGGTTTTCAATACGGTCGTGCCGGGGACGGTGCTCAGCGGCGCGCTGCGGCGTAGGGAGGCGCAGAAGTGAACGGCGAAGCATTGATCCTCGTCAGAGCACGCATTCTGCGAACGCGCAAACTGGATTTGGACGCAGGAGGGCCGGTTATGGCGTCCAGGACAGGGGTGGTGCATGACGGCTGCCGAGTGAACCCTGCGAGCCTTCCGAGGACATGAGCACGTTCCTGCACCTGATGAACGGCGGGGCCGGCAACCTGGCCGCCTACCTCGCGGCCCATGTGCTGCTGTGCCTGCTGCCGGCATTCTTCATTGCGGGCGGCATGGCCGCGCTGATCCCCAAGGCCAGCATCACGCGGTTGTTGGGCCGCAGTGCGCCCTACCGCGTGTCCTACCCGGCCGCGGCGGCGGCCGGCTCGCTGCTGGCGGTGTGCTCCTGCACCATCGTGCCGCTGTTCGCCGGCGTCTACAAGAAAGGTGCCGGGCTGGGGCCGGCGATCACCTTCCTGTTCTTCGCGCCGGCCGGCAACGTGCTGGCCCTCGCCTACACCGGCAGCATCCTCGGAGCGGAGTTCGCGTTCGCGCGCCTGTTGCTGTGCCTGCTGTTCGGCATCGGCATCGGCATGCTGATGGCCATGCTGTTCTGGCGCGACGACGCCAGTCACGACCAACAGACCGATGCCTTGTTCGCCGAACAGGCGAGCATCGGCCCGGCCGCCACCGGCGTGCTGCTGTCGCTGGTGGCGGTGTTGATCGCCGGCACGCTCAAGGTTTCGCTGCTGACGGCCACCGTCGGCGCGGTCACCCTGCCACTGCCGTGGGCAGAGGCCTGGCAGGCCACGCTGTTCCAGTGGGTGCCCTTCGACGCAGCCAAGGGCGAGGAAGGTGTGAGCGTGCAGGGCTCGCTGCTGATCGTGCTGCTGTTGCTGATCGGCCTTTCCGCCTGGAAGGGACTGGAAAACATCGTCGAGGGCGCGAATCGCTGGACCTGGATCGCATTGGGTCTGACTGCCGCGACGCTGCTCATCGCGGCGATGCGGCTGACGCCGCGCGCTGACGGTCTGGAGTTCGCGCTCACCGGGCGTGTGCTGGCGGTCGGCCTGGCGCTATGGGCCGTGCTGCACCATGCACGCCGCCTCGAGGCCGACGCCTGGCGGGCCTGGCTGTGGGAATCCTGGCGCTTCGTCAAGCAGATCTTCGTGCTGCTGGTGGTGGGCGTATTCGTCGTGGGCGTCATCCGACAGTTGATCCAGCCCGAGTGGATCCAGAACCTTGCCGGCAGTAACACCCTGCTGGCCAACGCGGTGGCCGTGGCGTTCGGCGTGTTCATGTACTTCCCGACTCTGGTGGAGGTACCTGTCGCGCGCATGTTCCTCGACTTGGGCATGCACCGCGGGCCGCTATTGGCCTACCTGATGGCCGACCCGGAACTGAGCCTGCAAAGCATCCTGATGGTGGCCGCCGTGATCGGCAGACCCAAGACCTTCACCTACGTCGGCCTGGTGGCGGTGTTCAGCACCGTGGCCGGACTGCTGTACGGCGCCTGGGTGGATGGCGTGAACCCGGCTTGGATCGCCATCGGGCTGGCCGCCTTCCTGGGTTCGCTGGCGGCACTGCTCGCCTGGACGCTGGCGCGCCGGTCGGCCCCGACTCAAGCCTGACCATTCTCGACAAGGAGACCAATGATGAAGACGGTGAAGATTCTTGGATCGGGATGCGCCAACTGCAAGAAGCTCGAAGCAGTCGCGCGTGAAGCGGCGATCAGCGCCGGCATCGAGGCCGAGTTCGTCAAGGTGACCGACATGAAGGCCATCATGGCTTACGACCTGCTCGCCACACCGGGCCTGGTGATCGATGAGAAGCTGGTCAGCAGTGGGCGCATCCCCACGCAGGCCGAGATCCGGCAATGGATGGCGGCTTGATGCAGCGCTGGCCCGAGGTGACCCCAGCCTACGGGAGTTCCGCATGAACAAGACTGCCATTCTCGCGTTGGACCTCTCGCCGGCGGCCGAGCCCTTGCTCGAGTGTGCCGCCGAGTTGCGCCGCTGGGGCGTGGGTCGGCTCGTGATCGTCCACGTCGTTCGCATGGGCTATGGCCAAGCACCCGGGGATCGGGCACTGCAAGAGATCGCCGAATGGCTGGAGGGGCGCGCAGATCGCTTGCGTGGCGCCGACCTGCGCGTCGAGGTCAAGGTTCGCGCCGCCGGCTCGCCGGCCGACGGGATCCTCGCGGTAAGCAACGAGGCCAAGGCTGACCTGATCGCTCTCGGCTCGCGCAGCCACAACTTGGCCAGTCGACTCTTCCTCGGCAGCGTCGCGTCCGACATGGTCCGCAGGACGCAGGTGCCGCTGCTGCTGGAATGGCTCGAACCCACCGGTGACGGCGCCACGAGAGGCTGCGCAGCGGTTTGCGCCGTTACCTTGCGTCATGTCCTGCTCGCCACCGACCTGTCGAAGCATGCAGGTTCTGCGGAGAGCGCTGCCGTTGCATTGGCATCCGATGCACAGCGTGTCGATTGCCTGGCCGTGCTGACGGCGGATGCAATCGACGCCACACCCGCCTTACCGCTGATGGCCCGGGCAGCGCTGGACGCACTTGTCGCACGGATCGATGCAGCCGGCGGTCACGGCGAAGCCCTGGTGCTCGAAGGTGATCCCCATGAAGTGATTGCCCGCGTGGCGCAAGAGCGCGATTGTTCGCTGATCATCTGCGGCAAGCATGGCCAACACTGGGTGCAGAGCATGGTGATCGGTAGCACCGCGTTGCGCCTTTGCGAGATGGCGGGACGGCCCGTCCTGCTGGTGCCACTGCGTCAGGGAACGTGAGCAGGTATCTCCAGAAACCATCACAGGACCTCGGCCGGATCACGGCCATCGATCCACCGCAGGAGATGAAGCATGAATACTCGTCAAGTCGTTCTCTGCCATCCGGTACGTACCGCCATCGGCACTTACAACGGCAGCCTCAAGGACATCGCCGCCCCGGCCTTGGGCGCCGTCGTCATTCGTGCAACGATGAAGCGCGCCCAACTCGCCGCCGATAAGGTCGAATCACTGGTGATGGGCAACGTGATTCAAGCCGGGGTCAAGATGAACCCGGCGCGGCAGGCCGGCATCGGCAGTGGCCTACCCGTTGCGGTACCCGCGCTGACGGTCAATCGTGTCTGCGGGTCGGGTGCGCAAGGCATCGCCTCCGCGGCACAGGAAATCTGGGCGGGATTCATCTCATGCGCCATCGGCGGCGGAATGGAGAACATGGATCGTGCCCCGTACCTCATGCCGGAGGCCCGCTGGGGTGCACGCATGGGCGACATCACCGTCTACGACGCGATGCTCTTTGATGGGCTGAACGACGCGTTCTCGGATAAGCATTCGGGCTGGCATACGGAGGATCTGGTCGCGAAGAACGGTATCAGCCGGGACGATCAGGATCGCTGGGCGCTGCGGTCGCAACAACGCTTCTCTGCCGCCCAGGCGGCGGGCAAGTTCGCCGCAGAGATCGTGGCCATCGAGGTGCCCGGTCGCAAGGGACCGACGATCTTCGACAAGGACGAGCACAACCGCCCGGATACCACGGCGGAGAGCCTCGCCAAACTCAAGCCTGCATTCCGCAAGGACGGAACCATCACGGCCGGTAACGCACCAGGTCTCAATACGGCCGCGGCGGCGATGATTGTCGCCGAACGCATCTGGGCCGAGAAGAACGGCTTGCAGCCCATGGCGCGACTGGTGTCCTATGGCATCGGTGCGGTCGAACCCGGCTTTTTCGGCCTCGGCCCGGTGCCCGCCGTGCGCCAAGCGTTGGCGCGCGCCGGTTGGAAGGTCGGCGATGTCGAGCGTGTCGAGATCAACGAAGCCTTCGCGGCGATTGCGCTGGCCTGCCTAGGCGAACTGGGATTCCCCGAGGACGTGGTGAACGTGGAGGGTGGTGCCATCGCGCACGGCCATCCGATTGGCGCCAGCGGTGCAGTGCTGGCAACACGGCTGATGCACTCGATGCGGCGCGATGGCTTGAAGCGTGGTGTCGTCACCTTGTGCATCGGCGGTGGGCAAGGCATCGCATTGGCGTTGGAAAGCCTATAGTGACCCGGCAATCCCGCCGTCGTAATCAGGACGGCGGTGCATTGCTTTGAGTTGGCCCAGCGCTCCTGCTCGAACGGTCCAAGTATCCCAATTTGAACGAGGAACCCAATCATGGACGACGACCGTGACATTCTTGAGCGAGCCCTCCAATTCCACGGCCACCGCTGCTGGGCCAGCGTGGCCGGCGTGCGTGCCGGGCTGGCCGCACTGCGCGAACTGGGCGTCAAGCGTTCCGGTGGCCGGCAGTTGCATGCCTTCATCGAAATCGGCGAAGACCACGGTGGCATGTGCTTCGGCGACGGGGTTCAGTACGCCACCGGCTGCACGCTGGGCAAGGGCAACATGGAGAAGACGCCGTACGGGAAGCTGGCGCTCACCCTTATCGAGCGGACCACCAATCGTGCAATACGAATTAGCTACAAGCCAACGCTGCAAAAGCGCATCGGTGAATCTGCTTTCATGGTCAAGCGCGGTCAGGGAATCGAACCCGACGACATCCCCGAATCGGAGCAGTTGGAACTGGTCGACCTGATGTGGAACGCACCAGAATCCGACGTGCTCACCATCGACAAGATCTTCCAGTTCGAACGCGACTGGATGCCCGAGATCATGGGCTTCGTGCCCTGCGCCGCCTGCCATGAACTCACCGCCCGCGCCTATCTGCGCGTGGTGGGTGACAAGCATGTGTGCATTCCGTGTTCGGGCTACGAGCGTTGAGCCGTCCACGCGAGTAACTGAATCATGCTGGAACAACCGTGAGTGACGACCACGACCATCATGTAGCCAGTTCCGGCTGGACGCTGCTCGTCGCCATCGGGTTGACGCTCGGCTTTGCCGTTGTCGAGGCGTTAGCCGGTTGGTGGTCCGGCTCGCTCGCGCTGGCGAGCGATGCGGGGCACATGTTCACCGACGGTGGTGCATTGGCACTGGCGGGCGCTGCGGCGTGGCTTGCCAAACGCCCCCAATCGAATCGTCACACCTACGGCTTTGCCCGGGCGGAGATTCTTGCCGCCTTGCTGAATGCATTTTTCATGCTCGCCGTCATCGCCGCCATCACGGTGAGTGCAATCGAACGCCTGCGTTCTCCGGGTCCCATCGCCGGGGAGGCGGTTACCGTCGTGGCCGTCATCGGGCTGATGGTGAATCTTGCGGTTGCCTGGGTGCTTTCCCGGGGCGAGCGCAACCTAAACACGCGCGGCGCCATGGTACATGTGCTTGGCGATTTGCTTGGGTCGGTGGCTGCATTGATCGCCGGGGTGGTGGTGACGTATACCGGCTGGACACCCATCGATCCCATCCTCTCCATGGCAATCGCCGCGTTGATCCTCGTTTCCA
>Ga0315295_10000914_pt1 | contig 25177 bp, 20 predicted proteins | sample YL17G14_0_MG_FD_204453 | JGI IMG/M metagenome (GOLD analysis project Ga0315295, IMG submission 204453) | Sediment microbial communities from Yellowstone Lake, YNP, Wyoming, USA - YL17G14_0 | ecosystem: Environmental > Aquatic > Freshwater > Lake > Sediment | place: USA: Wyoming | collected... | reverse complement strand
GCTTTTTCGTAGATTTTCCAATTTGTTTTTCGCATACTCCATCCCTCGTGCAAGAGGATATGCGGTTCTTGGATATTAATTATGAGCCAAAGCCCTAAGTTTGTATTGAAATGTTATATGGTTGTCGAGCTGGACACCAATCGAAACGAAACCAAGGGATGAAAAACCACAGAGTACCAAAAGGGGTAGGATAATAAAAACGTGTTTGTTTTAATCCAAATATTGGTTTTGGGAATATCCGAGGTTTCCCCCAATAATTATTTTTCCAAATATTTTTCCCATTAAGTCCTTTATGTTCAGCGAAACCTGCATTGCTATTTGTGTTATTTCTCAAATTATTTTGTAAAATAACGTTATCCCGATTTTCATCATTTTCCCGATTCCATGTTAGTATGATACCGATGGAATTGTTACTGATTTCATTATCCGTTATATTATTATTACTTGAGTCAACGAAATAGAGTCCTGTACCTTTATTATTTATTATGATATTCCCAGAGATTACGTTCTCTGAGCCAAATGTATCGATTCCCATATCTGAATTGTTCGTAATTAAATTCCTAGTGACTATATTTTTTGAACCAATAAGCCATAATCCTATATCATTATTACTCATGATATTTTCTGAAATAATATTTCCATTAGTGTTATGCATCATTATACCTGATTCAGAGTATTTGAAAATATTTTCTGTAATTATATTGTCGCATGAAAATATAAATAAATTTGCTTCATTCACTATGCTACTCGAATAAGACCCATTTTGAATTGTAAAACCAGAAATATTAACACCATTAGCGGAAATGTTCACCGAATATCCTTTTTTCTGTGCATCAATAATGGTAATTTCTTTTCCCTCACCTTTTATACAAAGTTGTTTAGAGATGGAAACAACCTCATAATATATGCCATGAAATACAATGATGTTATCACCTTCAGAGGCATTATCAATGGCTTCCTGGATTTTGCTATAGTTTTCGGGTCCGTTCCCTCCGACATATAATGTTTTTCCATTGTAATTTTGGATGAGCATTTTGTTTGATAAATTTTCAACTTGAAATGCACTTAGACTCGGTGCTAAAGCAATTCCAATCAATAGAACTATAATGATACAAACTGTTCCCTTTTTCATCATTTTTTCTTTCCTATTTATCAAAGCCCATGTATTATATATAAGTATTTTTGACTATATTTATATGAGATTCGTTTATTTTAAAGATTATTTATTACGTCATATGTTCAGTATCGTAATGATGAGTAAGTTCTACATATGCTTTTCCTTGTACTAACACACCATTAATAGTTCCAGAAACTGTACAGGCTCCTTCCCAGAAACAAGACCCCGGAATGATTTTATCTAAAATTTGTCGAATTGCTGGATATTCTTGTCCTACACGCATCATTTGATTTGCGTATAGAGGAATAATCGTAATATCTATTAGTTTTGATGATTCAATTATATGCCATTTAGAAGCAAATACTTTGTGTGTTTGTTTATCGTTCCAAAACGATTCAGGTATGATGGTATAATCTTCTAGAAGTTCCAAGGAGCCATCGCTGTTAAATAGATTTAATCCATTTGAAAAGGATTTATTTATTTTCTCACCGGTATATTGATCCCAAGTATCACCAGCTAATATTTCGCGGTTGTCACTAAGTTTTATAGAAAGCCATTCGTAAGATACAACCAATCCATATGGAGGTGGGTTTTGATTAAGGAACTGACCCCACTGATGATCAATCCATGCAAAACCAGTAATATCCTCTGTCATTCCATGTAAGGTTATTGAACCGACAATCGCAAGTTTACTGAGACAATAATAATAAGATATACGCTGGTCTTTTCCTAGCTCAATAACACCATCGCCACCGACAATCAACGGTCGTTTAAGACAATCCATATCGACAACTAATTTCATTGATTGGCTATCCTGTTGAGCATTTCCACAAATAGCCAAGTGGTATTGGAAGGGGATAATACCTTTGTCGTTGTATTTGGTGTACCATTGGTCATATTGTATTAATCCAGTGGAGCTTGTTTGGTGGTCAATCTCATAATTACCGCTGGTGTTTGTCTTCTGAATAGTATCCGAATACGTCGTACCCATCGTTGTATTTTGATTCGTGGATTTCATTGTTGTTTCTGTGTATTCAGTCTTCATCGTTTGCTGGTTTTCAGAAATCAAATTTTTAATTTCTAGTTCAGAGATGGTTTGATCGTCTGTCTTATCGTCGTTTGTGATATATTCGAAACTCAGATCAAGATGGTCGGTGCTTGCGATGAGTGTCCCAATTTGAGCATTTGTGTAGGTTTTTTCAGATGCGATATCAGATATGGAAAAGATTCTTACTTCTTTTTTCTCAGCAACATTTGATTGGATTTTATAGAATGCAACAAATGATCCATATTCTCGTCCGGTGGTTTGTCCAGTGAGATGGAAATTTGCGTACCACCATTCAATCGGGAATTCAGAGGTGTCATGAGATCCTTCATCGGTAGGAAAGATGATGTCTGTTCCCGGTGGTTGGTACGGATAGTGTTTCCAATAGACCTCTGGGTGGTCATGGTCTTTATTTATTTTTGCTTGTACTGGAATAATTGGGGTGATCATAGCGATGATTATTAAGAAAGACAAAATCGGTTTTACCCTGGAAGTTGTTATTCCTTTTTTATTTTTCAATACGTGCTCTACTTTCATTGGTTCTCACCACACTGTTTCTAATATCTCGTGGTTGTCTCTCTTTCTATAAAAAACGTGTTTTACAACTGGTACCATCGTTCTGTACACTCGTTACCAAAAAAGAGAACCAACCATTCTTATTGTTATCAGAACGGAATTATGACGTATGATGCTTTGTTTATGCTAATTTTCTCTCTTCGTCTCCTCATATATTCAATGATAGATTTTTCTTTACAATTAAAAGAAGGCAGAAGAAGAGAACTATGGTGAAATATTCACGAGGCATTCTTCTTTTTTCTCTTGCACGCTTTTCACTCGGCATCGTAACGGCAAGCACAAATAATAGTCATCCTCGACATAGACTAACCCGTTTTGTTCGAAACTTTGCAATATTGCGGTCAGTTCGAATTCCGGTACATCAAGGAATCTTCTTTGGAGTTCCTTAAATGAGATGATATCGACACAGCTAAGGAACACTTTTCGTTCTAGTTCGTTGAGCACAAAAATCTTAATGTTCTGCCGGTCCCGTTTGTCATAGATTTTTATGAAATTCCCGCCGTCGACAAAATAAAAGATCAGATGATCAATCGAGGTTTGTTGACTTTTATGTTCAAGTTGAATTGTTTCCTGTTCTTTTTTCCATTCTTCTACGAGTGATTCCCAGGGATAGTCGCCTGTTTGGTTCTTTTGTTTGAAATTGTACACAAACACAAATCCTTTCTCCAAATAGTCTAAAGGATACATGATTACGTCGATTGGTGAATATTGCAATTGTTCAATATTGAACTGTTTTGGATGGCGCTGAATATGGCTTCCATGCATCACACGTAGTTCGCAGAGCTGAGGGGCGTCAAGGTATGCTTTTAACTGGTGAGCTATCTTTTTTGTTTCTTCGAAATCCACTGGTTCTTCGTTTGGGTATCGTACCAAGAGATTGTAGTTATTCTTTATACCGTTCTCCTTGCAAAACTTGAGGGCAACGATATTATCGATCACTCGTACTCCCTTGTTCATTTTTCGTAGATAGTTCTGGCTGAACGACTCGATCCCGGTTTGAATCATGGTAAACCCTGCTTCTTTCATGAACGTGTAGTCTTCGCTGGTGAGCTGCCCTGCGCGTGCCTCGACAAAAAATGAAAAATCTCTTCCAAGGTTCTTTAATTTCTCAAACAGGCTTCGATACTCGGTTTTTGGGAGCGTGTTGCCGATGAGCTGAAAATCCATCATCCGGTACCGCTCAGAGAGCCATCGGATCTCTTGAAGGATGCGACTGGTGCTTTTCTCACGGTAGCAGGGATGCTGAATGTTGAGGTTACAGAACGTGCATTGATTCCACCAGCATCCGCGGGAGATTTCCACGGGGAGCCGCCCGTAATACTGGTAGTATTGTTGGATGTGATTGGATGTTGAAGCGAGTTCCTGATAGAAATGATCATAGGAGGGGATCGGCAGGGTATTGAGATCAACGACGGCATCGGATTTGTTCCAGAGTACTTTTTCTTTGTTTCTGTAGATGAGTCGGGAGATTGATTTATATGGCTCATGATTGGATGCAAGAAGGTAGAGTGCCTCTTCCCCGTCGCCAGAGACGATGCAGTCGACATAGTCGAAGGCTCGTAGCACGTTTACACCTAGGGTGCCGACGGTTCTGCTACCGCCAAAAACTATTGTTTTCTCAGGGGCAAGCTCCTTGATTTTCTTTGCAACGGCAAGCGATGGGAGTAATTGTCCGTAGTTGAGGGTAAATCCAATGATGTCGAAGGATCGCCAGTCCACATGATCAAGGATCCATTGATACAGCGTATCGGTCCGATAGACGTACTCCTCAAATGTAAACGGCGGTAAACCAGGGTTCTGTGATGAATGCTGCTGGAAGTACTCCCAAAACCTCTCCTGGTTCTTCTCCCAATGCTCTGGAAATATGTATCGTGAAAACACCATTTGGGCAGTGTACGAATCATTCGGAGGATAGATTAATGAATGATAGTCCTGCAGCCCGTAGATCTCTGCTGCTTTGAGGTAGAGATGACGCGTTTCTATTGTTATTCCTCTTTGGCGGCAGTATCCCTCTAGCACCGCAAGTTGGATCGATGGGATCGTGACTCCAGCAAACGGCATAGCCACTAATAGGACAGTTTTTTTCTCGTTGTGCATCGCCAAATCCAAGACTAACAATCACATAAGTTCTTTTATAATTAACTCAAGGCTCAATTCTTTTCTATTGTGTAAAACCAAATCATCCCTTGGTTTTTTTTGTTTAAATACCAATCCTTTCAATAAAAACTGTAAGTTTAAATATATCATACGTTATAGATAATATCAACATTGGATGATGAACTGATGAAAAAAAATAGGGTAATTCTTGTTCTTTGTACACTTTTTTTCTTAGGAAATGCTCTCTTTCCTTTCGTCCAAGGGGCGGCTCTTGATTCAACGACAGTTTTATCTGCTGACCGTCAAGAGAAACGTAATGCAGAAGAAACATTGGTTCTGCCTTCTTCGTTTAGCTGGCGTGATATCAATGGCGTGGATTTTACTACCCCGATACGAAATCAGATACCCTATCCGAGTTGTGAAAGCTTTGCGTTGGTCGCAGCGATTGAAACCATGGTTCAGTATAAAGTCGGTTTTCCCTTTAATTGTGATCTGTCAGAGGCACATCTCTTCTTCTTCAGCGGAGGAAATATCCTCTGGGGGTCGTATCCGGAAAACGACACAAAATTCCTCAAAAAGTATGGTGTGCCTGATGAGGCCTGCTGGCCGTATCCACAGGATAAATATCAGTATCCGTTGAACACCACCTCACCTGATTGGCAAAACAGGACTGTCAAAATCACTGACTGGTCCTATATTCCCGCTAATCCTGTCGCGATTAAAACCGCGTTGCTGACGAATGGACCTGTCCCGAGCTATTTTCTTGTCTATGATGATTTCGTTTACTTCAAGAAAGGGATCTATCAGCATCGATGGGGACATACCAGAGGCGCTCATTATATGGCAATCGTCGGGTACAATGATGATCCTGGGTACTGGATTGTGAAGAACAGTTGGGGCACAAACTTCCAGGAAGACGGATGGGTGAATATTAAATACGGAGAATGCGAGATTGGTACGATCAATTTCTTTTTGACCGGGGTATACGGGAAATTCCCTATCGTGTACGTTGATGATGATAACACAGATGGTCCATGGGATGGAACCAAGGAGTTCCCTTATCGTACGATTCAAGATGCCATGGATGCTGTGTTTGATGGGTATACGATTTATGTCATGAATGGAACCTATAAGGAACATGTCCTTATTGATAAAAAGATAACCTTGTTGGGAGCGAATGAGAATACGACGATCCTGGATGGAGAAGGAGTCGATGATGTCGTGACTATCTCGGTTCCTGATGTGAAAATCTCTGGGTTTACCATACAGGACAGTGGGACACAGCTCCTGAATGCTGGTATCAAGACGCTTTCGTTAAATTCAAATGCGACTTTCGAGAATAACATCGTTCAACACAATGCGATCGGGATTTTCCTGAATTACGGCTATGCGCCGTCCTGGAACATCGTTCGCAACAACACCATCTCGAACAATGTGAAAGGAATGTATACGCATTGGGCGAACAACAGTCAAATATCAGGGAATACGATTGCGATGAATGAGGAGAACGGCATTGAGATGGAATGCAGTAAAAATTCGCTTATCACAGGAAATATCATTCGCGACAATGGAGCCTATGGTATATTTTTACGAGGCGAGTCAGACCAGAATACCATCACCGGGATGAATACGATTCAAGACAATGCGATTGGTGTGAAAATCACTGAGTCGAACAGAAACGTGATCAGCAAGAACAATTTTATCGGAAACCTCCAACACGCATATTTCTACAATGCTTTTTTCACCACCTGGAAAAGGAACTATTGGGATGACCGGGTGTTGTTCCTCCCAGAGGTCATACAAGGGTCCTTTGGTACACGAGAGTTTTCTTGGGTGAATGTCGATTGGCATCCGATGAGGAAACCTCTTCTTTAGAACAATATCTATCTCTTGAAACTTTAAAACATAATTCCAAAAATATTGGGAATAATAAATTACTCTACAACATCTTTTAACGATTTTAGCGTGTTTTTCTTTATATCCGGGTAACCAAGATAACCGATCTTAAATTTTTTTTCTATTTGTATGATATTTCCATATTATCCCTGACATTAAAAAATCGAAAGGAGCGAAGATAGAAAACAATCTTACACACTCCTTCTTCCCAATTGGACAAGTGTATCTGAATTGTCGTAATGCAAATCGCGTAGATCCAACTCACCGCATATCTTACTTTGGGTAATATATGAATCCCTTTTCTTCTCCGTTCTCATTAAATTTTTTCTGAAACCTATAGTCTTATTGAACAAAAAACTCCAATCGAGGCTCAATGTTGAGGTAGATGACTCTGGATTGAAAGAATTTGAAAGGACAAACTTCCTCCATTGATCAACACTCTGCTGAACTTCATTAAAACATGAGAAACATAATAGATTCTCTTTTCCCAATGTAGGGTGGCGATATCCTTCAAAGAAACTGAGTATCTTCCCACATTCAACACATTTTTTCATTTTTTTTCCTCCGTATCTACTTTTCAAATAATGCTACATTATGAAAAAATAACGAGTTAGATATGATTAACTGGTTTATTTTTTGTAAGGCAAACTGGATTAGAGAGAACCTCGGAGAGCTTAAATGTAGAAAAGATGCATCTTGATCAGGGGGGGTTGTACCATTACAAAGTTGTTTAAGATAATAAACGATTGCTTTCAAAAAGGCAATAGTAAGAATTGCAGGATAGAAAATAAATAAGATCTCGTGAACCATTTTCATGACTTCTTTCAATGCATATTGTGTTGCAGCAATTACAACGTCTGCTATAATGTATGCAGGTTGGTAACAAGTTTCTTTGAAACCATTTTGTAGTTCAACAGCAAATTTAGCAGTCCAAAGAGTTATATCACTAACAAATTTTGTAATCGGATAAGGATGAAACCATTTTATCTTTGGAAAAGGTGTAATATGTTCCCATGCATAATCCGCAACAAAATCAACTGCTTCAGAACAATTGGTGCAGCAACCAAATGAACAGGTTGAGCAACTACTATATTCTTGTATTTTAACGAAAGATTGATATGAAGAACTAGACGCATCAACGACTGAGACAAAAGCAGTCCCAATCGAGATAATTCCTACGAGAATGCTTATACTCACGATTAAAAAATTTTTATTCAACATTTCTTGTTCACCTCTCCTTTATTTTTACTCAAATAATTTCTGTTTTTCCTAGAAATTTCTCTAAGGTCAGAGAAACCGTCGTCACCCGCTTGATTTTTTTTCCAATTTTTTTCCTTCATTTTTCTGTCTCCAAATGTAATAATGTAAAATATGAACATAAAACCCTATTTCCTATTATTTTCACAAAATTCTAAAATACTAGCTGTTGTTTTACTTTTATGAAAAGAGGGAGGATTATGCAACACTTAGACCTCAAGGACAGAAAAATCCTATATGAACTTGACATGAACTGTAGGCAGTCCAATGTTAAAATTGGAAAAAAGGTTGGATTATCAAAAGAAGTCGTTAAATATAGAATCAAACGGATGCAAGATGAAGGAATAATCACTTATTTTTGGACAGCAATAAATACCTATAAATTAGGATATGAAGTTATTAGAATTTATATCAGCTTTCAGGATGTCAGTTCTCAAATAAAAGATGAAATCATTCACTATTTTGTCAATTGTAAAAACGCATGGGCGGTTATTTCACTTGCAGGAGAAGTTGATTTAGATGTCATACTTTGGGTGAAAGATTTTAATGAATTTTATCGATTCTGGAATAGTACCCTAGAACATTTTGGTAAATATTTTGGACACCAGACGATTTCAACACTAAATAATGTTATAGCATATAAAAAAACCTATTTATTACCTGATGAATACAAAAATATTGATCGGGAATTGTATAGATTGTCCAGCGGTGGAGACACTTTCAAAATCGATGAAGTAGACTATCAGTTGTTAAATGAAATCGCGGTGAACGCCCGAATCCCACTAATAGAACTAGCAACGAAACTTCGATGTTCTTCGCAGACAGTGACGTATAGGTTAAACAATCTTATAAAAAAAGATATTATTAAAGCGTTTCGTGTTGACGTGAATATTTCAAAATTAGGATATGAAAAATTTGGAATTTGTATTTATCTTAAAGATCATTCAAAAAAACGACTTATTCAGGACTCAATAAAAAACAATCTGTATCTTGAATATACTGATGAGGCAATTGGGTGGGCTGATTTACAATTCGAATTAATCGTAGAAAATATGAACAAACTCCTTCAAATAGCTGAAGAATTCAATCTTGAATTTCCTGGAGCAATAAGGAAACAAACTTTTATTATCGCTCAAAAATATCATAGGGAACGTTGGCTTCCTGAAATGAGTTTTTAATCCTTTACTTTCCTTTACATATATTATATATTTTTTTATAGCCATTTTTCGGTATAAATCCAAATGGTATAAATTTCGTCTCAATAATTCGACCTATAATAACACCTTTATTTGTTATTCTAACCGCCTCAAAATGTTCTGCAATACCATCGATGTAAACTACAATGACATTATCAATTACTTCTCGTATTCCAGATTTATTAGTTTTTTTTTTTTTTTATACATTTTTTCTATCTCTGTTTTTAGTCATTGATTTTCTCAATTGTTCGTACGATATTTTATTGTTTATTTTTTATGAAATTCAGGAGAGGGCCGTGGTCGACATCGACCTGAATGATAAGAAAATCTTCTATTAGCTCGATTTGAACTGCAGATAATCTGATGCACATACTGTTGCAGAGTAGATTATCGCGTCAACAGATTTTTTTATTATTGGCAATCAATTATCCTTTCATTAATTTCTAATAACCTTTCTCTTTATCGATGCTGGAAAAATATTGAGTATTAAAAAATCCGAACCTCAGTTTTTCTATAGAACCATCAGCATTACGCACATATTCAATTGCACCTAATTTATCAGTCAAACGCATTGAGTCAAATATTTTGATATACTTTTCCGGGTTATTCACACCTGCTTTGTTTAATAGTTCTATGCAATATTTTGATTTGTTATTAATCAATTTTCCTATCACCAAATGTAATAATGTAAAATATGAACATAATACCCTATTCCCTGTTTTTTTCACAAAATTCTAAAATACCTGTTGTTCTTTTACTTTTGTGAAAAACAGAGGAGCCTATGGTCGACGTAGATCTCAAGGATAGAAAAATCCTCTACGAACTTGATTTGAACTGTCGACAATCGAACACTCAAATAGGGAAAAAAGTTGGTCTGAAAAAAGATGTTGTCTCCTATAGAATAAAACGAATGCAAAATGAGGGCGTTATAAGAAATTTTTGGACTGCAATAAATACATTTAATTTAGGTTACAATGTTTTTCGGATTTATATCGCATTACAAAATGTTAGTACGGAGGAAAAAAATGAAATTATTCAATATTTTATTAGCTACAAAAATACATGGGCAGTCATTTCGTCGAAGGGGGAAATCGATTTAACTGTGATTATTTGGGTAAAAGATAACTATGAATTCTATCAGTTCTGGAGTAAAACATTGGATTTATTTGAAGATAATTTTACTAAAAAAATAATTTCGCTTTATATCCAAACAATTGATTATAAAAAAACTTATTTGTTAAACAAAGAAGAAAAAGAAAATAGAGAACACTATAAGATAATTTCAGGTAATGAAAAAGCTGATATTGATCAAATAGATTATCGACTTTTAAATGAATTAGCTATTAATGCTCGGTCTCCTTTGATCGAACTTTCAGAAAAATTTAATATTTCTTCGCAATCAGTTAATTACCGGATTAATAATTTAATAAAAAAAGATATTATTAAGGCATTTCGAGTAAATATTGATTATTCAAAATTAGATCTTCAACATCATAAAGTCGATATATATTTAAGAGAACATAAACAACGGAATTCTATTATTGATTTTTTAACAACAAAATCATGTTTACAATGTTTAAATGTAGCAATAGGTTGGGCAGATATTGAGATAGAAATTGTAATTAAAGATATCAATGAGATAGATAATATTATCAATGAACTTAATTCAAAATTTCCAAATTCTATTAGAAAACATACTTTTTGGATTGGTGAAAATGTCCACAAAGAGCGGTGGCTACCAGAATTAGAATTTTAAATAAGTGAGGGTAGTTTTTTTGTTAATAAATTTTTCTTTTTTCAATTATTATGAATCTTTGATTTCCTAGAAATAAACTCCCCAATGGTAGATTTGACCATCATTGTTTTGTTTGTGTATAATAAATTTTTTAAAACAATTTAGGCCAAACATATTGAATCGGCCACACACCTGCAGCCACTGCACCTGCGATTGCTCCGATGATTATTGTTTCCATATTTTTCTCACCATCCTTCATTGATATTTTCTATCATGATATACTTTCTCTGTCTTTGTTTATATACTTGCTGTGACAAAATGACAAAGTGAAAACAACAATTTTACAGGAGTATTCTCTTGATCCGCCCGTATCGGTATTGGCACTTTTTTTCATCAGCCGATACGAAGAAGAAAAGCATCTACATAAACGTCTCAATACACTGGTCTATCTCTGTCAGATATTGTGCAGCTATGGAATCTGGTGCGGTATACGTTATCAAAAAGACAGTCCGGGTTCTCAGCACCAACACCTGTTTGACATACTCTATTGTTCCGTTCTGATCATGCGTATACGCAATTTCATAGGCTTGCAGCTGGGAAATAGATCGCCAATCCCGGTTTACAATCGAATAATTCATCCCACTTTCCAACAAATTCTCTTCAGTCTGATCTGCAAACGTACTGAGCGCACGACCTTCGCTAAGGGAGAAGGGAGCAGCGAAGATCAACGAGACATTGGTGGAATTTCCAGGGATAAAACGAACCGCGATATTTTGTTCCTCGTTTTCAATCTGCTGCCAGCCCGATGGCGGATCGAGCGAAAACCCGTACACGCTATTGGTATATGACCGAGATGCTGTGTGTTGTTGTGTACATCCCGCAAGAAGAAAAATACAGAGAAGGCTTAATCCGATGATACTGAGGACTTTCTTCATACTCCCCGCATAAGAGAATGTCATCCTCTATAAAAGAAATCCGTTGACATCCCGAGATGTCAAAAATGAAGGATTGGTTCCTTAACAAGGCTCAGCTCATCATTTGATGTTATAATATATTCATTTCAAAAATCTCTATTTTTTGAATTTAGATATCATATCATACTTTCCTAAATGAGACCGGTAATTATTTAAACATATATGAGGATATGAAAATATTAATTGAGAGGAGGAATACATGAAAAAAATACTATGTGTAGTAATATGTATGCTGTTGTGCGTTACTTTTGGCACAGTAACTGCGATAATAAAACAAAACCCAGCTGAAGATCTGATATCGACTGGATTAGCAAAGAATGCAATACCAATATCAAATATAGTATCAGGTATAAATGGACCTGAAAGATCATTACCATTCTATGCAGTAAATGATGAGACAGATAAATTCTGTTCTTTCGACCCAAGTGACCCAGGCACGTTTACCGATATAGCCTCTGCAACACCCGCCGGATTCATACAAAACGCTTGTTTCGTAGAAGATGTATACTGGGTTGTTGACCAATATGGAAACCTTTACACTGTAGATTTAGCTACTGGTGTATTTACTACAGTTGGTGCCTCGGGACATACTGATGCAATGGGTTTAGCATATGACGATACAACAAGTAAACTGTTTATGACAGCTGGATCCACTACCCCCGGAAATCTTTACGAAATTAATATGGGCACTGGACAAGGAACCCTGATTGGAAATATGGGTAACACAGGTTTTGCAATGATTAGTATGGTTTGTGACAATGATGGTCAACTATACGGAGTAGAAATAACTTCAGGTTCAACACCAGGCCAGTTCTACTCAATTGATAAAACCACAGGTGCAGCAACAAAAATTGGAACCGGTGTTGGTTTCACTATGAACTACGGACAAGATGCAGAATATGACAAGGATAATGATATCCTCTACTTCTGCGCATACAACAATAACGCCGGTCCAGAATTCCGTACAATAGATAAAACAACTGGTACATCAACATTTATAGCTAACTTACCTGGACAAACAACAGGGTTTGGAATACCTTATAGTTCCAATATGCCCCCAGAAACCCCGACAGTTCCCACTGGTCCTGATAGCGGAACAATCAACGTAGAATATTCTTTTATAACAACTGCGAATGATCCAGAACTTGATCAGGTACACTATATGTTTGACTGGGACGATGGCACAACCAGCGAATGGATTGGACCATTTGCATCCGGTGCACCCGGGACGGCAACACACGCCTGGGAAGACGCAGGAACCTATGAGGTGAAAGCAAAAGCAAAGGACGTCAACGGCAGAGAAAGCGATTGGTCTTCAGCACATTCGATAACCATTTATTCAGTCCCTGTGCTTGAGATTAATAATATCACCGGCGGGCTCTTTAAGGTCAAAGCCACGATAAAGAACACTGGCTTTGTCGATTCAGACCATGTACAATGGACCATGACCCTGGTTGGTGGTGCGTTCATCGGAAAGGAAGCCGGCGGTACTATTCTGGCTATTCCAGCCGGTGAAGAAAAAACAGTCAGCTCGGGTCTGATCATCGGGTTCGGCAAGACCGTGATAACCCTTACTGCATCCTGCGTAGGAAGCTCAGATACAAAGGATCAGAACGCGACTATCTTGCTGTTCTTCATCAAAATAAAAGCATAGGAAGGCAGGTACGATCTCTTCCCCTCTCTTTTCTTTTTTTTTCCCTATCTTTTCTAGGAGAAGAATCCCTAAAGAACCTCTTTATATGTTTTGTTGTACACTCGGTACCGATTTTTTCTTTCCTTCCTGATGAAATACTATCAAAAAGGTAAAAAACCGCATTAAAAAAAACTCATGCGTGTTTGTACAATGATCGTCCAAAAGAATCCATGGCAACAACCAATGGACCAAACTCTGTAACCTCAAGAATCCAGACCGCCTCAGGCATCCCAAGCTCCTCAAGCCAGTACACTTGAGAAACATCGGTGATTTTCTCTGCGGCAAGCACACCAGCCCCGCCAGGGAACGCGGTGTACACCGACCCGGTTTTTTTCAATGCTTTTCCGGTTCTCTCCCCCATTCCACCCTTCCCAATAATCAGATGGAAACCGAAACGATCAAGAAGGATGTCTTCAAATTCCTCCATGCGACTGCTCGTCGTTGGCCCAGCAGACACCGCGATCCATCGTCCGTTCTCCTTCTTCATCAACGGCCCACAGTGGTACAATCCCATAGCTGACGGATCAAAGGGGAGATCCTTTGGTTTCATCCCCCGCATCTTCATATGAGCGCTGTCACGTGCGGTAAAAATTTTCCCTGTGATATAGAGGACATCGTTCACCTGTAATTTTTTCGCTATCTCTGATGGTAAGGGCAGGTTCACATGGTATTCCATGTTATTTCATCTCCCAGCTGCCATCGTCATGGACAACCATGGATGCTCGTCGGTCTGCCCAGCATTGGATCACCACACCGACTGGGAGACTCGCAGGGTGACGATGCGCTACCTCGACATGGGCATCAAGCGCGGTGATTTTCCCACCAAGACCCATCGGACCGATACCGGTTTTGTTGATGATCCCAAGCAGTTCCTCTTCAAGGAGCGCGATGGATGGTTCGATATGGTGAGTACCCACCGGTCTGAGCAATGCTCGTTTCCCAAGGTTCATGGCCAAATCAGCACTCCCACCGATGCCAACACCAACCACGATCGGGGGGCAGGGTCTGCCGCCAGCCTTTTTTACGACATCGACGACAAATTGTTTTACGCCCTCAATCCCAACGCTAGGGGAAAGCATCCCTAGTGCACTCATATTCTCGCTGCCACTGCCTTTTGGTAACATCGTAATATGGACAAGGTCCCCTGGCTCGAAATCCCAAAGGATATGAGGGAGATACGACCCAAGATTATCACCATGATTTGTACTGGTCATCGGATCAACCGTGTTTGGTCGTAACGGGATCTCCCGGGTCGCACGGACAACCGCTTGTTCAATTGATTGTTTTAAAATTCCTGGTGCGCGAAAGTCGGTCCCGATCGTCACAAAAAACGTTAGAATTCCGGTATCCTGACACATCGGACAGCGTTTTTTCTGTGCCATTTCAACATTCGCAAGCATTGCCTCAAGCTGTATCTTCGCAGCGCCAGTTTCAACGGAATAGGCTTGTTTCAACGCGGTGATGACATCTGGCGGAATCTCTGTTTCTGCTTTACGAATCAACTGCAGAATCCCTTCCTCAAGGTGCTTTCGGTCCATGGGAACTCAACAGGACCATATCACATGAAACAGAAAAGGTTTTGCTTTACAAAAAAAAAGAAAAAGATAAAAAAAGGGAAAAGAAAGTGGTTTTACCGTGCTTTCCCGATTTCATCAACTGATTCTGGGTTTGCCAAGGTTGAGGTGTCACCGACTTCTTGACCTAGTGCCTTTGCCCGGATGACCCGTCGCATGATCTTTCCGCTTCGAGTCTTTGGAACGTCAGACACGAACCAGATCTCATCAGGCCGTGCGAGTTTTCCCATTTCTTTTGCTACATGGTCCCGGAGTATTTTCTTGAGCTCTTCGGTCGGCTCTATTCCTTTCTTCAGTACCACAAACGAGGTGATCGATTCTCCTTTCTCCTCATGTGGTTTTCCGATGACTGCTGCTTCAGCGACCATCGGATGGCTGACCAGGGCAGACTCGACTTCGGAGTTTCCAATACGATGACCGGAGATCTTTAAGACATCATCTGCTCTGCCTTGGATCCAGAAGTATCCATCACTGTCTTGGCGGGTGACGTCACCAGCGAGGTAGACGCCTTTGTATTTTCCCCAGTAGGTTTCTTTATATCGCTCTGGGTTCTTATAGATACCTCGGAGCATCCCTGGCCATGGGTGCAGTAAGACAAGGTTCCCACCGCCGTTGACGACCGGTTGACCTTGATCGTCGTACACAGCGGCAGCCATCCCAGGTAAGACACGTGTTGCAGACCCAGGTTTTAATGGAGTGATTGGCAAGGGTGAGATGACGAAATGCCCTGTTTCGGTTTGCCACCAGGTGTCCATGATCTGGCAGCGTTCGCCACCGATGTTCTTGTAGTACCAGATCCAGGCCTCTGGGTTGATTGGTTCACCGACTGATCCGAGGAGCCGTAAGCTGCTGAGGTCATGTTTTTTGGGCCAGTCTTCGCCATGTCTCATGAACAGTCGGACACTGGTTGGTGAGGTATAGAACACGCTGATGCCGTACCGCTCGATGATATCCCACCAGCGGTCAGGCTGTGGCCAGTCCGGTGCACCCTCGTAGATCACTGAGGTCGCGCCAAGTATCAAGGGGGCATACGCGATGTAGGAATGTCCCGTGACCCAGCCGATATCAGCGGCGCACCAGTAGACGTCCTCGTCTTTAATATCAAAGACCCATTTGAGGGTCTGTGCGATACCCACTGCGTATCCTCCGTGGGCATGGATGATTCCTTTTGGTTTTCCAGTCGTCCCTGAGGTGTAGAGGAAGTACAGTGGGTCGTTTGCATCAAGTTTCTCTGTTTCGCATTCACGGGGCATGTCTTTGGTGATGTCATGCCACCAGGAATCTTTGCTTTGGTTCCAGTTGACTTGGTCGCCTGTCCGCTTATAGACGATGACGTGTTGTACGCTGGGTGCTTCTTTGACTGCTTCATCTGTCTGGTTTTTCAATGGCACTTTCTTTCCACGTCGCCAGAAACTGTCGCAGGTGATGACCGCTTTTGCTTCACAGTCGTTCATCCGTTCGCGGAATGCTGAGGCGCTGAACCCGGAAAAGACCACGGAATGAATCGCTCCGATCTTTGCGCATGCGAGCATGGCAATCGGTAATTCAGGGATCATCGGAAGATAGATGCCGACGCGGTCCCCTTTTTTAATTCCCATTTTTCGTAATGCGTTAGCGAGTTTGTTGACTTCGATGTATAAATCATTGTAGGTTAGTTTTCGTACGTCCCCTGGTTCTCCTTCGAAGATGAAGGCGACTTTGTTTTTCCGCCAGGTTTTCACATGTTTGTCGACTGCATCATGTACGATGTTGTATTTCGCACCAACGAACCATTTCACCCAGGGAACTTCCCATTCTATTGTTTTTTTCGGAGGGGTGTACCATTCGACAAGTTCTTTTGCGATTTCGCCCCAGAACCATTCCCAGTTGTCAGTTTTTTTGTAGAGTTCGTCGATTGTTTTGATGTTGTGTTTGTCCATCCACTGCTTCACATTTGTGCTGTTCACAAATTCTTTTGAAGGTTTAAAAACCCGTCTTTCGTCCAAGAGGACCGATATGTTTTCGTCAGTCATATTACGACCTCACCTGGTTTTCTCATTCTGTTATTTTTCCTATTATATATCTAATGTCTAATGCTTCGAAAGACCGTTCTGCTGATGGTCTTCTCCGCTGTGTCCCATCAGGTGATGGGGATGTGCCGCAACAGAGTTGTAGTATATGAAGTTTTTCATATCTTTTTTTCATTTTTCTCCTTTGTAAGTGCCTAGGAATCATTCTTGAGAATCTTGCGGACGAGTGGTGAGAAATCGAAGTCTTTGATGATTTCCATGCGGTCGAACATATAGGTGCTCATGAAAGGCGGAAGGGAGAATAAATTATGTTCTTTGAGGAATCTGATTTTGTTCATTTCATCTTCTTTGTAGTCTTGGTAGGTTTGATACGCGGAGAGGAGAACTGCCTCAAATTTCCTGCTAGCGAAAAAGATCGTTGAGGGGGTGTTGAGGATTGAAAGATCCTGTGGGCTGGGTGCTTTATTGAGGTTGAAGCGGATGTGGGTGAAGGTGAGGATCTCTATCCCAAGTGTTTTGAGATTTGGTAGGATAAATGTCTGGAGCAGACCGTCTTCGAAGAATTTTTTTTTCATGCGGGCGACCGTATGTCGTGAGAGGCTGACGAGATCTCCGATTTGTTGTGTGGTCGCGGTTGGATGCTCGACGAGTACATTGTACACTTTTTTTTCCTTGGGAGAAAATTGTACGGTGTTGGTATTTCGAAAGAGTTCAGGGGTTGTGGAGATTTTTTCGCTGTCCTCTAATTTGAAGAGGCTTTGGAGGAACGGGGAGAAGTCGAAGAATCGGTGGATGTGGCTGGTTTCGAAGGGGAAGATGACCTCATGAGGATATTCTTTTTCCAGCAGCCCGAGTTTTCCAAATGTTTCTGTACGTATCTCGTTGATCCGTCCGATGTTGGTGTAGTTCTGTGAGAGACTGATGGAGAATCCTTTTTCTTCTTCTCCGACTGAAAAGAAGATTTCATCGAAGACTTCGATGGTTCGTTTGGTGGTCTCCATGCGTTGTTTCAGGGGGATGACGGGGTTGAATTGCATGTAGATGATGGCGAGCAGTTCACAGCCGAGTCTGTTGGGGAGTGGGAAGATGAGTGGTCGGTAATATCCTTCTGCTGTGAGTCGTCGTTTGATGGAGGTGAGTGTCGAGAGTTTCACCTGGAGGAGTTCTGAGAGTTCACTGTCTGTTATGTGGGGATATCTGCAAATTCCGTTGAGGACTTTTTTTTCGTTCTTGGTGAGGAGGTGTTGGTTCACAGACCTGCATTGGAAAACACCCATAAATAATTATCTCATATTACCCAAATAATTTTCATATTTTAGTAAAATGCTCAAATTAATAAAAAAATTGGGCCAAAATACAATTAAATTATCTTTTAATTGTTTATGTGAGGAAATGATGACAAAAAGTTTATTAAATCAATTCCTATTTCCCGCACCGATACACAATACAAGAGGTTTGATTATGGGAAAAACAATCACAGAAAAAATACTTACTACCCACATTACCCAAGGAAAACCAGAAAAAGGAAAAGAAGTCGGTATAAGAATCGACCAAACACTCACCCAGGATGCCACAGGAACCATGGCATACCTCCAATTCGAGGCGATGAACGTTCCCAAAGTAAAAACAGAACTCTCTGTCAGCTACGTCGACCACAATACCGTACAAATCGGATTTGAAAACGCAGACGACCACCGATACCTGCAAAGCGTCGCAGCAAAATACGGCATCGTCTACTCACGCGCAGGCAACGGTATCTGCCATCAGGTCCACCTCGAACGCTTCGGAAAACCAGGGAAAACGCTCCTAGGATCAGACTCGCACACCCCGACAGGCGGTGGCATCGGCATGATTGCGATCGGTGCCGGAGGACTCGACGTTGCTGTCGCCATGGCCGGAGGTCCCTTCTATCTTACTTATCCGAAAATCATCAAGATTAATCTATCCGGAAAACTCAGACCCTGGGTCGTAGCAAAAGACGTGATCCTAAAAGTCCTTGAGATATTCTCAACAAAAGGAAACGTCGGATGCGTCTTTGAATACGGCGGCGAAGGCGTCAAAACACTCTCCGTCCCTGACCGTGCGACCATCACGAACATGGGTGCGGAATGTGGTGTCACAACGTCGGTTTTCCCTAGTGATGACATCACCAAACAATTCCTCAAAGCACAAGGCAGAGAGAAAGACTGGGTGGAGCTTCTCGCAGATGAGGACGCAGTCTACGACCGAATCGTCGACATCAACCTCAGTGAACTTGAACCCCTCGCGGCAACACCACACAGTCCAGGCAACGTCAAGAAAATCAGGGATATCGAAGGACTCCCCGTTGATCAGGTCTGCATCGGAAGCTGCACGAACTCTTCTTATACCGATATGATGACCGTTGCCCATATACTCAAAGATAAAAAAGTCCACCCTAACGTCAGTTTCGTCATCGCCCCCGGGTCAAAACAAGTCCTTGAAAATATCACCCGCGACGGGGGCCTCGCGCATCTTCTGGGTGCTGGCGCGCGAATCGCTGAATCCGCCTGCGGATTCTGCATCGGCAACAGCCAGTCACCAAAATCTGGGGCAGTCTCCCTGCGGACAAGCAACCGCAACTTCCTCGGCAGATCCGGGACCAAAGACGCACAAGTCTACCTCGTCAGCCCTGAGACCGCAGCCGCAGCTGTCATCACCGGGAAAATAACCGATCCACGCGATTTAGAAAACATCGGCATCACCTACCCCAAAATGATCATGCCAAAGAAATTCCACATCGACGATGGCATGTTCATCATCCCACCAAAGGATCCCTCAAAAATCAAAATCGAACGCGGACCAAACATCGGGGAACCCCCAAAGAACACCCCGCTACCAGAGAACATCAACGCAGAAGTCACCATCAAAGTCGGCGATGAGATCACCACGGATCATATCATCCCAGCGGGAGCGAAAATGAAGTATCGGTCAAACGTCCCAAAATACTCCGAGTTCCTCTTCGAAGTCGTCGACCCGAAGTTCTACGAACGAGCAAAAAAAATCAAGGAATCCGGTCTGCAAAACATCATCGTCGCTGGCATCAGCTACGGACAAGGCTCCTCACGAGAACATGCAGCGCTCTGCCCGATGTACATGGGTGTAAAAGCAGTCATAGCAAAAAGCATGGAGCGGATCCATAAGGCAAACCTGATTAACTTTGGCATCATTCCCTTAACCTTCGTCAACAAAGATGATTACGCAACCATCGACCAAGGAGACCACCTTGAGATTCCAGGGATACGCAAAATCCTTACCAGTAAAACAACCACGGTGAACGTCATCAACAAGACAAAAGGAAAGGAATTTACTGCGACGTTTGATCTCTCAGAACGTGATAAAAACATCATCCTTGCGGGAGGAACATTAAATTACATAAAATAAGAAAGGAGGACTCAAACACATGAAAAAAACAAAAGAGACAACCGGAAAAATCAAGATGAAAAACACCATCGTGGAGATCGATGGAGACGAAATGACCAGAGTCATGTGGGCGATAGTCAAAGAAAAACTTCTCTTCCCGTTTCTCGACATGAACCTGGAGTACTATGACCTCGGGTTGAAAAAACGTGATGAAACCGATGACAATATTACCATGGAAGCCGCGCATGCAATCAAGAAGTACGGCGTCGGAGTCAAATGCGCAACCATCACACCAAACAAAGATCGCATCAAGGAATACAATCTCAAAAAAGAATGGCCCAGTCCAAATGGGACGATCCGGGCAGTCCTCGATGGAACGGTCTTCCGCAGTCCGATTCTAGCCAAGAACATCCCACCAGGAGTACGAAACTGGACCAAGCCGATTCATATCGGCAGACATGCGTACGGTGACGTCTATAAGAACCAGGAGATTCGTGTTCCCGGAGCAGGAAAAGCAGAGCTTATGTTTACCCCTGCCGACGGTGGACAACCCATCACACAGACCATCCACGAATTCAAGGGCTCAGGAATCATTCAAGGGATCCATAACACTGACAAATCCATCAGCAGCTTCGCCAAAGCATGTTTCACCTACGCATTAGACCAGAAAGTACCACTCTGGTTTGCCGTCAAAGATACCATCTCGAAGATATACGACGCACGATTCCGACAAATCTTCCAGGAGGAATACGAGAAAAACTGGATGGAAAAATACAAAGAAGCAGGCATCGAATATTTCTTCACCTTAATAGATGACGCGGTCGCACGCATCATGAAATCCGAAGGAGGCATGCTCTGGGCATGTAAAAACTACGACGGGGATGTCATGTCAGATATGCTCGGGTCCGCGTACGGCAGCCTTGCGATGATGACCTCCGTGCTCGTCTCCCCAGACGGATACTTCGAATACGAAGCAGCCCATGGCACAGTCCAGAAACATTACTACAAATACCTTAAAGGAGAAAAAACCAGCTCAAACCCGATGGCTCTGATCTTCGCCTGGACCGGTGCGCTCAAGAAACGAGGGGAACTGGATAACACACCAGAGCTAATCGACTTCGCCCATAAACTCGAGGGAGCATCCCTTGAGACGATTCAAAACGGCATCATGACCGGCGATCTCCTCAGAGTCGCGATACCAGATCCGAAAAACAAACAAGTCTATACAGAAGAATTCATTGATGCCATCGCGGATCACCTGAAGAAAAAACTATAAAAAAAAGGAGGATGAACTATGGCACAGAAAGCAATCCGAGAAGCAGACGGGAAAAACATGATCGCCCGTTTATTAAAAGAGTACACCAATGGGACATACACGATAGAGAATAAATTTATTAGCATAGGGCCGGACACAGATCTGAAGAAACTGCCGACAACCTACAAATGGCTCACAAAAGAAAAACTCGTTGTGAAACCAGATCAGCTGATCAAACGACGAGGCAAAAGCAAGCTGTTATTACTCAATACGGACTGGAAAGATGCGGAGAAATGGATCAAAGAGCGGATGAACAAACCAGTCACGGTGGGAACCGTGACCGGGATCCTTGATCATTTTATCGTCGAACCCTTCATCCCGCATAACGAGAACGATGAATACTACCTGGCGATTCTTTCACAGCGAGACGGTGATCAAATCTTATTCCACCATGAGGGTGGGATTAATGTCGGGGACATTGATGCAAAAGCAGTCCGTATGGCTATTCCGATCGGGACCTACCCGACCGCTGCTGACATTGAAAAACAACTCCTCGGCAATGTTCCAAAAGAACGAAAAGGACTCATTGCTGGATTCATCGAGGGGATGTTCAAATTCTACGCGGATCTCAACTACACCTACCTGGAGATCAACCCGTTCGTGATAACCGGAAATCGTATCATTCCCTTGGACCTTGCCGCGAAACTCGACGACACCGCTGAGTTCGTCAGTGGGAAAAAATGGGGTAGCATCAAATTCCCCTCTCCGTTTGGTAGGATGCTGACGAAAGAAGAAGCATATATCCAAGACCTGGACTCAAAGACCGGAGCGTCGTTAAAGCTTACCGTCCTCAACCCAGAGGGACGGGTTTGGACCATGGTTGCTGGTGGCGGTGCTTCGGTTATCTACGCGGACACAATCACGGACCTGGGGTTCATGAGCGAGATGGCGAACTACGGGGAATACTCTGGTGATCCCAACGAGGAGTTCACCTATCTGTATGCAAAAACAATCCTGGATCTCATGACACGGAAGAAGAACCCAAAAGGAAAATTCCTCTTGATCGGCGGAGGGATTGCGAACTTCACTGATGTCGCCAACACCTTCAAAGGGATTGTACGGGCGCTACAGGAATACAAAGACAGACTCCGAGAAAATAAAGTGAAGATCTATGTCCGGAGAGGCGGACCAAATTACAAAGAAGGCTTGCGAGTCATGCGGGAACTTGGTGAACAACTTGGTGTACCCATCGAAGTCTATGGACCGGAGACGCATATGACCAAGATTGTCAGCATGGCGTTAAAAGGAGGGAAATAACCATGGCAGGAAAGAAAGACTACAATTTATTTGATAAAGACACCCAAGCGTTCATATACAATATGCAAACAAACGCGGTTCAGCGTATGCTTGATTTCGATTACGTCGCAGGACGGAAAACCCCTTCAGTTGCTGCAATAGTAAACCCAACAGGAAACGACGGCTTCCAGAAGTTTTTCTTCGGACCAAAGGAAATCCTCGTCCCAGTCTACAAATCATTAAAGAACGCGGCGAACAAACATAAGAATGTCGACGTGATGATCAACTTCGCCTCATTCCGATCCGCTGCAGCATCGACCGAGGAAGCCTTTGCGATACCCCAGATGCGGACCGTCGTGATCATCGCAGAAGGTGTCCCGGAGCGTCGGATGCGGGAGTTGAACGTAAAAGCAAAACAACTCAATAAAGTCATCATCGGCCCTGCGACCGTCGGAGGAATCGTCCCAGGCGCCTTTAAAATCGGTAACACTGGTGGAACCATAGAGAACATCATGGACTCGAAACTTCATCGGCCAGGCTCCGTTGGTTTCGTATCGAAATCCGGAGGGTTGAGCAACGAAGCTTATAACATCGTATCTCAGAACACCGATGGATTGTACGAGGGTATCGCCATTGGTGGTGACCGGTTCCCCGGGACCACCTTACTTGACCATCTGCTTCGCTATGAAAAAAACCCTGACATTAAAATGCTGGTGTGTCTTGGTGAGGTCGGCGGATCTGATGAGTACACAATCGTGGATGCACTGAAGAAAAAGATGATTACCAAACCCCTTGTCATGTGGGTGACAGGCACCTGTTCTAAAGCGTTTAAAACTGAGGTGCAGTTCGGCCATGCCGGGGCAAAAGCAGGATCTGAATCGGAGACAGCCGATGCAAAGAACACCGCGCTGAAAGCAGCTGGTGCAGTTGTACCCAATTCGTTTGATGATTATGGCGAGAAAATCGCAATGGTGTACAAAGATTTGGTGAAAAAGAAGATCATCATCCCCCGACCAGAGCCACCCGTAGTAAAGATACCTATGGATTATAACGCGGCAGTGAAGGCAAAACTGGTCCGGAAACCAGCAAGCTTCATCTCAACGATTTCCGATGACCGCGGCGAAGAACTCATTTACGGGAACATGCCGATCTCTGAGGTGTTTAAGAAAGACATTGGAATTGGTGGTGTGCTGAGCATCCTCTGGTTCAAACGGCTGCTGCCTGGTTATGCGACGAAGTTCATTGAAATGGCGATTATGGTGACTGCTGATCATGGACCCGCCGTATCTGGTGCGCATAACACGATCGTTGCGACCCGTGCGGGCAAAGACCTTATTTCTTCCCTCGTCTCAGGCATGCTTACCATTGGACCACGTTTCGGTGGTGCAATCGATGGTGCGGCGCAGATGTTCTCTGAAGCGTATGACGCAGGCAAAACACCCCAACAGTTCGTCGACGATATGAAAGCAAAGGGCGCTAACATTCAAGGGATCGGTCATCTCATAAAATCCATCCATAACCCTGACATGCGAGTGACCATCATCAGCTCGTATGCCAAGAAACATTTCAAGAACACTCCTCTGCTTGACTATGCACGAGAGGTCGAGAAGATCACCACATCCAAACGAGATAACCTCATTTTGAATGTCGATGGATGCATCGGGATTTGTTTTGTTGACTTGCTGCGGTCAGAGCTGACCAAACAGGAAGCTGACGAGTACATCAAGATGGGTGCATTGAACGGATTGTTCGTCCTTGGTCGAAGCATCGGTCTTATCGGGCACTATCTCGACCAGAAGCGTCTGAAACAAGGATTGTACCGACACCCTTGGGACGATATCGCCTATATGCTACCCGAAAAAGAAAAATAACCCTGATAGAAACGAGCCGTCCCTCTGGCTCATCCTTTCTCTTTTTTTTAAAAAAAATATTCTTATGAATTTTCTTATGATATACACTAAAAAAGAAAAATAAAAGGAGAGAAGCATTATTCTTTGGTAATACTCTTGTTTACTTAGACAGAGATATCTCAATAGATGAGACGTTTGAGGTTCGTCCTTCTTCGTTGGTGATTGC
>Ga0315295_10000913_pt1 | contig 25177 bp, 23 predicted proteins | sample YL17G14_0_MG_FD_204453 | JGI IMG/M metagenome (GOLD analysis project Ga0315295, IMG submission 204453) | Sediment microbial communities from Yellowstone Lake, YNP, Wyoming, USA - YL17G14_0 | ecosystem: Environmental > Aquatic > Freshwater > Lake > Sediment | place: USA: Wyoming | collected... | reverse complement strand
GCGGGGATGACTGTCTCGTCGGAGTCCGCCGTGGCCCTCAGCAGGACGGGCAGCCCGGTGGATCCCTTCATCCCCGTTAACCTACCGGCCGGGACCGAGATCCGGTTTACCGCTTCAGGCGCTGGCGTATCCTGGGAGTTCACCCCACCGGGAGGCGCGACGCAGACGGGGCAAAGCACCGGCCCGGCACTCATCGGGGCACCCGCACCGCTGGCTCCTCAACCTGCTCCGATCATAGTGATCAGGGCTTTGAGGAGCCCCAGCCCGAACCTCGTGGGCCTCTCCTTCCGCGGGAGCCTGGTGATCGTGCCGGTGGGGGGGAGCCTGCTGGTAGCCAACGTAGTCGAGATTGAGGAATACGTCCAGTCGGTGGTCGGGGGGGAGATCCCCGACGGCTGGCCCCTGGAAACGACGAAAGCTCAGGCTGTGGCCGCCAGGAGCTACGCGGCCTACAAGGTCAAGCTGGCCCGGATGGGCCCGCAGAAGAACTACGCAGAGGACTTCCAGGCCGTCATTCCCCAGGACGTGCTGCTCTGGGCCAGTGACCAGGTCTACCGGGGCGTCACCGAGGAGAACCCTGAGTCAGTCGCGGCAGCCAAGGCCACGCGGGGGCAGATCCTGACTTATAGCGGGAGCCCGATTGCCGCCTACTTCCACTCCGATGCGGGCGGGATGACCGAGGATCCCCGGTACGTGTGGGGAGGGGCCATACCTTACCTTCAGGCCGTGAGGGAAGCGCCCCACGACTCGCCGTACTCCTCGTGGACGGTCATCCTGAGCCAGCAGGACCTGTTCGCGGGGCTGAAGAGCATTGGCATAGACCCGGCGCCGCTGCCGGACATTATTGCGGGGTACGAGCCCGGTATGTCCGGCAGGTGGACGGGTGTTGCGGTCCGGACGACGTCGGGGTCAAAGAGGACCACCGCCACGGAGTTCAGGAGGGCCTTCCCGCAGGTCCGTAGCATGCTGTTCTCCTCGTACGCGTACGGAGGCGGAAAGGAGACGAGGGCGCAGCTGGGCGCCGAAGCCGCTCTGTGCGCGCAGGCGGACAGCACCGTCGTGTCCTCTGTCAAGCTTGGTTCCTGCGTAGTCATGGGGGACAAAGGAGCGGTGGCGAGGAACCCTCGGGGCGCGTTCGCGGTATCCAGTTACACCGTGGAGTCCCCCGTAACTCACATTATCCAGGGCAAAGGCTGGGGACACGGGGTCGGGCTTTCCCAGTATGGCGCGAGGGCGATGGCGCTGTCCGGGAGCGACGCGACTGCCATTCTGAAGCTTTACTATCCGGGCACTCTCCTGGAGCAGTGGTGGCAGTAGCGTCATTGGAGGGTGGACCGCACTTGAGAGTTGACGAGTTCGACTACTACCTCCCGCCGGAGCTCATCGCGCAGGATCCGATCCCTGACCGGGACCAGTCCCGGCTGCTGGTCGTGGACCGGCGTGACCGCAGCTTGACCCACAAGCGTTTCCACCAGGTCACCGGGTACCTCGAGGCTGGGGACGTGCTCGTGGTAAACGACACCAAGGTTATCCCGGCGCGCCTCCGCGGCGTGAGGAAGACCGGGGGCAAGGCAGAGGCGCTGCTCCTGAAGGACCTGGGGGACGACAACTGGGAGTGCCTCGTGAAGCCGGGGCACAAGACTAGGACCGGAGACAACCTGTTCTTCGGGAGGGACGGAGTCGACCTCACGGGTACCGTGATTTCCCGGACTTCCTTCGGCGGGAGGGTGATCCACTGGACGTACCAGGGGAAATGGGAGGACATCCTGTCGCGCCTGGGACAGCTGCCTCTACCCCCGTACATAAAGAAGCCGCTCAGAGACCCGTCGCGGTATCAGACGGTTTACGCCCGGGTTCCAGGGTCCGCGGCTGCCCCGACTGCCGGGCTGCACTTCACGCCCACCCTCCTTAACAAGGTCCGAGAGATGGGCTGCCTGGTCGAGCGCGTTACCCTGAACGTCGGGCTGGGCACGTTCAGACCGATCAGGGTGGAGACGGTCGAGGCCCACCGGATGCACGAAGAATCCTTCCAGGTCACCCAGGCAACCGCCGACGCCGTCAATCGCGCCAGGGCCGCGGGTCACTCTCTCTGTGCCGTGGGGACGACCGTAGTGAGGACGCTCGAAAGCTGTGTTGACGACTGTGGCAGGGTGCGGGCGATGGCTGGCGACACCAGCCTGTTTGTCTACCCGGGTTACTCCTTCAAGGTAATCGACCGGCTCATCACCAACTTCCACCTCCCCAGATCCACGCTGCTCATGCTGGTGTCGGCCTTCGCGGGGAAGGAGCTCCTGATGAGGGCTTACGACGAAGCGGTGCGGGAGAGGTACAGGTTCTACTCGTTCGGCGATGCCATGCTCATCCTGTAAGGGGGCCGCGCCATGTCCGGCTTGAGGTTCACGGTGGATTTCGCCAGGGGAAAGGCCAGGCTCGGCAGGCTCGTGACCCCCCGCGTTGAGCTCGAGACTCCCGTCTTCATGCCGGTCGGGACGCAAGCCACGGTCAAGTCGGTGCTGCCGCGGGACACCTGGGACACCGGCTCCCGTATCATCCTGTGCAACGCGTACCACCTTTACCTGCGCCCAGGGACCCGGGCGATCAAGGATGCCGGCGGCCTCCACGCCTTCATGGACTGGCCGGGCGCCATCCTGACCGACAGCGGGGGCTTCCAGATAATGAGCCTGGGACACATGGTCAGAGTGGATGACGGCGGGGCTTCCTTCCGGTCCCACATCGACGGCAGCCCGGTGCGCTTCACGCCGGAAGACGCGGTGTTCTCCCAGGTGGACATGGGGGCCGACATCATCATGTGCCTCGACCAGTGCGCCTCTTACCCGGTCTCCCGCGGCGCTGCGGCGGAGTCCGCGAGGAGGACCTTGCTCTGGGCCGAAAGGGCCAGGGGAGTCAGTATACCCGAGAAGCAGGCGCTTTTCGGGATCGTCCAGGGCTCGACCTTCAAGGACCTGCGTCAGGAGTGCGCCCGCGGCCTCGCGTCCATGGATTTCCCGGGCTACGCGCTCGGTGGGCTTTCGGTGGGCGAGCCCAAGGACGAGTTCTACGACCTGGTCGGTTATACTGCGGGCTTCCTGCCGGAAGACAAACCCAGGTACCTCATGGGTGTAGGACATCCTGTGGACCTCGTCGCGGGCGCGCTCATGGGCATCGACATGTTCGACTGCGTGCTCCCGACCAGAAACGCCCGGCACGGGCGGGCCTTCACGTTCCAAGGGCCTCTGAACCTCAGGAACGCGACGAACGCCGGCGACTACCTGCCGCTTGAGGAGGACTGCGATTGCCCCGCCTGCAGGGGCTTCTCGCGTGCCTATGTCCGCCACCTCCTGGTCGCTAAGGAGAGCTTGGCCTGGACTCTCCTCACCCTGCATAACCTCCGGTTCTTCCAGAGGCTCATGGAACGGCTGCGGGCCTCTATAAGAGAAGGGACCGGGGAGGAGCTCCTGAGGGAAATGGAGAGACTCTATCCTGTTAGTGAAAACCAGGGATCCCGGCAGAGGTTTACGCGGAAGGTCTGTCGAAGTACGGGTGGCGATGGAAATCCCTGAGAGATGAACGCTGAAGGAGGTCTTGGTATTGCCTACGGTAGCGCAGAATCCAATTTACGGCAGCATCATCTGGCTGGTGCTCCTCATCGGGCTAATGTACTTCCTCATGATAAGGCCCCAGCAGAAAGAACAGCGGGCCAGGGCCGAGATGATCCGGGCTTTGAAACCCGGCGAAAAGATCGTGACGGCGGGCGGTCTCGTGGGCGTCGTGACCAAGGTTGAGGACGTGTCGGTCAAGGTAAGGATAGCCGAGAGGGTGGAGGTCGACATCCTGAAGACCGGGGTGGCAAGGACCATCAAGGACTAGAGGCGCGGTAACCATTGGCACCAAGAGCTGATCCAATCCGGACGTTCACCGTCCGGGTTTTCTTGTATAATTGCCTGTGGAGAAGGACCCGCGAGGACTCTCGCAGAATACCGCTGGATGGCTGAAGGAGATCCAATGTGGATGAGGAATAGATCCATTGGGTCAATGTGGCCTGGTCAATAGGGAGGGGTCCGCATGGCAGAGGTTCATTCCTTCGACCTCACCCGGAAGGGCGGCCTGCCCATTTACCTCCAGGTGAAGCGCAAGATCGAGTCCCTCATATCGTCAGGCCAGTGGGACAAGGGGCGCAGGCTGCCTACCGAGCGTGCGCTCGCCACAGAGCTGGGCGTCAGCCGCAACACGGTGAGCCTGGCTTACAGGCAGCTCGAAGCCGAAGGCCTCATCACGTCCAGGCAGGGCAGGGGCACTTTCGTGGCCGAAGCGGACGATATCCTCCGCCTCGAGAACAAGCGGGAGCGCCTCGCCCGGGTCATCGACGTCGCGCTGGAGGACGCGCTGTCGCTGGGCGTCAACCTGGACGAGTTCCTGTCCGTAGCCGAGAAGAGGGTGGAGGAGCGCCGCAGGATGCTCTCGGAAGTCAAGATAGCCTTCATCGAGTGCAACCGCGAGCAGCTGGACTACTTCAGCAAGGAACTGGAGCTGGGCACCGGGGTGAAGGTGGTGCCGGTTCTCATAGACGACCTCCACGCCGGTGACGAGAACGCCAAATCCGCCGTGAACCAGGCCGACATGGTGGTTACGACGTTCTTCCACCTTGATGAAGTCAAGGACCTGTTCGCCAGGCGAGGGGAAGATATCCTCGGGATAGCCCTGGATCCCGGCATCGAGTCGATCGTGAAGATCGCCAGGCTTCCCCGGGATTCCAAGGTGCTCCTGGTGTGCATCTCGGACCGGTTCGCGGAACGTATCCAGAAGTCTGTGGCGATCGCCGGGATAACCGAGCTGGACGTGGAGGTTACCACGGACAAAGACCCAGAGGCGATAGCTCAGAAGCTGAAGGGCAAGCGCGCGGTCATCGTCTCTCCCGGGAGGCTCAAGGAAGTCTCGGCGCTGGTCAAGCGGGGCGCTCAGGTGATCGAGTTCATCTACACGCCGGACGCCGGCTCGGTGAACCTCCTGAGCTCGTCCGTCCTCGAGCACCGCAGGAAGAACAGGCAGGAGGGGGTCGAGCGTGGCTCAGGAGTCGCAGTGGGAAATAGCCATCAACTCTAGCTGGTGCAAGAAATGCGGCCTGTGCATCGCCTTCTGTCCCAGGAAAGTGCTTAAGGACTCCGGTGGGCCCAAGGTGGTAAACCCGGCTCTCTGCGCCGGTTGCCTCATGTGCGAGATGCATTGCCCTGACTTCGCCATCACTGTCAGGAGGAGAGAGGAAAATGGCGGCCCCGAAGCTTCTGCAAGGGAATGAAGCCTGCGTCGAGGGCGCGATAGCCGCTGGGCTTAAGTTCTTCGCCGGATACCCGATAACGCCGTCCACCGAAATCGCGGAGCTGTGCTCCCTGAGGCTGCCACAGGTCGGCGGCACGTTCATCCAGATGGAAGACGAGATCGCGAGTATGGGGGCTATCTGCGGTGCCTCCCTCGCCGGGTTGAAAGCCATGACGGCCACCTCAGGCCCCGGTTTTTCGCTGAAACAGGAAAACCTCGGCTTTGCGGCGCAGACCGAGATCCCGTGCGTTGTCGTGAATGTCCAGAGAGTGGGCCCGTCCACAGGGATGCCCACGCTCCCGGCTCAAGGAGACGTCATGCAGGCCAGGTGGGGGACTCATGGCGACCATGAGACCGTTGCCCTCTGCCCGTCGTCGGTGCGCGAGGCGTACGTGCTGGCGGTCGAGGCTTTCAACATCGCCGAAGAACTCCGCACGCCCGTCATCCTGCTCATGGACGAGATTGTCGGCCACCTGCGCGAGAAGGTGGTCCTTCCGGAGCCCGGCATGCTTATAGTGAAGGACCGGGCGAAGCCCGATAAGGCCCCCGGCCAGTACAGGCCCTATGAGATTGACAGGACCGACCTTTCCAGAGTCCCGCCGCTGGCACCTTTCGGGCGCGGATACAGGTTCCACGTGACGGGCCTGTCCCACGCGGAGGACGGCTTCCCCACCAACAGCGCGGACGTGGCGGGCGAACAGATAAGCCGCATCAACCAGAAGATCCGGCTAAGGGCCAAGGAGCTCGCCAGAGTCGAGGAGCTGTACATAGACGACGCCGAGGTCTACGTCTTCACCTACGGCGGGACGGCGCGTTCCGCCAAGAAGGCGGTCAAAGAGGCCAGGGCCCAGGGGATCCGCGCCGGGCTCATGAGGGTTATCACAATCTGGCCGTTCAATGAGGATGTTCTGTTCAAGATAAAGAAGCGTTCCCCCAGGGCGGTCATAGTCCCAGAGATGAACCTCGGGCAGCTGGTGCTCCCGGTCAAGCGGATAATAGGAGACGCCTGCCCGGTCATCCCCGTGAACAAGGTCGGAGGGGGCCTCATCGAGCCGGAGGAGATCCTGGAAGCCTTGAAGGAGGCGATGTGACGTGGCGCTGAATTTGGAGAAGTACCTGCGGGTATCCAAGCTGCCTCACATCTGGTGCGCGGGCTGCGGCCACGGCATCGTCACCCAGGCAATCATCCGGGCCATAGACGAAGTCGGCCTGGACACCGAGAAGACGGTGATCGTCTCCGGGATAGGCTGCTCGTCCCGGGCGCCCGGCTACATGAACTTCGACACGCTCCACACCACTCACGGGCGCGCGATCCCCTTCGCGACCGGCATCAAGCTGGCTAACCCGGGCCTCAAGGTGATCCTTATTAGCGGGGACGGAGACACAGCCGCCATCGGCGGCAACCACCTGATCCACGCCGCCAGGCGCAACATCGACATGACGGTGATCTGCTACAACAACAGCATCTACGGGATGACCTCCGGCCAGTACTCGCCGCTCACGCCCGAAGGGAGCTACGCCTCGACGGCTCCCTACGGCATGGTCGAGCGTTCCTTCGACCTTTGCGACCTGGTGGCGGGCGCATCCGGGACGTTCGTGGCCAGGAGCACCACGTACCACGCGAGGCACCTCACCAACGTGATCAAGGACGCTATCCGGCACAAAGGGTTTAGTTTCGTGGAGGCGCTGTCCCAGTGCCCGACCTACTACGGGCGCCGCAACAGGCTCCGGACGGTCCAGGACATGATGAACTGGTTCTCCTACCGGTCGGTGCCGGCCTCCTCGTGGGACAAGATGAGCCCGGAGGAGAGACAGGGCAAATTCCCCATCGGTGTCCTGAGGAACATCGAGGCGCCGGAGCTCACCGAGGTCTACGCCAAGGTCATCGAGAGAGCCAGAGGGGGCAGCCAGTAATGCGAAGGGAGTTCCGGCTCGCAGGCGAGGGAGGCCAGGGCCTCATCACCGCCGCCATCATCCTCGCCGCCGCGGCGGCCGAGCACACCGACCTGAACGTGGTCCAGACCCAGTCCTACGGGCCGGAATCCAGGGGCGGAGCGTCGAGAGCCGACGTCATCATATCCGACGAGGATATCGACTACCCCGAGGTCAGGACCCCTGAAGTCCTCCTGGTCATGGCCCAGGAGGCCAGCGACAGGTATGGGCCGGGCCTCGCCAAGGGTGGGACTCTCATAGTCGATACGACCTACGTGGACAGGGTCCCCCAGGTCGCCGCCAAGGTGGTCAAGTACCCCATCAGCCAGAAGGCTCGAGAGCTGGGACGGGAGATAGTGGCGAACATCGTCGCGCTCGGCCTCCTGGTGGGAGTCACCGGCTGTGTGCCGGCCGGCGCTGCCCTCCAGGCGGTCCTGTCCCGCGTCCCCAAAGGGACGGAGGAGCTGAACACAAGAGCCTTTCACTCAGGTTTGGAGGCTGCGAAAGAGGTAGTCGCCTGAGGTCTTGCCTGAGTCACGAAGAGGGGTGATCCGCGGGGGCACGTGGACGGTGAGTAGCTTGGGCCGATCGATGAGATAGGAGAGCATTTACCGGGAGGAGAGAAACAGGAATGGCAGAGAAGACCCTGAATCCGTGGGAGATCGCCCAGCAGCAGATCAAGAGAGCGTGCGATCAGCTCGGCGTGGAGCCGGCGGCCTACGAGATCCTGAAGCAGCCCGAAAGGCTCATCGAGGTCGCCATCCCCGTCAAGATGGACGACGGTAGCATCAAGGTATTCCAGGGCTGGCGGGCTCAGCACTCGACAGCTCTCGGTCCGGCCAAGGGCGGGCTCCGGTTCCACCCGAACACGGAGATCAACGAGGTCAGGGCTCTTTCCACCTGGATGACCTTCAAGTGCTCTGTCGTGGGACTCCCTTACGGCGGCGGCAAGGGCGGCATCAGGGTTAACCCGAAGGAGCTTTCCCAGAACGAGCTGGAGGCCCTGTCCCGCAGTTTCGTCCGCGCGGTCGGCGACTTCATCGGACCTCTAAAGGATATCCCAGCGCCCGACGTCTACACCAACGCCCAGATCATGTCCTGGATGATGGACGAGTACAACGCGGTGAAGGGCTACGCCAACCCCGGCATCGTCACCGGCAAGCCCATCGAGATCGGCGGGTCGGTGGGCCGCAACACCGCAACGGCGCGCGGCTGCACTTACACCGTCCGCGAGGCGGCCAAGAACGTTGGCATCGACCTCAAGAAGGCCACATACGCGGTGAACGGGTTCGGCAACGCCGGTTCCTTCGCGGCGTACTACATGGACGACTTCGGTTCCAAGATGGTAGCCTGCAACGACTCCAAGGGCGGCGCCTATAACCCTGAGGGCATGGACGCCAGGAAGGTCGACGCCTGGAAGAAGGAGCACGGCGCCATCAAGGGCTTCCCTGGTTCCAGGGACATCACCACCGCCGAGCTGTACGCTCTCCCTGTGGACGTGGTCATCCCTGCGGCTCTCGAGAACACCATCACCGAGGAGATCGCGCCCAACGTGAAGTGCAAGATCATCGCCGAGGCAGCCAACGGGCCGACGACGCCCGAAGCCGACGTCATCCTGAGCAGGAAGGGCATCATGGTCATCCCCGACATCCTGGCTTCGGCCGGCGGCGTGACCGTGTCGTACTTCGAGTGGGTGCAGAACCTGCAGAACTTCTACTGGACCGCCGAGGAAGTCAACCAGCGACTGGAGAAGATCATAGTCGAGTCCTTTGGTGCCGTCTACAAGATGCACGTCGAAAAGAAGGTCTCGATGAGAGAGGCAGCGTTCCTGGTCGCGGTGAAGAGAGTGGTCGATGCGATGAGGCTGCGCGGCTGGCTTAGCTAGGGAACAAGCTTCTAGGAAGGAGAGTGAGGGCCTATCCCTTCGGAAGGGGTAGGGCCTCTTCCGGGAGGAGGAAGAGAAGTGGGCAACGCAAGCGACCTTAGATCCGCGAAGGAAGCGTGGGAAGCCGGCCCGGTCGCCAAGACCACGGCCAGGTACCCTGAGCGCAAGAAGGAGTTCCGGACCGAGTCCGGCATCGACCTGCCCAGGGCAGCGACGCCGGTGGACCTCCCAGCTTGGGACTACATAGCCAATCTAGGCTTCCCGGGCGAGTACCCCTTCACCAGGGGGGTGCAGCCCACCATGTATAGGGGTCGCCTCTGGACCATGAGGCAGTACGCGGGGTTCGGGAATGCCGAGGAGACCAACAGGAGGTTCCGGTTCCTCCTGGAGCAGGGTCAGACGGGCCTCTCGGTGGCGTTCGACCTGCCTACCCAGGTCGGGTACGACTCGGACCATCCCATGGCCGAAGGCGAGGTCGGACGTGTTGGGGTCGCCATCGACTCACTCTTGGACGTGGAGACGGTGTTCAGCGGGATCCCCCTGGACAAGGTCTCGACGTCGATGACGATCAACGCGCCCGCCGCAGTCCTCCTGGCGATGTACCAGGCCGTAGGGGAGAAGCAGGGCGTCGCACCCGCCAAGCTGCAGGGTACGGTCCAGAACGACATCCTTAAGGAGTACGCGGCAAGAGGAAACTACATATTCCCGCCCGGGCCTTCCATGAGGCTGGTCACGGACATCTTCGAGTACTGCGCCAAGACCATACCTGATTGGAACACGATTTCCATAAGCGGTTACCACATCCGCGAGGCGGGCGCAACCGCGGTCCAGGAAGTGGCGTTCACCCTCGCGGACGGTATCGCCTACGTGGACGCGGCTATAAAGAAGGGGCTGGACGTGGACGAGTTCGCGGGCAGGCTCTCTTTCTTCTTCAACAGCCAGATGGACTTCTTCGAGGAGGTCGCCAAGTTCAGGGCGGCGAGGAGGCTGTGGGGCCGCATCATGAAGGGCAGGTTCCACGCGAAGCTCTCCAAGTCCATGATGCTCCGCTTCCATTCCCAGACGGCAGGCTCGTCCCTCACCGCCCAGCAGCCCGACAATAACATCGTGAGGACCACGCTCGAGGCACTGGCCGCGGTTCTGGGCGGGACGCAGTCACTGCATACGAACTCGAGGGATGAGGCCCTGGCGCTGCCGAGCGAGGAGTCGGTCAGGATCGCGCTCCGGACTCAGCAGGTCATCGCCTACGAGTCGGGCGTAGCCGACTCCATCGACCCCCTGGCGGGGAGCTACCTGGTGGAGAAGCTGACCGACGAGATAGAGGCCAAGGCCGAGGAGTACCTCCGGAAGATCGACGAGATTGGCGGGGCTACCGCGGCCATCGAGCAGGGCTACATGCAGAGGGAGATCCAGGACAGCGCGTATAAGCACCAGAAAGCGATCGAGGCCAAGGAGAGGCTGGTCGTCGGGGTGAACTCTTTCGAGGTCAAGGAGGAGAAGCCCAAGGGGCTTCTGCGTGTGGACCCGGCGATCGCGGAATCCCAGAAGGGGTCCCTGAAAGCCCTCCGAGCGAGGAGGGACGGCAAGGCCGTCGGTGCGGCCTTGAGAAGCGTCGAGGCCGCAGCGAGGGGGCAAGGCAACTTGATGGAGCCCATCCTCGAGGCAGTGAAAGCCTACGCGACCATAGGTGAGATATGTGACGTGCTACGAGACGTCTTCGGCGTGTACCGCTCCGGGGCGTTTATCTGACGGGACAGAGGAGGTCTTCCCGTGATAGAGAAAGTGCACCACATCGGGATTGCCGTTCAGGACCTGGATGCGGCCCTTAGGGTTCTTAAGGAGGTCTTCGGAGTCGAGGCCGCCAACGTGGAGGAGATCCCATCCCTGAAGGTCAAGGTAGGATTCGTGCCCATCGGGGATACCCAGCTGGAACTGGTACAGCCTACTGCTCTGGACTCGACGACCGCCAAGTTCATCGCGACCAGGGGAGAGGGCCTGCATCACATCGCCCTGGGTACCTGCGACGTAACGGCGGCACTGAAGAAGGCCGAAGAGGGCGGCGCCAAGCTGATCGACAAGGAGCCCAGGCCCGGCGCCCACGGCACCAGGATCGGGTTCCTGCATCCGAAGAGCACTTTTGGCACTTTGATCGAGCTGGTGGAGGAAGGTAAGCACTAGCAAGACCCGGCGGAGCCCAAAGTCCCGAAACGGCGGGAGAAAGCCATGCTGATCGATGTTCACTGTCACATACTTCCTCCTGAGATGACTCTGGATCCCGCGAGCTTCGGAGCGCGGGATCCTCACTTTGGTCGCCTGGTCCTGACCAAGGGCGCAAGGTTCCGCGATGGCCGGGACCTTTGGAGGGACATGGCCGCCGACGGCGTCGACAAGGCGGTGGTCTTCGGGTTCGCGTTCAAGGACACAGGGATATCGCATCTACAGAACGATTACGCCATCGCCTTCGCGAGAGAGAACCCTGGCAAGATCATCCCCTTCTGCGTGCTGGACCCCGAGAGTCCGGGAGCTATCGCGGAAGCCGAAAGGTGCCTCGCGGAAGGCGCCTGCGGGTTCGGGGAGCTCTTCCCGGCTGGGCACGGGTTCTCGCTGGAAGGGGAAGGGATGACCCGCCTCGCGCAGATAGCGGCCGAAGCTCAGGTTCCGGTGCTCGTTCACGTCAACGAGCAGGTCGGCCACCGATACCCGGGGAAAGGTGAAGCCGGCCCCCTGGACGCCTACCGGTTCGCCGTCAAAAATCCGCGCACGGCCATCATCTTCGCGCATTTCGGCGGCGGGTTGCCCTTCTTTGCTGCTATGCCGGAGGTAGACTCCCTCGAGACCGTCTATTACGATACGGCCGCGCAGCCGCTTCTCTACAGGCCGCGGGTCTACCAGGGGCTCAAGGCCATGGGCGCTCTGGACAGGGTAGTCCTCGGCAGTGACTATCCCTTGCTGCGGTGCGGAAGATACGTACGAGACCTCATGGAGTCCGGCCTGCAGAACGACGATATAGATAAGGTGGCCTCGGGGAACGCGCTATCTTTCCTTGCCAGGTTTTTCTCCAGACCCTAATGAAGGAAACTAGTTAGGCGGTGCGAATAACCTAAAGTGAAAGGGTGGGTGGGTCTTAGGAATATGACGCGAGGGGGCTCATGTAGTGGAGAGACCACCCAGAACCGTTGAGTACATCTGTCTCACGTGCGGGACCCAGGGTTCGATCCACACGGAGGCCGACGGCGACGACCCAACCAGGAAAGGCGGCTCTTCTCTCAAGTGTCCACGGTGCGGAAGTATCGTGCTCCACCTGGAGAGGAAAGCCGCCGCCGAATTCTTTGAGGCTGCCATACCCGTAGAGAAGCCCTGAGCTGACCCTTTCCCCGTATCCTGAACGAGGGCCGCTGCCCTGGGGGTAGCGGCTTTTTGTTTCGGCCCGAAAATTCCCCCAAATTTCCTCTCAAGAAAGAAGGAATTGAGATCGATATGCAGAATAGGGGCAATGAGTGGGGGTGAGTGGGGAGTAGTGGCAACGGCTACCGGGTTCGTAGGAGAGCACCTGCATACCGTGGACAACAAGGGGAGAGTCGCCCTGCCAGCCAAGTTCAGGGAGACGCTCGGGCCCCGCTTCATGATTGCCCGCGGGTTGGACAAGTGCCTCGCGGTCTACCCTAGCGAAGAGTGGGCGCTTGTCTTGGACACCATCAAGGCTCTCCCGCAAAATCAGAAAGAGGCCAGGGCCTACGCTCGCTACTTCCTGTCAGGAGCCACGGAGGTCGACCCCGACAGGCAGGGACGAGTCTTGCTCCCCCAGGGCCTCCGAGAGTACGCGGGCCTTCTGAAAGACGTGTACGTGCTCGGCGTAGGAAACAGGGTGGAGATCTGGGACAAGGCGGCCTGGGACAGCTTGAAGCTGGACATCGGCGAGAGATTCTCAGCCATAGCGGAGAGTGTTCCCAAGATATGATCGAGTTTCACGAGCCGGTGATGGTTTCCGAGGTAATGAGGCACCTGCTCTCCCGGCCGCGCGAGGTTGTCGTGGACTGCACAGTGGGCGACGGGGGCCATTCTCTGGAGGTCTTGTCCCGTACGAAGGGTACCTTTGTGGTGGGTGTGGACGTCGACAGCGAAGCGGTGGCCGTGTCGCGCATGCGGCTCGGCGAATCCTTCCCCGGGCGTTTCGTCGTGACCAAGGGCGACTACCGGGAGCTTCCCACAGTGCTAGCGAAACTGGGGATCCCCGCGATCGACGGAGCGCTGTACGACCTGGGAGTGTCGTCCAGGCAGCTGGATGCCCCGGAACGGGGTTTCAGCTACTGGGGAGAAGGGCCCCTCGACATGAGGATGGACCGGGAAAGCGCCTTCACTGCCAGAGAGATCCTGAACACTTGGAGCGAAGAGGAGATAGGGCGGATCTTACGGGACTACGGTGAGGAGCGGTTTTCGGCCAGAATATCCAGGGAAATCGTCCGCGCGAGAGAGGAAGGCCCGCTAGAGACAGCCAAAGACTTGGTCGCTGTCATCAAGAGGGCGGTTCCAGGCCCTGCCAGGCGCGGAGCCACACACCCGGCCAGGCGCACCTTCCAGGCCCTTCGGATCGCCGCCAACGATGAGCTGTCCAGGCTCGGGACATCTCTTGAGAGGGCGTTCGGCCTTCTCCGACCAGGGGGAGCGATGGCGGTGCTGTCGTACCACTCCCTGGAAGACCGGATCGTGAAGAGCGTGGTAAAGTCTCTCGCGGACCGGGGCCTCGTAAAGAAGCTGACCAGGAGGCCGGAGACGGCCAGCGAAGCGGAAGTCTCGCGGAACGCCCGGTCAAGAAGCGCGAAGCTGAGAGCGATCGAGAAGGTCCCGTAAGTAGGGAGCTCCGGAGGGGTTTTCATGATCAGAGAGGTCCAGATCGGCTGCGTGCAACTAGTACAGGCTCGAAGTGCGCGGGAAAGGCGGCAAAGGAGAGCCTCGCGCGAAGGGCTCCCATTGGAGTTCTTCGGCATCGTGTACTTCCTCCTTGTCGTCCTGGCCGGCGGCATCCTCGTCTGGCAACCTGCCCGGGTCGCAGAGATGAACCAGCAGATGGCCGTGCTGGACTCTACCCTCCAGGGACTCAAGATGCAGAGCGAGGCTTTGAGGAAGACGGTTTCCGGGATCGAGTCGCTGGACTACGTCGAGAAAGAGGCGAGGACCCGGTTAGGGATGGTATCTCCCGGGGAAGTGCGGACGTTCTCAGTGTCCGAGTCTTCCAGGGAAATCGTCAGTGTGGCCAGCCTTCCCAAGGTGGAGCCCAAGACCGGTGGCATATTGTCGCTGTTAGGGCGCATAGCTCAGATCTTTGGGGTAAGAGAAGCTACCGCAAAGGGGCAGCGATAACGTAACCTGATCTGACAGGGGCAGGTCAAATGGGAGGAGTTCTGGCTCGTAAGCGCGTCGGTCTCGTCCTTACGGGAACGGCCCTGGCGTTCGTTTTGCTTTTGGGGCGGCTCGTGTACGTGCAGTTCATCTGGGCCGACGTGCTGGGCGAAAAGGCCCTGGATATGCGCATGCAGGATATCCCCATACAGCCACGGAGGGGCGTCATCTACGACAGGAACGGCCACGAGCTCGCTTTCAGCATTGACGTGGAATCGGTCTACGCCATCCCTGCCCAGGTCAAGGACCAGGGCGCCACCGCAAGGAAGCTCTCCGATATCCTCTCTCTGAAGTACGAGGACGTCCTCAACCGCCTCACCCGGCAGTCTTCATTTGAATGGATAAAGCGCAAGATCCCCGACGATATCGCGCGCAAGATCAGGGAGCAGAAGCTGCCCGGCATCGGCTTCACCCAGGAATCCATGCGCGTGTGGCCCAAGGGTAGCCTCCTCTCTCAGGTGCTGGGCATCGTGGGAGTGGACAACGACGGCCTGGAAGGGTTGGAGTACGAGTATGACCGTGTACTGCGCGGGGTGCCGGGCAGGTTCACCATCGAGGTAGACGCTGTGGGCGAGGCGCTGCCGCAATCCCAGAGAGGGTACGTTCCGGCAGTCCAGGGCAAGAGCTTGGTCCTGACCATAGACGAAGTCGTCCAGTTCATCGCAGAGCGCGAGCTTGACGCGGCGGTATCCCGCAGCCAGGCTCTCGGTGGGTTTGCCATCGCTATGGACCCCAGGAATGGCGAAATGCTCGCCCTGGCGATGAGGCCCACTTACGACCCCAACCAGTACGACCTGTACCCCCCGGCGAACCGCAGGATAACTGCTATTACCGACTCGTTCCCGCCGGGCTCGACCTTTAAGCCCGTCACAGCAGCGGCCGCGCTGGAGACGGGCGCAGTCACCGTCGATGACCGGTTCTTCTGCGGCGGGAACACCAAGGTGGGGCCGGACACGCTCAACTGCTGGCTTACGGAAGGGCACGGCAGCCAGACGTTCAATGAAGTGATCCAGAACTCGTGCAACATCGGCTTCATACAGATCGGCCTCAGGACCGGAGTAGACGGCTTCTACAAGTATCTGGAGCTTCTCGGTGCGACCAATACCACCGGCATCGACCTGCCGGGCGAGGTGCCGGGGATCGTAGTGCCGAAGTCCGAGGCGAAGCCCATCGACCTCGCCGTCATGTCCTTCGGCCAGACCCTTCAGCTCACTCCGGTACAGCTGGTCTCCGCTATCTCTGCCATCGCCAACGGCGGGTACACGGTGGTCCCCCACCTGGTCAAGGAGGTCACCGGATGGAGCGGCGAGGTCATCGAGTCCAAGGCATCGGGCAAGGTGCACCAGGTCATATCAGACAAGACGTCCAAGGAACTCCGGTACGCCCTGGAGCAAGTGGTGGCCAAGGGTACCGGCAGGCAGGCCTACGTCCCGGGGTACCGGCTCGCGGGCAAGACGGGCACGTCGAACAAAGTGGTGGACGGCAAGATCGCTGAGGGCAAGTACCTGGCATGGTTCATAGGTTTCGCGCCCGCCAACGAGCCCAGGCTGGCGCTCCTGGTCATGGTAGACGAACCCAAGGGCGCCTACTTCGGGGGACAGATAGCCGCGCCCATTTTCTCCGGGGTCATGCGGGACGTCCTCCGGTACCTGAAGGTGCCGCCTCAGGAGGAGCCCAAGGAGGAGCAGAAAGACTACATGGCAGTCCCCGATCTCACGGGGAAGGACGCGGCGGCCGCGCAGGCGGAACTCCGCAAGCTGGGGCTCACGGGGACTAAGGAAGGCCCGGGCCTGAGAGTCCAGCGGCAGTTCCCGGTGGCGGGGGCGAGGGTGCCCAAAGGGACGAACGTGATACTATACACGGAGGACGAGGTCAAGCCATCAAAAGACAAGGTGCAGGTGCCTTCTCTCGTCGGTCTGGGCCTTACTCAAGCGAGGCTCAAGCTGTCGGAGGCGGGGCTCACCCTGTCGGCTCAAGGGAGCGGGTTCTGCGTGTCTTCGGACCCCCCGGCCGGGACGATGGTGGCCCCGGGGACCATGGTGAAGGCGATCTTCAGGATGGACGTGGGCGGGCACTGACTCTATCGAAACGAGGTCGGTTGAATGCGGCTATCGGATGTCCTAAGGGAAACGACCGGCGTCCGTCTCGTCAGGGACGCCTCTATATCAGGGGTTACGTATGACAGCCGGGCGGTCAAGCCGGGGTTCCTGTTCGTCGCCATCCCCGGCACCGAGCTGGACGGGCGCGAGTTCATCCCCGATGCGGCCGGGCGCGGCGCGTCGGCGGTGGTGACCGAGTCGGACGGTGTCCCCGAAGGGGTCGCTCCCGGCATGGGGTTCGCCGCAGTCCCTGACGCCAGGAGGGCGTTGTCACAGGCTTCCAACCTCTTCTATGGGGAGCCGAGCAGGTCGCTCCTGGTCGTGGGCGTGACGGGCACCAAGGGGAAGACCACTGTGTGCCACCTGGTCAAGAGCGTCCTGGACGCCTGCGGTGAGAAGACCGGTCTCATAGGTACAGTGCATAACATAGTGGGCGACGAGGAGAGGCCGGTCCAGCGTACCACGCCTGAATCCACGGACCTCGACTCCCTCATGCGTGACATGGTGGACCTGGGATCGACCGCGGTGGTCATGGAAGTCTCATCCCACGCCCTCGCGCTGCAGCGCGTGGAGGACATCCTGTTCGACGTGGCCGTCTTCACTAACATCGGGCGCGACCATCTGGACTTCCACAAGACCATGGAAGGCTACGCGAGCGCCAAGAGGCATCTCTTTGAGATGCTGAAGAAGTCCGCCGGTAAGGGGCGTGGCGGCCCGGTCGCGGCCATCAACGCTGACGACCCCTATGCCGGGTTCTTCACCGGGGGCACGAGCGCCCACGTGGTCACATACGGGCTGTCCCATGAAGCCCAGGTGAGGGCGGTGGACGCGGCTCTCGACCGGAACGGCACCGTCTTCACGTTGAGCTTCGCCGGGCGCCCCGAGCAGGTCCGCCTGCCGCTCCCCGGCAGGTTCAACATGTACAACGCGATGGCGGCTGCCTCGGTGGCTTTCGGGCTTGGCAAGGACCCGGCCCTGATAGCTGCGGGGCTGCGCGCGGCGAAGAGGGTGCGGGGCAGAGTCGAGGTGGTACAGGGCCCCGGCCAGTACTCGGTGTGGGTGGACTACGCTCACACTCCCGAGAGCCTTAGGGACATCCTTGTTCTCGCCCGGGAGATGACCGGGTCCAGGGTGATCGCCGTCTTCGGGTGCGGAGGAGATCGCGACAGCGGGAAGCGCCCGGTGATGGGCAAAATCGCCGGCGACATGGCCGACTTCACCATCGTGACCGACGATAACCCTCGCACCGAGGACGAGGACCGCATACTGGACCAGATCGAGGCGGGCCTCAAGGAAGGGAAGGGCGCGTCGGCGTTCATGAGGATCAAGGACAGGAAACAGGCAATAGCCGAGGCAATCGGTCGCGCCGGGCCCGGAGACATCGTCGTGCTGGCGGGCAAGGGTCACGAGACCTATCAGCAGTTCAAGGACAGGACCGTGCACTTCGATGACGTCGAGGAGGCCCAATCCGCCATGAGGTCCAAGTCAGAGAGACAGCAGGAGGCACTGGGATGAGGCCTTACTCCCTGAAGGAGATAGCGAACATAACGGGAGGAGCGATCCTGCGGGGAGACCCCTCCCGTGATTTCACCAGCGTCAGCACGGATTCGCGCAAGATCGCGCCGGGAGGCCTATATGGGGCCCTGGTTGGCGAGAGATCCGACGGCCACGACTTCGTGGCCGACGTGTTCCGCAAGGGCGCGGGCGGAGCCATCATCGAACACCTGGTGACAGGGCTCGACGAGGCTCTCGGGGGCGGAGCGCGCGGCGCCGGGTTTGGCGTGATCGTGGTGCGCTCCACCGTGGAGGCGCTGCAGGCCCTAGCTGCGGCCTACCGGAGCGAAGTGCCGGCCACGGTGATCGGCGTCACGGGCAGCGTCGGCAAGACCAGCACCAAGAACATGGTGTGCTCGGTGTTGGCCTCCAAGTTCGCCACGTACAGCAACCCCGGCAACCTGAACTCCCACATTGGGCTCCCGCTGGCGGTCCTCGGCATGGACGGATCGCCCGAATACGCCGTACTGGAGATGGCGATGCGAGCCCGCGGAGAGATCGCCGACCTCTGCGTCATAGCTAGGCCACGGATAGGCATCCTGACAGACATCTCCCTGTCGCACGTGGGTATCCTCGGGAGCATCGAAGAGATCGCCCTGGCGAAGGCCGAGCTCCTGGAGTCGCTGCCGCCCGACGGGGTCGCCATCGTGTCCGGCGACAACGAGTGGGTGAGGAGGATGAGCTCAAAGGCCAGGTGCCCTGCCATCTTCTACGGGCTCTCGGCAGGCTGCGACGTCAGGGCGGTGGATGTCGAGACCTTGGGGGCCGAGGGGAGCAGGTTCCACATAGAGACGACAAGACTCCCGTCCCTCGAGGCGAGGGGCAGTCGCGGCGAGGCAGGCGGGGTGGACCCGCTCTGGGAGTTCCGCCTCGGGGTCCCGGGCATCCATCAGGTCCACAACGCGCTGGCGGCGATCGCGGTCGGGTTCGTGACCGGCATCCCTTGCCGGAGCATCCGCGAGGGGCTGGAGAACGCCGTCACGAGCTCTATGAGGCTGGACGTCGTGAGGGCCGGGGACATCACCGTCATCAACGACGCCTACAACGCAAGCCCCAAATCCATGAAGGCCGCCCTGGACCTCCTGGCTGCGATCGGGGGCGGCAGGAAGGTGGCCATTCTGGGGGACATGCTGGAGATGGGCGATTATGGTCCTGCGGCCCACCGGGAGGTGGGGAGGTACGCCCGGACCCAGGCGTCCTGTCTTTTGTGCGCCGGCGACTTGGGCCGGGAGATCAAGGCCGGCTGGGACGAGGCCGAAGATGTCACAAGCGGCCTGTCCGGCGAAACCGCAGGGCCGAAAACCTCGTCTTGGTTCGCTGACAAGGGGAGATTGCAGGCCTCTCTTCAGGAGTTTATCCGCGAGGGAGACACGGTCCTGGTGAAAGCCAGCAGGGGGATGGGTTTCGAGAGCGTGGTAGGGGCCCTCAAGGAGCTGAGCGCAGATGGACCTTCTTAGCGCAGCGCTGCCGCTCATCCTGGGGCTGGCCTTCGCGCTGGTCCTCGGTCTCGTGCTCATACCTTGCTTGAGGAGGCTCAAGATCGGCCAGCACATCCGGTCCGACGGCCCCAGGAGCCACCAGGCAAAGGCGGGCACCCCGACAATCGGGGGCCTCATCTTCATCGGCGCGGCTCCTCTCGCTATGCTGGTATACCACGTCGCGACGTCGAGCGTTCCGGCCCTGGCGGAGATCCTGGTCATGTTCTTCCCGGCGCTCTACGGCGCCGTGGGCTTCATAGACGACTACCGGAAAGTCCGGCTGGGGCGGTCGCTCGGCCTGAAAGCGCGCGAGAAGATGGCTCTGCAGGTCCTCTTCGCGGCGCTTTTCATGTACGGTGCTCTTGGCACCGGCCGCGGGTCGTCGATCATCGTGCCATTCACCGGCGCTGAAATCGACCTGGGCGCGCTTTACGGCCTGTTCGGCATCCTGGTCATCGTGAGCGCGGGGAACGCCGTCAACCTGACTGACGGGCTGGACGGCCTCGCGACCGGCACTGTCCTCATAGGACTCTCGGCCTACTACTACATAGCAGGGCAGGCGGGCGGCCTCTTGAACCTGGAGGGCGTCTCTCCATCCATTCTGGCCTGGGCCGGGGCCCTCCTGGGCTTCCTGGCGTACAACCGGCACCCGGCCAAGATATTCATGGGGGACACGGGCTCCAACGCGCTGGGAGCGCTTCTGTCTGGCATTGCGATCCTGACCAGGACGGAGCTGGTGCTCCTGTTCCTGGCGGGCATCCCTGTCATCGAAACCATGTCGGACATCCTGCAGGTCGCCTCCTTCCAGCTGTTCGGGCGGCGCGTATTCAAGATGGCGCCGCTCCACCACCATTTCGAGCTCGCGGGGTGGAAGGAGACCAGGATTGTCCTGACGTTCTGGCTGGCTCAGGCAGTCCTTGCCCTTGTGGGGATCGTGTCGATGGCGATGGTGCGCTGACGGAGCCGGCAGAGCGGATCCCGGGGGTGTGACCGGTGCGGAGGGTGCGGACGGACGGTCCGGTGAGGCGCAGGCAGCCTGACTATATTCTGTTTTTCGCGATCCTCACGCTTCTCGCGCTGGGCATCGTCATGGTGTTCTCGTCCAGCATGGTACGCTCGGTCAAGTTCTACGGGCATCCCTACTACTTCCTGATCCGTCAGCTCATCTGGGCGGGCCTGGGCTTCACCGCCATGTTCTTCCTGATGAGCTACGACTGCTGGCGGTACCGGAAGCTCATCCCGTACGTGTGGGGATTGTCCATGCTGCTCCTGGTACTGGTCCTGATCCCCGGCATAGGGCAGGTCCGGAACGACGCCAGGCGCTGGATCGGTCCCAGCGCGGTGGCCATCCAGCCGGCGGAAATCGTCAAGGTAACCACGGTCCTGTTCCTGGCCGACAGCGTGACCAGGCGGAGAGACAAGATCAAGAACCTGATCACCGGACTGGGGCCTTACCTTGTCATCCTCGCGGTGACGTTCCTCCTGGTACTGGCCGAGCCCGATCTCGGCACTGCCGTGGCCATAGCCGGGTCGGCGGCCGCCGTCATCTTCGTGGGTGGCGTGAGGGTTCTCCACTTGGGTCTCATCGGACTGGCCTCGGTCCCGGTGCTGTGGTGGGCTATCATGGGCGAGGAGTACAGGCGGAACCGCTTCCTGGCGTTCCTGCATCCGTGGGAGGACCCCGGCGGTGCTGGGTGGCAGATCATTCAAGCCCTCTACGCGCTGGGAACCGGCGGTCCGTTCGGGACCGGGATAGGGTACTCGCGGCAGAAGTGGTTCTACCTCCCCGAGCCTCACACGGACTTCATCTTCGCGGTGCTTGGCGAGGAAATGGGCTTCTTCGGCACCAGCTTGGTCGCGCTCCTGTTTCTCGCCATCGCCTGGCGCGGGTACAGGACGGCGATGGCCGCCCCTGACAGGTTCTCGTGCCTCCTCGCCGCCGGCATGACAACGCTCATAGTGCTCCAAGCCATCGTCAACATCGGGGTGGTGACGGGGTCCTTGCCCATAACCGGCATCCCCCTGCCCTTCATAAGCTCCGGCGGTTCGGCGCTTCTGACCAATCTCATGGCGTCGGGGATCCTGCTCAACATCTCGCGCTACGTGAACCGCTGAGAGGAGGGACAGCATTGAGGCTCGTGGTTACCGGAGGAGGGACAGGCGGACATATCTACCCGGCCATCGAAGTCGCGAGGGAAATGGCTCGCCTCATGCCGACTTCCGCTGTCCTGTACGTCGGGACGAAGGCGGGCATGGAGAGAGAGATCGTCCCGCGCGAAGGGATGGACTTCGCCACCGTGAGGTCCTCGGGCGTCATGGGAAAGTCCCCTCTTGTGGCCGCGAAGGGCATTGTGGCCGCGTCTTTAGGCCTCAAGGACGCCGCCGGAGTACTCCGCTCCTTCCGGCCTGACGTCGTGTTGGGGACAGGCGGATACGTGTCGGGCCCGGTGGTCCTCTCGGCATATCTCCTCGGCGTCCCCAGGGCCATCCAGGAGCAGAACGCGGTGCCGGGCAAGACCAACCAGTTCCTGTCCCGGATCTCGGGGCGCACCTTCGTGGCCTGGGAGTACTCGCGCCGTTTCTTCTCCAGAGGAAGCAGGATACTGGTGACGGGCAACCCCGTGAGGGCCGAGCTCCTGGCCGCCGCACCCGCGGAGGGGCGCAGGCACTACCGGATCCCGGAAGGCGTGCCTGTCGTCCTGATACTGGGTGGGTCCCGCGGCGCCAGGACCCTTGCCGACGCCGGCATCGAGATGGCCTCGCGTCTCCGCGGGGCGTGGATGATCCTGGTGACGGGGACCGAGCACTACTCCAGGGCAGTGTCCAGGCTGGAACCCAGTCCAGAAAATGGCATAGACGGGGCGCGCGCTGGAAATATTATCATACGATCTTATGAACATAACATGGCGATGGCCTACCGGGCGGCCGACCTCGTGATCTGCCGCGCCGGTGGGATGACCCTCTCGGAAGTCACCGCGCTCGGGCTGCCATCAGTCGTGGTGCCTTCGCCCAACGTGGCGGGGAGCCACCAGGAATACAACGCGCGGGCGTTGGAGGAAGCCGGAGCCTCCGCCGTGGTGAGGGAGGAACGGGACGCGGCCGCCAAAGTGTCTGAAGTCGCCCTGGGACTGCTCCGAGACGCGGGCAGGCTCGGCAAGATGAGGGACGCCGCCGTCAGGCTTGGGAAGCCCGGCGCCGCCAGGGCCATATGCAGGGAACTGGTGGCCCTGGCCCGGAAGCGTCGATAGGTCCAGGGCGCGGGGCCAGTTCACGCGCCACGCGGGGACAAGCATCCCCGCTCCGAGGAGGTCTGGCTGTTCGGATAGGCCGGGATCGCCGGCGTCTCATAGACATGGATGCGGAAGATCAGAGAAGGTGCGTCATGCGAACCGTCCACTTCATCGCGATCGGCGGCCAGGGCATGTCGGGCATAGCGCGGATCCTGCTCAGCAAAGGCTACGCTGTCTCCGGCTCGGACCTCACGGCGAGCAACCTCACGGAGAGGCTGGAGGAGCTCGGCGCGAGGATCCGCATCGGGCACCGGCCCGAAAACCTCGGGGACCCGGACGTCGTCGTGGTGTCGTCAGCGATACATGAGGGGAACCCCGAGCTTGCCTCGGCCCGAGAGCGCGGCATCCCCGTCGTGCACAGGATGGACATGCTGCTGGAGGCCATCAAGGAGAAGCGGCTGGTTGCGATAGCCGGGGCACACGGGAAGACCACCACGACCTCCATGACCGCATGGATCCTCCAGGAGGCCGGCATGGACCCGACGTACCTGGTGGGCGGCGAATTCGGTGGCGAAGGTAACGCGCACCCCGGCAAAGGCGACTATGCGGTTTTCGAGACCGACGAGAGCGATGGGTCCTTCCTCAAGGTCCACGCGGACATCGCCCTTGCCACCAACGTGGACAACGACCACATGGACTACTGGGGCTCCATGCACGCCCTCGAGCAAGCTTTTCACAAGTTCCTGGACGGCACCAAGGAGGGCGGAGTGGCGATTGCCTGTAGCGACGACTTCCGCCTGAGGAGGTGGGCTGCGAGTCGCCCTAAAGCTCAGACCTACTCCAGCCGCGGAGGAGCGGTATGGGAGGGCAGGGAAGCCGAGCTCACGGGCTGGGGCTCGCGCGCCCGAGTCTTCCGGTCCGGCACGGAGGTCGCTCGCCTCGAGCTTAGCGTGCCGGGGGCGCACAACGTCCAGAACGCCGTGGGGGCCATCGCCGCCGCCAGCGCGGCGGGGGTGAAGCCTGAGCAGGCGGCGCGCCACCTGGCCTCCTACCCGGCAGTCAGGAGGAGGCTGGAGCGCATAGGCGAATTCGCGGGAGTCCTGGTGCTGGACGACTTCGCCCACCACCCCACGGAGATCGCCGCGTCCCTATCGACGGTCAGGGCGGCCGTGCCGGGCCGCGAGCTGACGGTCTTGTTCCAACCGCACCGCTACTCGCGCACCAGGCTGCTCAAAAGCGAGTTCGGCAAGGCGCTCGGCATCGCCGGCAACGTCCTTGTGACCGGCATATATGCCGGTCCTGGTGAGGAAGCCGAGGCAGGCGTCTCTTCGGCGTTGATCTCGGAAGCGGTGGAGGCGGCGGGACACCGGTCGGTGAAGCTTGTCGAAGACATGTACGAAGCGGCCAGAGAGGCAGCAAGAGTTGCCAGGGCGGGCGGCGTGCTTGTGACCATGGGGGCCGGGGACGTCTGGAAGACGCACGGGGCCATACGTGAGGCCTTGCTCAGAAGGGGCCAGTAACCAGTGCAAGGCTGGTCTCGTAAGATGGTGCGATTCCAGTCTGCCGGAAGCGCTCTTTCCGCCTGCCAGGAGAGTGGTACGATGTCCAAGTTCGTCATAGATGGTCCGAGCAAGCTGCGAGGGCCCGTGTCTGCGAGCGGGGCAAAGAACGCGGTGTTGCCGATGATGGCTGCCTCGGTCATGGCGGATTCCCCCTGTATCCTGCATAACGCGCCGGACCTCATTGACGTGCACACCATGGCAAAGATCCTCGAGGACCTCGGCGCCAAGGTCGAGAGGACCGGTCCCGAGGGGAACACACTCGAGATAGACCCCAGGACAGTAGTGAGGCACGTGGTCGACGAGATGCTGATGAGGCAGGTAAGGTCCTCGGTGTTCCTCATGGGGCCGCTCCTGGGCAAGATGGGCAAGGTTCAGGTCTCGTACCCCGGCGGCTGCGACATCGGTCAGCGGCCTATCGATCTGCACATCAAAGGCCTGAAGGCCCTGGGCGCGTCCTTCCTGGAGGAGCACGGTCACATCATCGCCTCCCGGGACAGGTGGGAGGGTATAGACATACACCTCGACATCCCATCGGTGGGAGCCACCGAGAACATCATGATGGGAGCCTGTCTGGCTGAGGGAGTCACGGTCATAAGGAACGCCGCCAAGGAGCCCGAGATCGTTGACCTGCAAGGTTTCCTGAACTCCATGGGCGCCCGGATAAGGGGCGCCGGCACCGACGTGGTCAGGGTCGATGGAGTCAAGCATCTCAAAGGGGCCGAGTACA